>ENA-OQIR01001061-OQIR01001061.1-human-gut-metagenome-genome-assembly--contig:-NODE-1061-length-10276-cov-4.445364_pt1 | contig 10276 bp, 10 predicted proteins | sample MGYA00242580_ERZ504745 | MGnify/ENA primary metagenome ERZ504745 (study PRJEB26092, sample SAMD00036214) | human gut metagenome | host: Homo sapiens | study: EMG produced TPA metagenomics assembly of... | reverse complement strand
TGTCCGTGACGGCAAGGGCGTCCTCGCCGTCACGGTATGCGCCCGTGCGAGGGTTAAACCATCGGCTTGCATAGGCAGCGCCCGTCGGCACACCCTCGATAGCAAGCTTTTGGCGCACGGTATCGCCAAAGTACGCGACGATGCGCGAAAGGTCCTGGTTGGCGGTTGCCAGCGGAGCCTTGTTGGCAAACAGGTTGCCCGCATCGGTCGTTTCGTAGGGAGCGAGCTCCCAGAGTGATTGTCTTCGTAGAAGGAACGCATGTAGCCCATCTGGACCGCACCTTCTCCGTCTACCGCCTGGGCCCAAGTAATGCCAAAGCGGTTGAAGATTGCCATAAAGGGGTCGAGCTCCTCAGGGCTTTCCCACACGTTGTCCCAGATTCCCTGGGCTCCGTAGGTATAGCCGGCGCCGCCGGCCTGCATGCAGATATACGCCACGCGGCGCAGCATGTCTGCGGTGCACAGGCGCGTACCCATCTCCTCGAGCGTCGAGCAAAACTCGTAGAGCGCCTCGCCCTCAACGAAGGGCTTGTCGTCATGAGCTGCCAGATAGTCAAAGTAGTCGCTTGCCTTGATGAGGTAATCGCCGTGACCGGCCTGGTTGAGCGTAAAGTCCATCCAGGGTTCATCCTGGTAGTAATCGGCAAAGGGGCGCTCGTTGGTATAGTGCGCCGTCGCCAGATGACCATAGCCGTCGCGTGCCTCAATCTCCAAGGCGACCTCACGCCAGCCGTCAAGCATGGCGGCTCGACCTTCTTTGCGGTATCCGGCAACCTCGCCGGCAAGCGTCCACACCATCGGATATGCACCGTAGCGCGCCACCAGGTAGCGGGCGAGGTGCTTTTGGTGTTCCACGGCATACTCGCCGAGAATGGCAAACGCCCACGCTTGCCCAAGTGCGTTCACTAAGCCCGCATCGGCAATATAGCCATGCGGCGGTCGAGCTCCCGCTGGTAGAAGGCCACATTAGGCACATCTTCCACGCCCTTGGCCATGCCACCGTCAATCCAATAGCGATCTCCTGCGCCCATGTCAGAGCGCAGGTTGGTCTGATAGACGGTAAAGCCCTGCTCAACGCGCAGGTCGACCATGCCGCGGAACTGGCTCGTCATGCCGGGATGGTTCGACGTATCCCAGCTCTCGCGGTAGGCAAACTCCCAATGGGTATCGCCCAGCCAAAAGAACGGCGTACCATCTGAATAGGCAAACATGCGCGAATCGTCTGCAACGCGGATAAAACCGTGGCGGTACAGATCGAGCTCGCCCTCGTACGGCACGGCCTCGACGTTGCCGTGCGGCCATTAAGGCCGGTCTGCTCGGGAGCCTCGATAACATAGCTCCAAGCGCCGAGCTCGGTCGGAGCAAACGACACGCGATAGATACGCTCGCCGTCCCAGTAGGCCTCACGGCGAATTACCCTGCCGCTCGGGCCGGTGAACTCCGCCCAAATCTCAACATCCAAAAACGGGTTGTCGAACGAGCAGGCGCTCTCGAACGTCAGAATAACCGGACGCCACATCTCGGCGGCAGCGTTTTGATTCAACGTCATATCCATTGCAGACCCCTTTCTGGTCTTGGTGCCTACTAGTTCAGTCCTCGCTCGATGGCGGACGTCACGGCAAAGTCAACGATCGCTTGGGCATCCTCGGCACAAATAAAACCTTGTGACACCTCGATCGCCGTATCGCGCTCACACAGAGCGCGATAGTTTTCGAGCGATCCGTACAGCTCCTTGAGCATCGATGCCGAAAACGACTCCATATGGCCAAACAGGCCATCCTTGTCGCTCGTCTTATCGACCGTGCCCTGGCCCGGCTCCACCAGGCTCGTGTTGGAATAGCGGGCAAACGGATGCTCGAGCAGGCAAGTGCGAAGGCCGCCCTTGGTGTTGCCCAAGGCATCCTTTACGTTCTCGCCGTTCGCGTCCAACTCAATGCGCGGACATGTTGCCGGAGCTGCACCCGTGCGAACCCAACGGAACAAGTTGCGGAAAGCGGCGTGGAAGAGGTACTGCGACGGGTAGGCGTTTGCCTCGGCGTGCTTGCCGACGTACACCGGCAAATGATCGATGCGCTTGAGGTCCTCGTCGTCCTGGTAATAGTCGACATAGCTCCACTGCGTATCGTGGGAAGCACCCGTCACCTCGTACAGCCGGTATTTAAAATCGAGGTCGTCACTATCGGGCATAAGCGTGCGCCAACTCTCAAAGCGACCGTTCTCGCTTTCGGTCTGAAGGCGATAAACGGCTCCTCGACGTGCTCCACACGCAGTAGATGGTGTGCGTATTCCCGGCAGCATTCATACTGATTGACAGGAATGCACATCGAATGGATGCCGCCGCCAGACAGGTACCCGTCAAACACGCGGCCGTCGCGGCGCACCTCCTCGCGATAGGCAAAGCTGTTAAGGTAGCGGAACAGGTAGACGCCGGACTGAGACCATCCTGTAAGGCAAATTGCCTGGCGAGGATAGTCGCGGATCGGGTTAAGGTCGGAGTCTCCGCGCAAGAGCCACGCAAGATCGGTCAACATGTCCCAAAACAGGCCAGTCTCGTAAGAGATGTCCATGTCGGGAAGCGCGCCGTCGCGTACGAGCTGTTCCGGATCAAAGTCAAAGGGCCGCTCGGGAGTTGGGTTTGCCCAGCTCATGAAGGCATAGCGATCGGGATTGAATTCCTTGAGCTTAGCGATGGTGTTGGGCTTGCTGGTAATGCCCACATAGATATCGCCAGAGCGCACAAACTCGCCGTGACCCAGAATCCACATGCGCTCGATTTCCATAAACGATGTGGGATTGATGATCTCCACGACCACATTGCCACTCGCTTGCGCCGGATCTTTCGGAGCACGAACAACGATCCGATTGGAATAAGGAGCGTCGGCAGTCATGACCTCCACGCCGCCGTCTTCGTCGGCGGTGCGATACACGTTGGCGGTACCGTCAACGCGATACTCGCGCTCGACGTAATCCTTTGCGCTCAGATGACAGTAGCGCTCGGCGCTCGAAAACGGATAACTCTCATCCGTAATGGGCATTTGGAAAATACCGCTGATCATCTCGTCCCCCTTGTTGTTGCGTTTGCTGAGACAAACTCTACTGTGGGCGCTACTTAACTTCTATTGATTCTTAAGTTTAATTACTAAATATTTAGCTTAATAAACAGCCTGGTGTTAAGCTCATGGTAAGTTCACAAACGTTAGGAAACACCATGGCCGTTACTGCAAAACAAATCGCTGACCAGCTGGGAATTTCGGCAGCGGCCGTTTCCCTTGCACTTAACAATCGACGCGGCGTAAGCGAAAAAACACGGCAGCTGGTACTTAGCACCGCCGAAGCTCTAGGTTACGACTTTAGCAAGATTAAGTTCGAGCGCCAAAAGAGCGGAACCGTTGCCTTGGTTGCCTTTAACCGGCGCCGCATCTTTGCGCGCCCCTTCTTCGCCGATATGCTCGCCGGAGTCGAGGGCGCTCTTAGACACGCGGGATTCTCGTTTTCGCTGGTGAACTACTCACCGTTCGAAAACACTCAGCAACAGATCGCCGACATCGCCGAAGCGCAATATGATGGTGTCATCATCCTTGCAACTGAGATGTTCGAATCGGATTTTATGCCGTTTGCATCGCTGGACTGCCTCTGCTGCTGTTGGACTCATGCATGAGCGCTGGGTCGATACGGTCAAGATCGACAACGCCGCCAGCATGATGCTAGCCGTGCAGTACCTGCATTCGAAGTATGGATCTGTCCCCGGGCTGTTAACGACGCCCGTTACCGTGAGCAACTTCACCGAACGACGCTTCGCCTACGAACACGCCATCGGTCAGCTATCGGGCTCGGAAAAGTGCGGCATCATCCACGAACTCGCCGTCGCTCCAGATGAAGCATACGCCGACATGCTCGACATTATTGATTCGGGCGAACCCCTCGCCCAAAACTACGTCGCTGTCTTTGACGATATAGCTATTGGGGCCATGAAAGCCTTTATCGAGCGTGGTTATCGCGTGCCCGATGACGTACGCATCGTCGGCTTCGACAACAACGCCGGCGGAACCTACGTGCAGCCACAACTGACCACGCTCAATGTTCCTTCGGAGTATATGGGCGCCGTCGCCGCACGGCGCCTCGTCGAGGTTATCGACGAGGCCGAGCACCACCCGCTCAAGATCGAGCTGGGGGCATCGCTCATCAAGCGCCGTTCTGCCTAGAGCTCGCGCACGCTCTGGCGCTCGACAAAATAGGTCGAGACGGCCGTTTTGCAGGTATAGCTCTTGGGATTGCGGATGTTGCCCACCAGACGGCGCACCGCGATCTCGCCCACCTCGTGCTTGGGAACATGCACCGTGGTGAGTGGCGGGTTGGAGAAGGCGCCCACGGAAAGATCGTCGAAGCCAATCATCGAGACATCTTCGGGCACGCGAATGCCATGCTCGCTCAACGCACGCATAGCACCCACGGCGAGGACGTCGTTCTCGGCAAAGAAAGCCGTCGGCAGTTCATCATGCGAAACGGTATCGAGCCATGCGCCCATGTCGCGATAGGCGCCCTCGAGCGTGGTGCCCAGCGTGACGCGCCATGTCGGATTGTCCTCAAGGCCTGCATCTTCAAGCGCTTGGCGATAGCCGCGCTCGCGATCCTTGAAATTGCGGATGCGCAGGTCGCCTGCCAGGTAGCCGATTTGCTTGTGGCCCTTCTCGATAAGGTAATCCACGGCACGCAGCACCGAATCGGTATTGGCAATGACTACAGCATCAAAGTACTGGCGATCGCTCCAGCCGTCGAGCACGATCAGGTGGGCGGCGGCGTTGGCGAACAAAGCGTAGTCTTCCTCACCCAGCTCGGTACCCATCAGCACGATGGCGGCCGACGGGTCGGCGATCAGGCCCTCGACCTGCGGGCGCACGGCGTCCAGATCGCTAAAGTCGAGCGAGACAAAGCTCGTGCTCATGCCGTGGCGACGCGCCTGGCGCTCCACGCCCTCGATGACCGCGGGATGGAAGGTGCTCTCGTCCAGGATGGCGCCCGTCTTGCGCGCAAGCACAAACTGGATGCTCTCGAGCTGCGTCGACTGCTGATAGCCAAGCGACTGCGCGCACTCCAGGATGACCTTGGCGGTCTCCTCGCTCACGCTGCGCTTGCGGTTGAGCGCGTTGGACACGGTTGCGGGCGAAAAGCCGGTAATGCGGCTGATCTCGCGGACGCTTGCTTTAGCCATCGTTCCCCCTAGCATCGGTCGCGGCCGAGCATCGTGGCTTGACCGCCCCGTGGCTCGGCAACTAAACGACCGCAAATTCAATCTAAACAGAATAGTAAATGTTTAATAGCTAGTTTAGCCTGTTGTCAAGCGAAGTGGCACGACTATTCCCTCAACGGGCGCATTTGTCCATCTTAACGTTATTACGCAAGGTCTTCGCCATTGCTTGCTATTACGCGTCGGTACCATTCGAAGCTTTTCTTTTTACGTCTCTCAAACGAGCCCGCACCGCTATCGTCTCGATCGACATAGATAAACCCGTAGCGCTTACGCATCTGTCCTGTGGCGACCGAAACCAAATCGATCGGGCCCCAACAGGTATATCCCATGAGTTCCACCCCGTCGAGCTCGACGGTCTCCCTCATCGCCTCGATGTGGGCCCGCAGGTATTCAACTCGATAGTCGTCTTCTATTTCACCCGAATCTTCCGGCACATCAGGAGCACCCAAACCGTTTTCGACGATGAACAGCGGCTTTTGATAGCGATCCCAGATTTCATTCATGGTGACGCGCAGCCCTTTGGGGTCGATAAACCTCCCCCAAGGCTCCTGTTTTAGATACGGATTAGGCGCCGAGCGAAGAAGGTTCGAATCGAACTGACCTTCCGCATGCGCTTTTGCGACGCGCGTCGAGTAATACGAAAACGAGACGAAATCGACCAGGTTTGCAGCCAGTACTTCGCGGTCATCATCCCGATAGGCACCTCAAAACCATGGCGGGCGTATTCCTTGAGAACATAGCTCGGGTACGCACCGCGCACCTGGACGTCGGTAAACATGTAATGGCTGCGATTCTCAGCCTGCGCAGCCAGCACATCGTCCGGATCACATGTAGCCGAATAGAAGACACCTGCGTTGAGCATGCAACCGATCTTCGCCCCAGGGCACAGTTCATGACACGCCCCGACCGCACGGGCGCTCGCAACCAATACATGGTGCACGGCCGTGTGAACCGTTGCATAGCGATTCTCCCCTTGCTCGAAGATGATCCCCGCCGCCATAAAGCACGCCTGCGTCATGATGTTGATCTCGTTAAAGGTCAGCCAATAATTGACCAATCCACGATAGCGCTCGAACACGGTACGCGAATATCGCTCGAACAGGTCGACCAACCTGCGATCGCGCCATCCGCCATACGCATCGACGAGATGCATGGGGACATCATAGTGGTTGAGCGTCACCAAAGGCTCAATGTCATGCGCGCGACACGTCCTAAAAACATCCTCGTAAAAGGCAAGGCCTTCTTCATTGGGCTCGGCTTCGTCTCCTTTGGGAAAAATGCGGCTCCAGGCGATTGATAAGCGCAGGCATTTAAAACCCATCTGGGCAAACAGTTCAATATCCTGCTTGTACCTATGGTAAAAATCAATGCCCTTGCGAGCGGGATAGAAGCTGTCGGGTGCCAACGCACGCGGATCAAGGTCTCCCCGCATGACGTCCATGCGTTGATCGCCAAACGGCAGCATGTCGGAATTGGCTAAACCGCGACCGCCTTCGTTCCATCCTCCTCGCACTGGTTTGCAGCCAGAGCCCCGCCCCATAAAAATCTTCTCTAAACATTATGGTGTCGTCCTTTCTATCAAATTCCCGGCCCACACTGTCGAACGCAACGGACTCGGCAAGTGCCGCGCAACAGCACAGTACCGTTGCGCGGCCAAGGGGTCGGACCGCGCAACGGCTGGGGAGCATATTTGTGTAGTAGCCTCTTATGCCTCGACGGATTCAACGGCCTCAGAATCGCCGCTCTTGGACTTCAACGGCATCTTCTCCTGTCCTTCAAATCCAAAATCATCGCCAACGCAAACGTCACGGCACCGCCAGCAAGACACCCGATGGTGCCAGGATGATATCCTGAGCAAACATGAGCACGTTCATCCATGGGAAACCAACGCCAGTGAAGATATAGACGTTGGCATGAAGAAGGCTTACCAGCAGACCACCGACAGCACCACCAATCATGTTCCAGGCAAGAGCTTCTTGTCGCGAAACAGGATGCCGTAGATGATGGGCTCACTCACGCGACCGAAGGCATAGGTGATGAACAAGTTCCAGCCCGTGGCTCGACTCTCCTTGTCCTTAGCGCGCAGGCCATAGGCGAGCGCGATGGCAAGCGTGGTGTAGGCTACAACCGCGGTGCCGGGGTATAAGATGGCGTCGTAACCGTTCTGGAGCGCGGCGGGCAATATGGCGGTATAGATCGGCACGTGCATGCCGGTGGCGATGATCAGATTCCAGAATGCGCCGATAACCGCGGTCGCAGCGGGACCGGCAACAGAGGCGAGCCAAATGATGAAATCGGCCACAAGGCCCATGACAAATTGGACGGCAGGGCCGCAGAGGCACAGCGCGACCGGCAACATCACGAGCACCGTACCCACGGGTACGATCAGAATGCGCAACATATCAGGCGAGATCTTCTTAAAGAAGCGCTCAACATAGGACTGGGCCCAGGTGATCAAGATGACCGGAAGAACAGCCTGGGTGTAGTTGACGAGCTGCATGGGGATGCCGAAGACGCTGAAAGGCTTTCCGTCCTCAACAATAGCGAGCATGTCGGGATAAATCATCACAACAGCGATGAGCAGTGCCAGCACAGGACTCGTTTTGAACTTCTTAGCCGAGCTATAGGCGGCAAACACCGGGAAGTAGTAATACGCCGCATCGCCCACCAGGGAAAGGATCCGATACAGGTCGCTCGTTTCGGACATAAAACCGGCGCCTTCGGGCCCAAACAGAATAACGAGCATCTTGAAGATACCGGCGACACAAAAGATCGGAAGGATCGGGGTGATAGCGCCGCTCACGGCATCGAGCAGCTGATTGAAGAGGTGCTTGGGCGCCAAGCGCTCCTTCCAGCTAAGCTGAGGGCCATCGAGTTCCTCGTCAATCGATACCGTGACCTCGAATCCGCCCTGCTTACAAACCTCGTCGTAGACCTTGTCGACCGTGGGCCCGACCACCAGCTGCACCTGCCCTCCGGCGTGCACGACGCTGATGATAGACGAGATGTCCTCAAGCTTCTCATCATTCGAGAGGCTTTCATCCTTGAGGTTGAAGCGCAGGCGCGTCATGCAATGCGTAACCGAAGCCACGTTTTCCGCCCCGCCCACAGTGGAGAGAATCTGCTCTGCCACCTTTTTGTAATTTGCCATCATTGGCTCCTTTGCACATCTTGGCATTACTGTTCGAATCGGCAAAGGTCATGCCCCGAATGGCTACGGGTTACAATCCTTTTTGGAGATGATCCGGTTGAGATGGATCATCAGATAGAGTTCCTCCTCCTCGGAGAGCGTGGCGTCCCACGTTTCACGACAATAGGAACCGATATGCTTCACGCACTCTGCCAACTGCGGAAACTCCTCACGAAAGTTCTTGTACATCTGCATGTTGGCGCTGTTCAGCGACTCGCCGGCTTGAATGCGCTTGAACAGGTACCGCAGATGCGTGGCGAAGCGGGTGAAATCAAAGGAATCGCGGTCGACAATAATGCGGAAATCGCTTTCGAGAATCTCGATAACGTCCTCGAGCATATCGTCGAACTGCTTTGCGGGCTCGGCCGTGGCTTTGACGGCTTCAACAACCCGTGCGTTCACGAGATTCATCGCAATACTGGCAATCTCATCCTTGGGAAGCCGCTCTCCGAGCTCCTTCTCGAGTCGCATGACGATAAACTGGGCAGCCTTGTATTCCTTCGGATACGTCTCCCGCACTTCATAGGCAAGAGGCATCGCGATGCGGACCCCCTTTTGGGCTCGCGCAACGGCAAACGACAGGTGATCAGCCATGAACAGCGTCGCATTGGTCGAGAGGTCGTAGGGCAGTTCGTTGGCAACGATGTCCATAACTTTCGCCGCAAACATCACGATATCCGAGGGAAGATCCCTCATGACATCTTGTCCTTTAGGATCAATGTCGTAAAACGTATGCTCGATTTTAGAAAGAGGGAGCTCTCGAGGAAAATCTCCGCCGAAACCGACGCCCCTGCCATGGCGATGACATCTCGCCCCTGTCCGTCACGGCAAAGAACCGCGTTGTTGTTAAGCTTTTTAATTGCAAGCATGGTGAACCTCCTTTCAAGAACACTCACAGAAAAAGGCATGATAGCCAATAGCAGTGCTATTGCGGTCATGCCTTACGTAACAATCCGTGTTGTATTGCTCTTGGGCATGCCTCCACACAGGAGTAACAATCCAAGATGCAGAATGCATTATAGCGCTCTCCCCGCCCCGGGGACCATCGGGCTGGCGAACGGTAGATGTCGGCCCGCCAGCGGCCACATCGAGCAGATGGGCGTGCTTCGATCCCGAGCCTAGCTAGGATGCGGGCCATGCGCGTCTTGAACTCGGACAGGAAGCGCGGAGCGTCAACAGTCAGCGCCACGAGTGCGCTCTTGTCGGGGTCGGCCACACGGCGCTCATCGCAGATGGTGCGGCCGCGATACTCGCCGAGCAGGTCGACGCGCAGGTTACAGCCGAGCGCGCCCACGAGCGTGGGGTCAATCGCCACGGCGACGGCAAGCGGATCGTGCAGCGCGCAGCCACCAAGGTAGGGGGCGTTCATCTCGTACGAGCCAATATAGTGCTCCACCATGCTCGCAAACGCGCAACCGGCCATGGTGCCCGAGCCCGTCCAGCCGGCAATTGTCGCGACGCGTGAGCACCACGCGATGCGTCACGTCCAGGCCCACCATGGTGAGCTTGCGGCCCGAACGCAGCACGGCGTCGGCCGCCTCGGGATCACTTGCCATGTTGGCCTCCGGCGCCCGCGCTCACGTTGCCGGGCACGGTCAGGCGCCGCCCATAACCACCACGCGGCCGATAGACATCACCGCTGCCGCATCGCGCTCCAGGGCAAGCGCCAGGTTGGAGAGCGGGCCGGTCGCTACGTAGACCAGATCGGGACCATAGGTGCGCGCGGCATCGATCAAATAATCGACCGCAGCGTTACCGTCGGCAGACGTCGCCCCCACCGGCTCGTAGGGCGACGCCGGCACGCTCGCGCCGCCGATGCCGTTCTTGCCGTGAATGAG
>ENA-OQIR01001060-OQIR01001060.1-human-gut-metagenome-genome-assembly--contig:-NODE-1060-length-10280-cov-1.706097_pt1 | contig 10280 bp, 18 predicted proteins | sample MGYA00242580_ERZ504745 | MGnify/ENA primary metagenome ERZ504745 (study PRJEB26092, sample SAMD00036214) | human gut metagenome | host: Homo sapiens | study: EMG produced TPA metagenomics assembly of... | reverse complement strand
CATGGAGGGGATAGGATTGAAAACAAAAAACAAAGGATCTGGCAATTTTTGCATTGTTTGTCTTTCCGGCAGTTGCTTTTGTACTGTTTGCCACAGATATTCCATTTGTAATGAATCTGTACTATTCGGTATTTAATTGGAATGGAATCGGCAAGAACATGGAATTTGTAGGACTTGCCAACTATGTGAAAATTTTTACTGCTGACCCGCTTTTTTGGAAAGGTGTCAGATTTACTCTTAAATTTGCAGTATTTTATGTTGTTATCGTAAATATCGTTTCTCTCACAGTTGCTATCGTAATGGCACGTGAGAACAAAGTGAACAGTCTTGGACGTGCTTTTTATTATATTCCTTACATTATCAGTCTGACAGCGATCAGTCTGATCTGGAAATTTATCCTGGGACCTGGATTTGAGGCTCTTTACAGTGTTACAGGATGGGAATTCTTTAACTGGAGCTGGCTTGGAACACCGAAGCTTGCTTTTTATGTAGTTGTTGTCATGGCAGTATGGCAGAATCTTGGTTTTTACATGGTCAATTATATCGCAGGAATCATTGCAGTTCCGGGGGAACTTCTGGAAGCGGCAAGAATCGACGGAGCAACATCTTTTCAGGTATTCCGCAAGATCACAATTCCGATGATCATGCCTGCAATCTCGATCTGTATGCTGACATCAATGACATTTGCGTTTAAATTATTCGATATTATCATGGTATTTACAAAGGGCGGACCTGCGAATTCAACTGTTTCCGTTGCATATAACATTTATAAGGAAGCTTTTGTTAACAGCAAATATGGTCTTGCTACTGCCAAATCTCTTGTATTTGTAGTGTTTGTTCTGATCATTACAGCAATTCAGATGAAGATTACCAAGAGTAAGGAGGTTGAGGCATAATGAAGAAGAAACCAAAGAACCTGCGGCAGGTGAATGCACTGACAATTATTATTTTTGTATGTGCGATATTCTGGCTGATGCCGCTGGTATTGATCTTTATAAACTCGTTTAAACCCTACAATGATATGCTGCAGGATTTCCTGGCTCTGCCCAAATCCTGGAGCCTGAAGATGTACATTGAGACCTGGACAAAATTCGGGTTCCCGTCTCTGATCTTTAACACATTGCTTTATACATTCTGTACGGTCATCCTGGTGGTGCTCATTGCGCCGATGGCAGCCTATAAGCTTGCAAGAACAAAAAACAGACTCAGCAAAGTATGCTTTGTTCTGATCATCATGCCAATGATGGTTCCGTTCCAGTCTTATATGATCACTTTGACAAGACTGGTTTCGAATGTGAAGCTGACAGAGACAAGAACCGGATATATTCTGGTAAGTGTAGGATTGTGTATGCCGTTGGCTGTATACATGATCCATGGATTTGTAAAAAATGTGCCTATCGATCTGGAAGAGTGTGCATGTATTGACGGTGCAGGTAAGATCCGTACCTATTTCAGCATTGTACTTCCGCTTCTGAAACCGATCCTTACTACGGTCGTTGTTTTGGATGCACTGGCAACCTGGAATGATATCATCACCAACCAGCTGATCGTTGGCGGAAACACAGTGGCAATGAATATCCAGAATGCACTGTACATGCAGTTTTCAGCACAGACAGCAGACTGGGAGCATGCGCTTCCTGGAATCGTAATGTCTATGATACCGAGTCTTATCTTTTTTGTTGTGATGCAGAAGCATATTGTAGGTGGTATTACTGCCGGCGCAGTAAAAGGCTGATTTTGGTGGTATAAGTAGTATAATATGAGATAGTACTGGAAGGAGAACAGAACCTATGAAAGTTGGAGTTTTGATCGAATTTACAAGCAATACAGATATTGATGCAAAATTTGCTGAGTTGAAGGAAATGGGTGTGGACAGCTGCCAGCTGGTATGCTGGGATCGTCCAACACTTCACGATGATGCCATGGCAGAGGCTATTAATAAAGGACTGGAGAAATACGGGATCCATGTAACCGCATTCTGGTGCGGATGGGAAGGTCGCAGAGTCTGGGATTTTTATGAAGACAGCTGACGCTTGGCCTGATTCCGTCTGATTACAGAGTTGAGAGACTGAAGATGCTTATGGAAGGTTCTGACTTTGCGAAAAAAATCCATGTGACAGACCTGGCAACACACGTTGCTATATGCCGGAAAATCCATACGATCCGAAATACGAGGAAGTATTGGTTGCATGTAAGGCTATTGTGGAAAAATGCAAGGAAAACGGTCAGAACTTCCTGTTCGAAACAGGACAGGAAACTCCGGTAACATTAAAGCGTGCGATCCAGGATATTGAGAAAGCGGTCGGAAAAGGAAATGTGGGAATTAACCTTGATCCTGCAAACCTGATCATGTACGGAAAGGCAAATCCGGTAGATGCTCTGGAGGTTTTCGGTGAGTATGTTATGGGAATTCACGGAAAAGACGGAAAATATCCCACGGACGGACATCATCTGGGTGACGAAGTTCCTCTTGGTCAGGGAAAAGTAAATTATCCCGCATTTATTGCGAAGTTGAAAGAGATTGGTTATCAGGGAGATATTACCATTGAACGTGAGATTTCCGGTGAGGAACAGAAAAAAGATATCCGTATGGCCAAGGATCTTCTGGATAAATTAATCGCAGAATAAGAGCTGGGGAAAAAATTATGATTATTTATACAGGGAAAGATTATCAGGATGTAAGCAGAAAAGCAGCTAATATCATGTCTGCACAAATTATCATGAAACCGGATGCGGTTCTCGGGCTTGCCACGGGCTCCACACCGGTGGGCATGTATACACAGCTGGTAGAATGGTACAAAAAGGGGGATCTGGATTTTTCCAGGGTGACAAGCGTGAATTTGGATGAGTACAAGGGGCTTTCCGGCGATAATGACCAGAGCTATCGCTATTTTATGGATCATAATCTCTTTGACCATGTAAATATTGACAAAGCACGGACCTTTGTGCCTGACGGACTGGAAGAGGACAGCGATAAGGCATGTGCACAGTATAACGAAATCATCCGGCAAACCGGAGGCGTGGACATGCAACTGCTCGGTATCGGCGGGAACGGACACATCGGCTTCAATGAGCCGGGAGATGCCTTTGAAAAAGAAACGCATTGTGTGGATCTGACAGAAAGTACCATTAGAGCCAATTCAAGGTTTTTTGAAAGCATGGCTGAGGTCCCGAAACAGGCCTACACTATGGGAATCAGGAATATCATGGCTGCAAAAAAGATCCTTCTTGTGGCAACGGGAACATCCAAGGCAGAAGCTCTGTATAATTCCCTGTACGGACCGATCACACCGAAGGTTCCGGCATCTATCCTGCAGCTTCACCCGGATCTTACGGTTGTGGCAGATGAAGATGCACTGAGTATGATCCGCAAAAAAATTAAATAAAAATCCGGAATACAACTGCCGGATCAAAAAAGGATGCTTCCGATTCCTGCCTGTGCAGGAACGGAGGGCCATCCTTTTTTGCTGCTCAGTGGATTTCTTCACCGGCAGTTTTCTGTGCGGTTTTTATTTCGTTGTAACAGTATTTGATGATAGATTTTCTGGTTATGATCCCGATGAAGGAGCCCTGGTCATCTACCACCGGCACGAAGTTCTGATTAATGGCGCGATCCAGGAGGTCTTCCATATTAGAATTAGCATGGACTGGTTTATAGGTGGCACGGCGTGGGATCGCCATGATCGGGATTCCCTCTGTTTCCTTGATGTCGTGAATATCTGCACGGCGCATGCCCCAGAGGAGATCTCCCTCTGAGATAGTGCCGAGATATTTGCCGTCCATGGTGAGGATAGGGATGCAGGAGTACTTGCGGTGCTCCATTTTTTCGAGGGTCTGGCGAAGAGTTTCATCCTCAAAGATGTAGGCTACTTCGCTTTTGGGAATCAGAAAAAACAGAATGTTCACGTTATTACCTCATTTCCGCAAAAATTATAAATAAATCTGTAAGCTGTTTTTAGAGAAGCTGAAGTCCGTGTGTCTCTGCAACATCTGTGATCTCCTTCGGCCAGAGAGAGACATGTACTTCTCCGATGTGTGCTTTGCGAAGGAAGAACATACAGATCCTGGACTGTCCGATACCACCGCCGATGGTGTACGGAAGCTCTTTGTTCAGGATAGCTTTCTGGAATGGAAGTTCTCTTCGGTCGTCACAGCCTGCTTCGGTGAGCTGGCGGTCAAGTGCGTCCTCGTCAACACGGATTCCCATTGATGAAAGCTCAAGGGCAATGTCAAGTACCGGATAGTACACGAGGATATCACCGTTCAGTTCCCAGTCATCATAGTCCGGGGCACGTCCGTCGTGGCGTTCGCCGTTGGTGAGGGTTTTGCCGACTTTCATAAGGAAGACAGCGCCTTTTTCACGGGTGATCCGATATTCACGTTCCTTCGGTGTGCAGTCCGGATACATGTCAAGAAGCTCCTGAGTTGTGATAAAGAAGATATCCTTTGGAAGGATCTCCTCGATGTAGTCATATTGTACAGCCATGTATTTCTCGGTTTTACGAAGGACACTGTAAATGGTGCGTACGGTTTCCTTGAGAGTTTCAATGGAACGCTCTTCTTTGGAGATGATCTTTTCCCAGTCCCACTGGTCTACGTAAACGGAGTGGATATTGTCCAGATCTTCATCCCGGCGGATTGCTATCATATCTGTGTAAAGACCTTCTCCGTGAGAAAATCCGTATTTTTTCAGTGCGTAGCGTTTCCATTTGGCAAGGGAGTGTACGATCTCGGCGTTGCTTCCTTCGATAGATTGATATCAAAACTTACCGGGCGTTCTACACCATTAAGGTTGTCATTAAGGCCGGATTCCGGGGCTACAAATGTTGGGGCGGATACTCGGAGAAGGTTCAGCTTCTGTGAGAGTGTCTGCTGGAAGAAATCTTTTACTGTTTTGATCGCAATCTGTGTGTCATGGAGGTTCAGGTCTGCATGATAGGTTGCGGGAATCGTGATTGTATTCATTATCGGCTCCTCCTGATGATTTTTAGGCTTATTGCTCTGTGGGGTATTATAGCAGAAAATGGGTGGAGTGGCAATATAATGAGAGGGGAAGTCTTTTGGGGTATCGTAGAAAAATACTGGGTATTAAATGCCTGGTGTGATATACTGAAAAAGAATGCTTATGTTTACGGCGGAAATATAAATATCCGTTTTAACGGATAGAATGGAGGGAGTTTATGGCAGGTGAAAGATGTCAGGTTTGTGGGGTAAGGTTGTAAATGGCAGGTGTTCATTATGTGGGATGCCTTACAGAAATGATGAGGTGTTATATCATCTGAATGAGCCCGGGAGGTACATTATAAACATGCTTCCGCCAAAGTGCGGGATATGATGCGGCGGTATGGACAGGATGCTGATCAAACAACACAACATAACGGAAACGTAAACCGGAATACAAACGTAAACCGGAATACAAACGTGAACCGGAATACAAATGTGAACCGGAATACGAATGCAAGCCGCAATACAGATTTGAATCGGAATTCAGCCGGAAGCCGGAATACAGGTGCGACAGCCGGACGTAAGACTGCTGCTGCAGATAATACCAGGAACAAAACAATGGTGGGCAGGAATCATACGGGAGTTTTAGATCAGGGGAAAAAACAGCAGAAAAAAGATCAGAAAAACAGCGGGGCAGGCTGGATCATATGGATCATAGTGACACTGGCCATGCTGTTTCCTAAATTATGGGATTTCCTTGCAGACTGGATCGGAACGAATTTGTGAGAATATTTCAGCAGTGAGATCATGCAGTGCTAAGTGTCTGTATTTTCGTGTATACAGAAATATCCCTTTTCTTTTCTTCTCAGCTGTGTTATACTCATGCCTAGCACAACATATAGATGAAAAACAATATATAGAGAATATAGGTACTATATATAGTATTTTAGCATAGCGGCTTATATATAGCACAGGGAGGGATGAGCAATGTTATATGTGATCAAAAAAGATGGGACAAGAGAGGAGTTTAATCCGCAGAAGATCGTGGCTGCCGTGAACAAATCCGCAGAGCGTATTCTTTATACTTTTTCAGAAGAGGAGAAGGATTTTATCTGCCGTTTTGCCCAGGAGCATGCGGATTCCCTTGGAAAGAATGAGATCGAGATCCAGGAGATGCACAACATCGTGGAGGGGGCTCTGGAGCGTGTGAATCCGGCAGTTGCCAAGAGCTACCGTGATTATCGGAATTACAAGCTGGATTTTATCCATATGATGGATGATGTATATACCAAGAGTCAGGCAATCCGTTATATAGGTGATAAAAGTAATGCCAATACAGACAGCGCCCTTGTTGCCACGAAACGAAGCTGATCTTTAATGAGCTGAACAAGGAACTCTATCGGAAGTTTTTTATGAACCGTAATGAGCTTCAGGCATGTAAGGACGGCTACATTTATATTCATGACCAGTCTGCACGTCTGGATACCATGAATTGCTGTCTGTTCGATGTGGCAGGCTGTTTTAAGTGGCGGTTTTGAGATGGGCAATGTCTGGTATAACGAGCCGAAGACTCTGGATACAGCCTTTGATGTTATGGGGGATATCATTCTCAGTACAGCAGCACAGCAGTATGGTGGCTTTACAGTGCCGGAGGTTGATAAGATCCTGGCACCGTATGCAAAGAAAAGCTATGATAAATATATTTCCGAATTTATGAAATACTCGGATGAGAGCTGGAGTGGCCGCGAGGAGCGAGCTATTGAATATGCTCTTGATAAGGTCCGCAGGATTATGACCAGGGATGGCAGGGAATTGAGTACAAGCTGAATACCGTCGGTTCTTCCAGAGGAGATTATCCGTTTGTTACGGTGACACTTGGTCTCGGAACCGAGCAGTTTGAGAAGATGTGCACGATTTCCCTTCTTGAGGTCCATCAGGGAGGACAGGGGAAGGCCGGACATAAGAAACCGGTACTTTTCCCGAAAATCGTATTCCTTTATGACAAGGAGATCCATGGTCCCGGAAAGTGCTGTGAGGATATTTTTGAGGCTGGTGTGGAGTGTTCCTCCAAGACTATGTATCCGGACTGGCTGTCTATGTCCGGTGCGGGATACATTTCCAGTATGTACAGGAAATACAAGAAGGTCATCAGCGATGGTGATGCCGTGCTTTCTTAAGTCCGTGGTATGAGCGTGGCGGTATGGAGCCGGCGGATGAGAATGATACGCCTGTTTTTGTGGGACGTTTTAACATTGGTGCGGTAAGTCTTCATCTTCCGATGATTCTTGCCAAGGCCAGAGCAGAGAGCAGAGATTTCTATGAGGTTCTGGATTTCTATCTGGAAATGATCCGTAACCTGCATATCCGCACTTACGAATATCTGGGACAGATGCGTGCATCCACCAACCCGCTTGCATACTGTGAAGGCGGTTTCTACGGCGGACATCTGAAACCGAATGAAAAGATCGGTAAGATTCTGAAGCTATGACAGCTTCCTTCGGTATCACAGCATTAAATGAGCTTCAGGAGCTTTATAATGGCAAATCTATTGCCGAGGATGGGGCGTTTGCTCTGGAAGTCCTGAAATATATCAATGACAAGGTAAATCAGTACAAGAAGGAAGACGGTTATCTTTATGCGATCTACGGAACACCGGCAGAGAGTCTCTGTGGCCTTCAGGTAGAGCAGTTCCGTAAGATGTATGGAATCATCGAGGGCGTTTCTGACAGACCGTATGTGAGCAACAGCTTCATTGCCATGTAACAGAGGATGTGACTCCGATCGAGAAACAGGATCTGGAGGGACGTTTCTGGGAGCTCTGCAATGGCGGTAAGATACAGTATGTACGTTATCCGATCGGATACAACAAAGAAGCTATCCGTACGCTGATCCGCAGAGCCATGGATTTGGGATATTATGAGGGAGTGAACCTTTCTCTTGCATACTGTGACGATTGTGGACATGAGGAGCTGGAGATGGATATATGCCCTGTCTGCGGTTCCAGAAACCTGACCAAGATCGACCGTATGAACGGATATCTTTCCTACAGCCGTGTCCATGGAGATACCCGCCTGAATGAGGCGAAGATGGCTGAGATCGCTGAGCGAAAATCTATGTAAATGCTGACTGTCCGATCAATTGTGGAACAGTGATCGGACAGCCATACGGTATAAAAAATATCCCGCAGAGCTGCCGGTAAGACCAGCAGCCGTCTGCGGGATATTTTCATGTAAAGTGAAGGTTCACATTTCACTTTGTATTCTGAGTCCGTAAAATGATTATTTAATGATAGTTCCGGTCTTCTCACGGTAGCCGTCTTTTGCATGGGCCATGTCTGTGATGATGGTACGGCGTCCGGTTCCTTTCTCCACGAAGGAAACACCTGCTTCGATTTTAGGAAGCATGGAGCCTGCCGCAAACTGTTTGCCGGCAATATATTTCTTGGCATCTTCTGTGGAAATAGTATCCAGATAAGATTCATGATCCGTATTATGGTCAAGGCTTACTTTCTCGACGCTTGTAAGGATCATCAGAGTGTCAGCGTTCAGTTCTTCTGCAAGAAGTCCTGCTGCCAGGTCTTTCTCGATGATGGCGCTGGCACCATTCAGCTGAGTTCCCTGCTCAAGAACCGGGATTCCGCCGCCGCCAGCAGCAATGACGATCTGCTCTGCAGCAGAGAGGACCTTCACGGTTTCGATCTCTACAATCTTCTGTGGCTTCGGTGCTGCAAGGATACGTCGGTACTGGCCCTCACCCACCTTTGTAACAAAGTTTCCTTTTTCTTCTTCAGCCTCGGCCTCTTCTGCGTTGAGAACACGTCCAATGATCTTCTCCGGCTCTGCGAATGCTTCATCGTATGGATCGATGACAACCTGTGTCAGAACTGTGCTGACCGGTTTGTAGATTCCTCTGGAGATAAGCTCGGCACGAATGGCGTTCTGAAGGTCATAGCCGATATAACCCTGGCTCATGGCGGAACATACGGACATTGGTGCAAATGTATAATCAGGATGTGCCTTACCGAATTCATTCATTGCGGTGTGGATCATCCCTACCTGCGGACCGTTGCTGTGGGAGATCACCACGCGGGTTCCCTCCTCTACCAGATCTGCGATTACCTTCGCTGCGAGTTTTGTAGCTGTTTTTTGCTCTGGAAGTGTGGTGCCAAGTGCCCGGTGCCTAATGCAACTACTACGGTTTTTTCGCTCATAGGAAATACCTCGTTTCTCTTTAAAATTGGAATGAAATCAGTTACTGTATCCAGTAACGAGTATTATATTTTATTATAAAAGACCTATGTGGGAAATGCAATAGAAAATCGAGTGTTTTCCAAGACCGGAAAAACTGTCATTGCTGTTCACTGGTAATATTCTGCGAGGTGTTTTTTGTGAGCGAAGGCCACAGAAAACCCGAGACATACCGTGCGAATTTATGCGATCAGCATAAATTCTGTGCATCTCGAAGTGTGTTACTGAAAACAGCGTGAACAGCAACAAACCGCCTGATTCGGTCAGACGGTTTGCTTCTTACTATTTTTTGAGGGGGAGATAGAGAGTTGGTTTTTCATCTATCCAACACCTATTATATAGAGAAAATATGTTTAAAATATGTCGTTAATCTAAAAGAAATGGAAAATTTATAAAGAAAGTTTAAACAAACTTTATAATTTTTATATCCGGTTGCACATGGTCTGGGAATGTGATACATTGAAAAAGTCTTGATCCTGCATTCTGCGGGATCTGTTCACGCATCGTTTCGATGCAGAAATCCATTTTATTTTATCGAAAAAACACTGATCATGCACCATTTGCCGGGGAGGGATGCCTTTGTCTGTGGAAAAGTAAGTTTCTGTAAAAAAAACATGTGTATAAGAAATGCCAGATCAGGCAGAAATGAGGAAGAGCCATGAAAAACAGAATATGGAAGCAGATGAAGAAAGTCGGAATTGTGACAGTGCTGACAGGAGTCATGTTGGGAGGAACAATAGAACCGAAGCTGATCCTGGGAGCAGATTTTTTGCCGGGACAGGCACCGTTTATCGATCAGAGTGTGTTCTGGAAAGATAGAGAATCCGGACAGGCGGAGCTTGGAATCCGAATCCGCGGCTTGAATGAATGGCTGTCCGGGAGAAGGTTTTCGGAGGATAAGGAGAAAAATGAGAAGTGGGACGATGAACTTCAGGAGACTGAAGATCCATCGGTGGAGCAGGAAGAAGAAACAGAACAGAAGCTGCTGGAGGATGACTGGCAGCAGGAAGAGAAGACAGAACAGGAGCTGCCGGAGGATGACTGGCAGAAGAAAGAAGAAACAGAACAGAAGCTGCCGGAGGATGACTG
>ENA-OQIR01001057-OQIR01001057.1-human-gut-metagenome-genome-assembly--contig:-NODE-1057-length-10295-cov-2.053600_pt1 | contig 10295 bp, 14 predicted proteins | sample MGYA00242580_ERZ504745 | MGnify/ENA primary metagenome ERZ504745 (study PRJEB26092, sample SAMD00036214) | human gut metagenome | host: Homo sapiens | study: EMG produced TPA metagenomics assembly of... | reverse complement strand
AGCTGATAAAACTTATAGGCCCCCATTTTTGTTTGTTGGCGTCAGCGGGAATCATGTTTCCAGAGCCTCCCATGCTGAAGCAGCCTCCAGGAGGAATCATCAGCCCCCAAGTATCTGTTCCCTCCGGATCGTTGGGCCCAATAACATAAGCTGGTCCCCAAGAAGCGCAAGGATAGAAAATATGGATGTCATCAGCGAAAGAAGCGCTGTAGGCAGGAGAGGATTCGCTGATGTTATCACAAACCTTATTATTTCGGAAATCAACCATAAAATCTAAGGTGTTGCGAACGGAATTTTCCAAATCCAGCTTATCGTCGGAAACAATTGGAGTGGAATTTTGTCCGTCGATAATATACTTTACGCTGGAAAGGCCTGTAAACATAAAGACCTCACCGTTGGTATCCTTTTGCAGATCAATACCAACCTGTTTGAAGGCTCCCAGTCAGAGAGCATAGCCTCCAACTCTTTCCGGTCAGAAGTGCCTAAGTATTTTTCAGCCACATCTTTCTTGTAGGCCATGCCGGCAGTGCTAATATCCATAGGGATACATACAAAAGCGCCGTTTTCATCCTTGCAGAGAGGCCCGAAATAGTCAAAAATAGTGACTCGTCAAAATTGTAGGGTTCGGCGCTCAGGTCTTCCCAGATTCCTAGAGACATCATAGTTCCACGTTGTCCGATTTCACTGGAAATGGCGTCGGGCAGATCAAGTCCGGCGCTAATGGTGGTTTGCAGCTTTTGGAAAGCTTCGGTTTGCTGGATTGTCACATACTCCATTTCTCCATTGTAACCAGTATCTTCCGCAAAGGCGTCAAATAAGGTTTGCACCTCGCCTACACTCCAACCCCATACTACAATATCTCCATCCTCTCTTTCGCCGGATCTGTTTGGCCTTCACTTGATTCAGCCTGAGAATTGCCTGATGAGGTCGTGGGCGTTCCAGAACCCGAACAGCCGCTCATAGCGGAAATTACCATTGCACCCGCTAAAAGTGCGGAAAGAATTTTTGCCGATTGTCTTTTTTTCATAATTTTTTTACACCCCTTTTTGAGTTTATATGCGTATTATAGAAGCCATACTGGTAAACGGCAATGATTCAAATTATAGATATTTGTTATAAATTATATATTTATTTAAAATATAATTATTTTTTTGTGATTATTTATGAAATACTAGTTGCGTACAGAAAAGTGTTTGTAGTATTGTTAAAGCTGTAATAAGGGGAGAGGGGTGCTTTGATGGAGCCAATGAAGGTGTTTTTTGTGGATGATGAACCTATTGTTATTTCTGATTTGATGACGCGGATCGATTGGAATTTGGAAGGCTTTGAAATAAAAGGCTACGCTTATAGCGCTGAGTCGGCTCTAACCTTGATTAAGAAATATATGCCGGATTTGGTTTTTGTAGATGTGGCGCTTCCCGGAATGAGCGGTTTAGAACTGTCCGCTAAAATCAGAGAGATCAATCGGAATACGATAATTGTGATCTTAAGCGGATATATGGAATTTGATTACGCGCAAAAGGCGATGAGCATCGGCGTTTTAACATATTTAGTGAAACATCAGCTTACAGCCGAAAACCTGATAGAAACATTAAAAAAAGCACGGGCAACCTTTGAAAGCAGAAAATCGGCGGATACGATGATAAAAAAACAGCTCTTGGTTCAGCTTTTTAATGGAGAACGGTCTTATGACCAGATGCAGCCCCAGCAGCAAAGTTATTTAAGTGTTTATATGGAACCTTTCCAGATTATGGGCTTTCGGCATGGGCACCATATTTTTATCGGCAAGATTCTAGGTGGTCGGTTCTTCCTCAGCATGAAGAGCTTTTAATGGAAGAAAATTTCGAGGGGTTTCAAATAGTTGATACAGTATTATATCAAAATATGCTTGTGGCCTTTGTACGAATTTCTAATAAATTATCGGCACAAAGGCGTTGATCAGCACGGCTCATCACTGCTGTGTGGCGATAAAGGAATCACTCTCTCGAAAGGCAGAAATTCCTTTTGCCGCGGCTTATCACACTAAAATGTCTACCCTGAAAAGTTTAGAGAGCGATGTGTCTCAGTTGAATATAGAACTGGATCGTTCGATTTTTCATCAAAATCAGGTCGGAGCAGCCCGTTTAATGTCTAAAAAAGCGTCTACGGATTATAGCTTTATTACCAAACAGGCGTTTATCAACAATTATGAGCACAGCATGGAGAGAATAAAAAATGGTTTAGAGGAGGCTTGGAAAAATAAAAGACTGACAGATTTTATTCAATGTACAGATAAAATAAAAGAATTACTGACAGCGTTAAACATGGACCTGTTTGAAAATGACAAAATTATCAATAGGCTGTATACGGCGCAGGAGGTTTCCGATTACCTAATCAGCGTTTTAAGTCATGCACGGCAGTTCAATATCATAAAAGAAGAATATTCTGCCGCCACTATTTATGTGCTGGAGTACATTAATTCTAACTATAATAAAAATCCGAGTATCAACGAGTCGCTGGGAAGCTGCATTCCAGCGGGATGTATATCGGTCAAAAGATTAAAAAGGAAACAGGAAAATCCTTTAACGAGTTTTTGACTGAATGTAGAATGTACCACGCGGAGGCGCTGTTATGCGAAACAAATTTAAAGGTCAGCGAAATCAGCAGGCGGGTGGGAATTTCCAACAGTCAATATTTCAGGAGAATCTTTCAAGAGTTTACCGGGCAGTCGCCTAACGATTATCGAAAACAGCTTCTGTTGAAATAGGAAAGGGAGAGAAGAAAACGCGATGAAACGCAGCATCAAATTTCAAATTATGGCGCGAATCGTAGTCGTTGTTCTGGTCATTATCATCTCTTTTGCCTGGTTTCTTTATAATCAATTCACTTCGATTAATATGAATAATCTCAGTAAAAGAGGAAGCGAGGAGGCACAAAGAAATTTAATTCAGCTTCAAAGCGCGATTGAAGATGTTTATCGGCTAAGCGAATATTTAGTGCTGAGTGAAGAGGTGAGTGGCTTTTTAAAAAATCTGGACCGCTTCACGCCGGCAGAGAAGGCAGTGGCCGCCGGAAAACTAATGGATAATCTGGACCGCTTGCTGGTAAGCGGGAAATATATCCATTCCTTTTGTGTAGTCGCGGAAAACGGTGAAAGCTTTTGGAATACGTCTCCTTATGATGACTTTTTTCAGGAATGGTTTATCAAAATACAGATCAGAGCATCCCCTCGAAGGAATTGGGATTTACCAAAGCATATGATTTCCCGGCGACTTCCCTGTATCATCGGCGTCATACCTTAGTAAGCTACGTATCCAATATTTATCAAATTGAGGATGGAAAATCTACCGTCCGGGGACAAATTATCATACAGATGAATTTACAGGGCTTGCTGGATGACATTTTCGCGAATAATAGCCTGTTTAACGGAATAGCTGTTTTCGATGAAGGCAGCAAAATTTTATATGGAATCGGGGAGGATATCAACCGGCTTTCTGATTTGGCAGTCCAGCTCCGCGGAGGAATCGAGTCTTTGGACGGCAATTACTATGTTACAAGCATTTTAGAAGATTGCGAATGGAAAGTAATTTCCACAATTGATCAAAATGAATTCGCCAAAACCGCAGATATACCATATGCAATCGCGGTTTCAGCGGTAATTTTTCTTGCGCTTATTTTATTGTTTGTTTTCCTATTTCCTTTGCTGATTAAAATTTCTAAGCAGATTACACGGTTAGACGGAGCAATCAAGGAGATGTCCGGAGGAAATTTGGACGCGACTGTGGAACTTCATGGTGTTCAGGAATTAGAAAATATTTCTAATGGATTCAATATTATGGTATCTAACACAAAAAAATATATGGATACTTCCATTGAGAGCCTGAAGGAACAGCAAAAGCTGCAATTCGAGCTTCTTTTGGCAAAAATTAACCCTCACTTTATCTATAATACCTTAAATTCTGTCATCTATCTTGCAAGACAGAAAAAATCTGAAGATATTATCAGCCTCACCAGCGCTTTTATTCATCTCCTGCAGGACAGCATACACCTGGGGAAAAACCGCCTGTTTGAAGAAATCGCAAATGAGATTGAGGTCGTTAACCAATATATTATCATTCAAAACTATCGGTATATGGGAAGATTTTCTTTTTCCTGCCGATGGGACGAATCCTTGGCGGGAACCTACATTCCCAAAAATATCTTACAGCCAATAATTGAAAATTCGATTTTACACGGCATTTGTCCCAAAGCTGATCCAGGAAATATCCGTCTGGAGATTAACCGGCGGGAGGAAAATGTTGAGATTATTATTGCAGATGATGGCGTTGGAATGGATCATGAGAGACTGGAAAGCTTGTTTAACTTTAAGAAAGATGAAACGGTAAAAACGCCTAAGCTGCGCCATATCGGCCTTAACAATGTGGCGCAGCGTCTAGAGTTCATCTTTCCGGGAAAGCATCAGTTCCGTATTGAGAGCCAGCCGGGACTGGGGACAAAAATTGTCATAATTCATCCGGTGGTTACTACTCCGGATTATCCGAACAGCAAGGGCGTGGAAAGGAACTAAATTTTTAAATTTATGCAGATAAATTAAGGCAATTTTCGCTGCCCTTGGTTTCCTGCGCCCAAAACGCCCTGAGTTATATTAAAACTGGAGGTAAAATCATGGGAATCCTTGAAAAAATGAGACTGGATGGCAAGACGGCCTTTGTAACCGGTGGTGCCAGAGGAATCGGGAAAGCGTGGCCGCAGCCCTGTGTGAAGCGGGTAGTATGTAGCCGTCGTGGACGTGGACTATCAGGAGGCAAGAAAAACGGACTTCTGAATTGCAAACATTGGGTACGGGCGTGATAGCAGTCTCATGCGACGTTACAGATCAGGATCAGGTAAACCAAATGGTGAGAACTATTGTGGAGCATTTCGGAAGCCTGGATGTAGCCTTCTGTAACGCTGGAATCTGCACCAATTATCCGGCAGAGGAAATGACTTTTGAGCAATGGAAAAAAGTGATCGACGTGAATTTGACTGGAGTGTTTTTGACTGCGCAGGCCGCGGGAAAACAAATGATTCAGCAAGGGGGAGGCTCGATTATCGCGACCGCTCCATGTCGGCCCATATTGTCAATGTGCCGCAGCCACAGTGCGCGTATAACGCTTCAAAAGCCGGGGTAAGACAGCTTGTGAAATCCTTAGCTGTAGAATGGGCGCAGAAAAACGTTAGAGTTAATTCGATCAGCCCGGGCTACATAGGCACCGACCTGGTGCTTTCCTCTCCAACCTTGATTCCATTGATCGAGCAGTGGAAAAAGGTATCTCCAATGGGAAGAATCGGACGTCCTGATGAGCTTCAGGCGGTAGTCGTTTATTTGGCCGGCGAGGCAAGCTCTTTCACCACTGGATCAGATTTTGTGGTTGACGGCGCTTTTACAAGTATTTAAATAGAAGGAGATATCCATATGAGACAAATACAATATAAGCTTCCCAATGTAATTTTAACAGAGATCCCTGAGAGACAGCTGAGAAAGGATACGGACGTGAAGGTGAGGATTGCCTACGCCGCCGTTTGCGGATCGGATATCCATGATGTTTCTGGAGATTTTGACAACACCTTCATGCGGGAGAAATTTTTGGCGGGACACAATATTGGCCACGAAGCTCCGGATATGTGGTCGAATTAGGGAAAAACGCTACAAGCAAGGGCTTGAAGGTCGGGGATAAGGTAGCTCTTTATTATAACTGCTATTGCGGGAAGTGCCATTTCTGCAATATTGGGAAACAGCACCTTTGTGAAAATATTGATGTCACCCTTGGATTTATGAGCGATTATGTGGTAGTTGACGAGCAGCAGGTATATAAGCTGCCGGAGGATATGGATATGAAAAAGGCCGCCCTGACGGAACCGGTTTCTATCTGCCTTCACGGTGTCGATATGTGCCGCATTAAACCTGGAGATACGGTAGCTGTTTCTGGCGGCGGTGGAATCGGGAATCTTACCATGCAGCTGGCAAGCTTTCCGGAGGCACCAGGGTCACCTTGTTTGAGCCGATTGCGTGGAAGCGCGAAGCCGCATTAAAAGCGGGCGCCGACTATGTATTAGATCCTCTTGCACCAGACTTTCATGAAAAAGCGATGAAAATCACAGACGGCTATGGGTTTGATGTGATTTTTGAGTGTTCCGGCGCGAAATCCACCATTGCAAGCTGCTATGACCTAATGTCAGAGGAGGTGTTTTGGAGCTGATGGCATTATTTAAGCCGGAAATTACATTGGATGCCATTGGACAATTCAGCGCTATGCAGAAGGAAGCCACGATCATTGCAGGGGTGTTCCAGTCTCCTTACACTATGCAGAGGGCGGTCTCTCTGCTGGATCGACTGGAAACGGAGTCCCTGACCTCTTTTGTTTTTGAGCCGGATGATTATCAAAAAGCGTTTCAAGCGCAGAAAGAAGGCAGAAGCTTAAAATCCATGTTTCATTTTTCCGATTAATAATTAAGATAACATAAGGAGGAAACGGTCATGAAAAAATTTAAATACGCTTATCAGGTAGGCGGGCTATGGGGAGATGTCCGTACCAGAATTCCCAGAATCGCTAAGCTTGGCTATGATGCGGTAGAGGTAGCCGGCGTAACCTCTTACTTCCACGAGGGAAAGGAATTTAAGAAAATCTGCGACAGCGAGGGCATTGCAGTTTCCAGTGTATGCACCAACTGCGCTGAATTGGATATGGCATATCCAAGAAAAGGAGTTCGTGATCAGGGAATCGATTATATGTGCAGGGTAGTGGACTTTGCCGCTGACCTGGGCGGGAACGGCGTGATCATCAATCCGACCCGCTTGACGAAATGGACTCCGCTGGCAGAATTAGAGCAGGAGCTGGCTTGGGGTGCGGAAAGCATCCAAAAGGTGGCGGATTATGCCGCCGGAGCGGGAATCAAGCTGTTTGTGGAAGTGTGGAACCGATATGACACCTATTTGCTCAACCGTGCCGAACAGGGCCGCGCCTTTGTCAAAATGGTCAATAAACCCAATGTAGGCGTTATGCTGGATACTTTCCATTTGAATATTGAGGAAGTAGATATGCTCAGGCCATTTTAGATTGTAAGGGGTGTTTATATCATCTCCATGTAGGAGACTCCAACAGAGCGGCTCCCGGCATGGGCCATATGGATTTTAGGCCGATTATGAAGGCTTTAGCGGAAATCGGCTATCAAGGCTATGTTACTATGGAATTGGTGCCTCCTGGAGCGGATCCTGAAACCTATGAGGAGCTTCACGATATGACCAGCTTTTTTGAGGAATATCCTGCCGTTTCCCTAAAAACCTTAAAAGCCATTGAAGCGGCTTTATAAAAGCGGAGGGATTGGTATGTATCAATTTAAATACGCTTATCAGGTAGGCTGGGTATGGGGAGATATTTATGACGGAATAAAAAGACTTGCGAAATTAGGGTACCAGGGCGTGGAGGTAGCGGGTCAGCCCGAGTATTTTTCTCAGGCCCAGCAAATCGGTCGCGCGTGCCGTGAGGAGGGAGTCGTCCCTTCTAGTATTTGCTCCATTTTGGATCAGTTTGATATAGCTCATCCGGATAAGAACCAACGTCAGCTGGGAATAGACCATGCGAAGCGTACGGTGGAATTCGCGGCTGGAATGGGCTGTCCTACTGTCATTTTAACTCCAACCCGCTACGGAAAGTACGAACCTCTTACCAGCATTGAGGAAGAACTGAAAACAGGAGCGGAAAGCATGGAGCAAGTGGCGGACTACGCGGCGGAACGCGGTGTGAGGCTTTGTATCGAGGCATGGGATCGATTTGATACCTATCTTATAACGAATCTTGCGGCCGCCAAATCCTTAGCGGAGAAAATTAATCGTACAAATGTAGGCGTTATGCTGGACACCTTTCATATGAACATTGAAGAAAAGGATATGGCCGCTGCGGTGCGGGAGGCTGGCGATATGCTGATGCATTTCCATGTTGGGGATTCCAACCGTGCGGCTCCCGGTATGGGACATATTGATTTTCTTCCTATTCTGCAAGCCATCAAGGATATTAATTACAAAGGCTTTGTTACCATGGAGCTGTTCCCGCCAGCTTTTCATACAGATTCTTATGTAAAGCATCACGATACCAGCTACTTATATCTGAAATATCCTGAATTTTCTATTCAATATTTGAAGGAAATTGAGGAGAAGCTTCAATAAAGGATAGCCATGTAATTTGCAATCATGGGAGTAAGGTGTGCTGAGCTAACATGCTTTACTCCCGTGACGCTTCAATAAATAAGGAGGTTGTGTTATGGCTGATATAATGCGTGACGCCCAAAAACGGATAGAAGACATTCGAAGACGTACGGTGAAAATCGTTGTTCGAAGAGACGGAAGCCCTGTGCCTGACGCTCAGGTTGAACTGCGTATGAACCGTCACCAATTTTTGTTTGGATGTGATTGTTACTGTGCGAATACATACGATACTCCGGAAAAAGAAAAACGGCATAAAGAATTGTTCTCTGGCTTGTTTAATTATGCACCCTGCCTTTTTATTGGGGACAGTATGAGCCTGTAAGAGGGGAAAAAAGCGAAAAACGCCTTTCCAATATGGTGGAATGGTGCAAAAGCATTGACTTATCGACTAAAGGACATCCCTTGGTATGGCATGAAATTTTACCCGATTGGCTTAACAGCGATCATGACATTGAGAAGTTAATTCAGGAACGAATTGAGGACTTGATGGAACGCTTTGGAGATCAAATCGACTATTGGGATCTGTTCAATGAGATCACAGTATCACAGAGGTTTCACAATCCGGTGGCCGACTGGATCGAAAAAGTGGGAAAGGAAAACGCGGTCGAGTATGCCGCCCGGTGTGTCTATGAGGTGAATCCACGGGCTAATTTGCTATATAATGATTTTAATGTCCAGCCGGCGGATATGGAAATTTTGCTGAGGAAGCTGAGAGAAAAGGGGATAAGATTAGAGGCGGTAGGCCTTCAAAGCCATATGCATCAGCGCAAGTGGTCCTTTGATGAAACCTGGGAGATTTGTGAAAGATACGCTAAATATGGCTGGCCCATCCATTTCACAGAATTGACAGTAATCAATGGCAGATGTACTAAAGACGTGGATTATACTATCGGCAATCCTAACTTCTGGATCAGCCGGCCAGAGGATTTAGAAATTCAGCGAGAATATACGGAGCAGCTTTATACTCTTTTATTCAGCCATCCTGCGGTGGAGGCTATTACCTGGTGGGATTTCCCAGACCGGCAGTGGATGGATGCACCTGGTGGACTGATAACAGAAGATTTAAAAATCAAGCCGGTATATGACGGCCTGAAAGAGCTGATAAAAAAACGTTGGTGGAGCAATGAAGAGGGCCGCACCAATTTATCCGGTTGCTTTGCAAGTGCGGTTTACTGCGGAAATTATGATATTACCGTTAAAGCGGGTAATCAAGCCGTTTCCCTAAACACGGATATTTTACGTAAGTTTGGCGTTCATGAGGGGGCGCAGAAGCTGGTAATTGAGCTTTAAAGGAGGGAAGAAACTATGTCTATGTTATACGATGCGAATCAAAGAATAGAAAAAATTAGAAAAAAAGATGTAGAATTTATTGTGAGAAAAGACGGCAGGCCGGTATCAAATGCTCAGATAAATGTGAAAATGAAGAAACACCAATTCTTATTTGGAAGCAACTGTTTTCCAGCGAATTCCTATGAGGAAGCGGCCGGCTCTCGTTATAAGAAGTATTTTTCTGATCTGTTCAATTACACTACCTTCCGTTTTTTTGGCAGCGCTATGAAAGAGAACGAGGCAAAACTGATCATGAACGTTTAGAAAAGCTTTTGCAGTGGTGCGAAGCTTTAGATCTGAAGACAAAAGGGCATCCTATTGTATGGCAGAAATTAGCGCCAGAATGGTTGGAAAACTCCGAGGATGTAGAAACTTCTTTAAAAAAGCGAATAGAGCATCTCATGGAGAATTTTGGAGATCGGATAGATTATTGGGATGTATTTAATGAGATTACCGTAGATCATCTGTACCATAACGCGGTATCGCGCTGGATTCATGAAAAGGGAAGAGCTAACGCTGTACGGTATACGACAAAGCTGGTGCGGGAGATCAATCCTCATGCCAATCTCCTTTATAATGATTTCAATATTTGGAATCAAGAGTGTGAGGTTTTGCTGGAAGAGCTTCGCTATATGGGGGTTGAACTGCAAGCGGTGGGAATTCAAAGTCACATGCATACATTTTTGTGGACGATGGAAGAAGCTTGGGAGGTTTGTGAACGTTTTGCAAAAATATGGCTGGCCTC
>ENA-OQIR01001056-OQIR01001056.1-human-gut-metagenome-genome-assembly--contig:-NODE-1056-length-10300-cov-1.881156_pt1 | contig 10300 bp, 12 predicted proteins | sample MGYA00242580_ERZ504745 | MGnify/ENA primary metagenome ERZ504745 (study PRJEB26092, sample SAMD00036214) | human gut metagenome | host: Homo sapiens | study: EMG produced TPA metagenomics assembly of... | reverse complement strand
TGAGCCGGGGCGCCTGTGAAAAGCGAAAAAGGCTTTCCCGCACCCTTTTCGGGTTGGAAAAGCCTCAAGAAAAGTCAAATGAAACCCCTGGCTGTATTCCACGGCGCCTCCTGTCCGCCGGGGAACACCCGTCCAACAGCAGGCGGCGCCAAGCGTCCTTCCTTATTCTCCCGCTGTTTTTTTCGGCAGGCGGCCGTACAGCGCCGTGTAGTAACGCAGCTTTCCGGCAAGCTCCGGCGTCAGGGCGTCCGGCGCCATCCGCCACTGCCAGTTTCCGCCCAGGGTAGAGGGCAGATTCATGCGGCTCTCGGCGCCAAGCCCAGTACATCCTGCATCTGGGCGATGGCCAGGTCGCTGACGCTGCTCAGGGCGGTGCGGATCATGCCCCAGTGATATCCCTCCCGTTTGGTCAGGCGGCAGTAATCCACGGCAAATTTCCGGTCCTTGCGGCTGGCCTGCTCCAGCCAGCCGTTTACCGTGTTGTTGTCGTGGGTGCCGGTATACACCACGCAATGGTTGTCGAATGATGAGGAAGATAATCGTTTTCCTCGTTGGAGTCAAAGGCGAATTGGAGCACCTTCATACCAGGATACCCGGTTTTTTCAAAAGCTTCTGCACCGACGGGAACAAAAGCCCCAGATCCTCGGCGATGATCGGCACGTTTCCCAGCGACCGGCGCAGCGTTTTGAAAGTCGATGCCCGGCCCCTCCATCCACTGGCCGTTGACAGCGGTCTCCTCCCCGTAAGATGGCGTAATACGTGTCGAAGGCGCGGAAGTGGTCGATCCGGGTCACGTCGAACAGCCGGCGGGTCAAATCGATCCGGTTCATCCACCAGTTGTATTTGGTCTTTTTCAAAAATTCCCAATCATACAGGGGGTTCCCCCAAAGCTGCCCGGTTTCCGAAAAGTAATCCGGCGGACAGCCCGCCACACATACCGGCCTGCGGCTCCTGTCCAGCCAGAAGATCTCCGGGTTGGACCAGGTATCGGCGCTGTCCATGGCCACATAAATCGGCATATCCCCAAAAATCAGAATCCCCAGGGAATTCACATAGGCCTTCAGCTGCCGCCACTGCCTGAAAAACAGGAACTGGACATACTCCCAGAACTCCACCTGGGCTTTCAGCCTCTTTTCATACTGGACCAGGCTTCTTTTCCGCCGGAGCCTGATCCCCTCGTCAGGCCACTCCAGCCAGGAGATCATGCCGAAATGCTCCTTGACCGCCATAAACAGGGCGTAATTTCCCAGCCAGCTCTCGTTATCCCGCCGGAACCGCTCAAATTCCTCCCGGTCCCGGGATGCGCCCCGCTCATAGGCCAGCCGCAGCACCTGAAAGCGGCTGCGGTAAAGCGCCTCATAGTCCACCCGCAGAGGGTCTCCGCCCCAGTCCAGGGCTTCGTATTCCTCCTTTTCCAGCAGGCCCTCCTCCTGAAGCAGGTCTAAATCAATCAAGTAGGGATTTCCCGCGTAGGTGGAAAAGGATTGATAGGGAGAATCTCCGTAGCTGGTAGGCCCCACCGGGAGAATCTGCCAGTATCTCTGCCCCGCCGCCTTCAAAAAATCCGCGAACCGGTAGGCTTCCCTTCCCAGAGTGCCGATTCCGCAGGGAGAAGCAGGGAGGTAATATGCATTAAAACGCCGGCATCTCGCGCCAAACGTATTCACTCCTTTACTTTCGTTTTATCAGGGCCGTGAGGGCTTTTCCCGGCCCGCCGTTTACGGCTTTTAAGGAAAGCCCCGCTTCCGCCTTGGCCAATCCGGCAGGTGCGGGCTTTTGGCGCTTTCCCAAAAGCCTGTCAAAAAACTGTTTCGCCTTTTGCGGCCGGCGGCTCTCAGGCCTTTCTCGCCGCGGTAAGGGCCAGCCGCAAGGCATGGCTGGACGCCAGATAGCGGATCAGCTCCCGCTCATCCCGGTAGCCCCGGGAGAGCCTGCACTCCAGGACGGTGGAATAATTTTCGCTGTCCACCCCCACGTACACCAGGCCTACCGGCTTTTCGTCCGTTCCACCGTCGGCCCGGCGATGCCGGTGGTGGAAACGCCGATATCCGCCTGAGCCAGCTTTCTCACGCCCGCCGCCATCTGAGCCGCGGTTTCCCTGGACACCGCTCCCAGGGCTTCCAGGGTTTCATGGGAGACCCCCAGCACCCGCTCCTTAATTTGGTTGGCGTAAGAGCAGATCCCGCAGTCGAACACCTGGGAAGCGCCCGCCACCTCGGTAATCCGCTTGGACACCAGTCCGCCGGTACAGCTTTCCGCCGTGGCCGCCTTCAGCCCTTTTTTCTGAAGCTCCGCTACCAGCGCCGCCTGGAGGCTCCCGATATCCACGCCGTAAACGTTGTCGCCGAAGAGCTCCTTGACCCTTTCGATCACCGGCTCCATCATTCGGTCGGCCTCTTCCCGGCTTCCGGCCGAGGCGGTCACCCGCAGCAGCACCTCGCCCTCCTTGGCGTAGGGCGCCAGGGTGGGGTTCCGGCTTTCCTCCATAAAATCGTGAAGACAGGATTCCACATAGGATTCTCCCAGGCCGAAAATGTGGATGCTGTGGGAAACCAGAGTCGAATGGGTTTTCTCTTTCAGATATGGCACCACCTGATTGGAAAACATCGGCTCCATCTCTCTGGGCGGACCGGGCAGAAGCACCGCGGTTCTGTGCTCCCTTTCATCCTCCAAAATCAGCCCCGGCGCGGTGCCGTTTTGGTTTTGCAGGGGAACCGCCCCCACCGGCAGGTAAGCCTGCTTCCGGTTATTTTCTGTCATTTGCCGGTCCGAGTGGAGAAAACGCCGGAGAATACCGTCGTAGGCTTCCTGGTTAAACTCCATTTCCCGGCCGAACAGCTCGGCCACCGTTTCCTTGGTCAGATCGTCGTAGGTAGGGCCCAGCCCTCCGGTGAGCACCACCAAATCGCACTGGGAGAAGGACCGCTCCAGCTGCTCTCTAAGCCTTTGGGCGTTGTCCCCCACTACGGCCTGGTGATATACGTTAACGCCGATGGCGGCCAGCTCTTTGGCGATGTAAGCAGCGTTGGTGTTTACAATGTCCCCCAGTAAAAGCTCCGTTCCGACGCATAAAATTTCTGCCCGCATGAATGTGTCATCTCTTTCTGTGTACTATTTTCCATGTGTTTTCGCATAGGTTTAGTTTAACAATACCACAACAGGGCTTGTTTTTCAATGAAAGTTGAGGTACAATAGCTGTAAGGATTTTGTAAGAAAATTGTCATTTTACAATGGGAATTAGGTGAGACGGATATGAAGAATTTTTGGGAAATCCTTTTATACAACATCGCTTTCGTGGGGGCTTGGCATGTGGTTGCTTTTGTGCTCTGCGTTTATGGAAGCCCCTCTTGGTTCGACTTCCGTCGGAAGCGCTATCAGATGTTCAAATGGGAAAAGAACGGCAAGTGGTATGTGAAGTATTTGAAAATTAAGCTTTGGAAGGATCTCGTTCCCACCCATGTGGGAAAACAGGGCTTTTCTAAGGATCATCTGGATACCGAGGATCTTTCCATCCATTATTTAGACGCTTTCCTTCTGGAAACCTGCCGGGGAGAATGGGATCATTCCCTGTGCGCGTTCTGCGCGGTGCCCGTGGTGATTTTCAATCCCTTCCCGCTGGGGCTGATTTTCGGCTTTTTGATTCTGCTGGGCAACCTGCCCTTTGTGGCGATCCAGCGGTATAACCGGATCCGGCTGCTGACTTTGCGGAAGCGCCGGGTAAGAGAAATGGAGCGCTGCAAGGTCAATGCTAGATTTTTTGTTGAATCGGTCTCGGGCGGACAGGTGATACTGACCGGACCCGACGCCGCCCACATGTGCAGGTCCCTGCGGATGAAGCCGGGCGACACTGTAACCCTATGCGACACCCAGGGATTTGATTACCAATGCGTTGTTCAGCGGCTTTCTCCCGAGGAAGCCGCTCTTACTATTATAGACAAACACCAGTGCGAAAATGAGCCGTCCCTGTCCGTAATTTTATACCAAGGGCTGCCCAAGGGAGAAAAAATGGACTGGATCGTCCAGAAAGCCGTGGAGCTTGGCGTTTCGCAGATCGTTCCGGTGCGGATGGAACGGTGCGTTTCCCGTCCGGATGGAAAAGCCTCCCAGAAAAAGACGGATCGCTGGCAAAAATCGCGGTGGAAGCTGCCAAGCAGTGCGGACGGGGGATTCTCCCCCAGGTCTGCCCTCCCGCGGATTTTCACCAAGCACTGATTCAGGCAGCTCAGGCCGAGGTATTTTTATTTTGCTATGAGGGCGGCGGAGAGAGTGTTTCCCGGCTTATCACTCAGAAAACTAAAACCGTTTCCGTATTGATCGGTCCTGAAGGAGGCTTTTCGCTGCCTGAGGCTGAGGCCGCGCGGAAGGCGGGCGGCGTGCCCGTCACTTTGGGAAAACGGATTCTCCGAACGGAAACCGCCCCGTTGGCCGCGTTATCCGTGATCATGTATGCCTCCGGCAATATGGAGCCCTAACGCGCGGAAAGGAGGCTTTCCGCGTTTTTGCTATCCTATTATCCTATTTGTAATAATATTAATATTTATTACAAATCTTCATGAAAATACATTCTAAACACCACAGCAGCTTTCTTTTTATCAAGCTTTATCATAGCTCCAGCTCCACGCAGGGCCAGCTTTTCATCACGCTGGTTTTTAGCGCCTCCGGTTCCCCAACCGCTGGCGCGGACCCCCGCGCTTAAAAAATATTTGCCCGGCAGTCTGGCCCAACGCGCCAAATGCCCGGCCTGCCTCCAGGCTGTTTTAGCTTACTTCCCCGTACCATACCGGCGGTTCCCAGTTTCTTTCGTTTTTTATTCGCCGGGCTTGCTTATATTTTGGCTCGGGTTCCTGAGAAAACTCTGGGAAATTTTGTTTTAAATATGATATATATTACTATTAGTATTAATTAGTTTTTAATTTGTCATAGGTGCGCTGATGGAGATTCTAAATATCCAAAACCATAAAAGAAATTATTTACCGCTTCTGCTGTTGGCGGATGAGCAGGAAGCCATGATCAACCGGTATTTGGACCGTGGGGAGCTGTTCGCCCTCATGGACCCGGAGCTTAAAACCGTGTGCGTAGTCACCCAGGAGGAAAACCGGGTGTTTGAGATTAAAAACTTAGCCACAGTCCCCGAGGCGCAAAACCAGGGCTATGGGAAAAGGATGGTGGAGTTTATCTGCCGCCATTACCGAGGGCGCTGCGACAGGCTTTTGGTTGGCACAGGCGACAGCCCGCTGACAATCCCCTTCTATGAAAAATGCGGTTTTCAGATTTCTCACCGGGTGCCCAATTTCTTTTTGGATCACTACGACCATCCGATTTTTGAAGGCGGGAAGCGGCTGATTGATATGATATACCTGGAAATGGCGCTTTCAGATTAAGGGATCTCATCATGCTCGTTATGGAGTCCGCGGATACAGTAACGCCTTAGTCCGTCTACCGTCCGGACAAGCCTTGATGCGCCAGGGCCAGCTATAAAAAGCCTATCCGTTGTACGGATAGGCTTTTTCCATCATAAAGGGGCAGAAGCAGGCTTTAAAATTCCAGCTTGGCCTCAATGTATTCTGCCAGCTTATCGATGGCAACGCGCTCCTGCGCCATAGTATCCCGATCCCGGACAGTAACACAGCCGTCAGTTTCAGAATCGAAGTCATAGGTCAGGCAGAAGGGCGTACCAATTTCATCCTGGCGGCGGTACCGTTTGCCGATAGAGCCTGCATCGTCGTATTCCACCATAAACCGCTTCTGCAGCATATGATAGACCTTTTCAGCGTTTTCGCTCAGCTTCTTAGATAAGGGCAGCACCGCGCATTTATACGGCGCCAGCGCCGGATGAAGATGCATAACCACACGGGTATCCTTCTCTCCAACCTCTTCCTCATCATAGGCCTCGCACAAAAACGCCAGCGCTACACGGTCAGCGCCCAGTGAGGGTTCTACCACATAGGGGATATAACGGGTATTATCAGAAGGATCAAAATACTCCAGGCTCTTTCCGGAATGATCCTGATGCTGCTTCAAATCGTAATTAGTCCGGTCGGCGATCCCCCAAAGCTCACCCATCCGAAGGGGAACAGATACTCAATATCCGTAGTAGCTTTTGAATAGAAGGATAGTTCTTCCTTCTCATGGTCTCTCAGCCGCATGTTTTCTTCCTTGATTCCCAAGGACAGCAGCCAGTTTTTGCAGTAATCCTTCCAATAGTAGAACCATTCCAAGTCCGTATCCGGCTTACAGAAAAACTCCAGCTCCATCTGTTCGAATTCCCTGGTGCGGAAGGTGAAGTTTCCCGGAGTAATCTCATTGCGGAAGGATTTTCCGATCTGGCAGACGCCGAAAGGAGCTTTCTTCTGGTAGTGCGCTGGATATTGGCAAAGTTTACGAAGATGCCCTGGGCAGTTTCCGGACGCAGGAAAATTTCGTTTTTCGCATCCTCGGTCACTCCCTGAAAGGTCTTGAACATCAGGTTGAATTTACGGATATCGGTAAAGTTAGCGGAGCCGCATTCCGGACAGGTAATGCCGTGCTCCTTGATGTAATCGCTCATCTGCTCAAAGGTCATACCGTTGGCGTCGCCGCCGGCGTCCTCGATCAGCTTATCCGCGCGGTGACGGGTTTTACAGTCCTTACAGTCCATCAGCGGGTCGGAAAAGCCTCCTACATGGCCCGAGGCTACCCACACCTGCGGATTCATCAAAATAGCGGAATCCAGAGCCACGTTATAAGGATTCTCCTGGACAAACTTTTTGTGCCAGGCATTCTTCACATTATTTTTGAACTCTACGCCTAACGGGCCGTAATCCCAGGTATTGGAAAGGCCGCCGTATATTTCGGAACCAGAATAAACAAAGCCGCGATTTTTACAAAGGCCAACGACTTTTTCCATGGTTTTTTCACTGTTGGGCATCATAAGGAAGTTCCCCCTAAACTTAATTTTTCGATACCATATAATAGTAATCCAGCCCGGGCAAAAAGTCAATGAAATCCCTAGGATTTATGCCTATCTCTTGACAATTTCGCCGGAATTGCATATAATAAAAAGGCTGTTTCGGCTAATCAGCCTGCTGTAAGAAGTTCTTTTTACATTCCTTCGCCGTCTTTTTTAGAAAAAGTAGTTTTCACGGCGGCTTGACTAAAGCATCTGTTTCAGATACAAACGTGCCAAGGCTTCTCCGTGTGCAGGAACTATTTTAGCCGTAAGCATTTTAAAACCGGGGTGTAGCGCAGTTGGTAGCGCGCCTGCTTTGGGAGCAGGATGCCGGGGGTTCGAATCCCTTCACTCCGACCAGGAAGGGGTGACGAAATTGTTGTCACCCCGATTTTTTCAGTATTCATGAGGGTTTCCGGGCTTTTTAGGGCCGATTTTTCAAAATCGCCCCACCGTGGATGTCCAACCCCCAAAAGGGCAAAAACAGCAAAAAAACCGCTTCCTTATTTTTATTAGGGAAGCGGTTTTCTCATTTTTTAGACACCGGCAGAGAAATGATTTTCGATTGTCCGTCCGGGATGTCCTGGGGTTTGACAGGGGAAGGAGGTGTTTTAGAGAAACAGGAAAATATTACCGCTTCACAAAACGGAACACACGTTCTATAATTGAGAACAAAGGGAACGTGTGTTTGTTTTTTGCGAGGCTTTTTTATGGAAAGAATCATTTTACACAGCGACTGCAACAGTTTCTATGCTTCTGTGGAATGTCTGCATCATCCGGAAATCAGAGAGAAACCAGTGGCGGTAGGCGGAGATATCGAGCAACGGGCATGGTATCATTTTGGCGAAGAATCAGCTTGCCAAACAGTTTCATGTTTCTACCGGAGAAGCCATTTGGCAGGCAAAACAGAAATGTCCGGAGCTGATCGTTCTGCCGCCGGATTTTCCGTTGTATCTGCGGTTTTCCCGGCTAGCAAGAGACATTTATCTGGATTACAGTAGCCGGGTGGAACCGTTTGGCTTGGACGAGGCATGGCTGGATATCACCAGCAGAGAAAATCAAAAGGATAAGGGAGAAAAGACAGCCCAGGAGATCCGGAAAAGAATCCGGGAAGAATTGGGAATTACTGTGAGTATCGGCGTAAGCTATAATAAAATTTTTGCGAAGCTTGGCAGCGACTACCGCAAGCCGGACGCCGTAACGCTGATTACCAAAGAAAATTACCGCCAGACTGCCTGGCTCTGCCGGTGTCCGATCTGCTGTATGTAGGGCCGGCCACCAAACGAAAATTGAATGGGTTCGGCGTTCATACCATAGGAGAGCTTGCTCAAACGCCAGTTGAAATCCTCCGTTCCAAGTTTGGAAAAATCGGGGACATACTGTCGTGCTTCTCCAACGGGCTGGACAGCTCTCCGGTAGCGGATTTCCAGAATGAGCCCGTTGTTAAAAGTATCGGGAACAGCACCACAGCACCCAGGGATTTGGAGAGCGATGAGGACGTGAAAATTATCCTCTATGTTTTGGCGGACAGCGTAGCCCGGCGGCTGAGGGAGCAGGGGCTCAAAGGGCGGACGATTCACTTTTCTGTACGGGACAACAGTCTTTTCAGCTTTACCCGACAAAAAACGCTTGGGTTTTATACCAATCTTACTGAGGAAATAGCCGGGGAGGCACTCTCCTTATTTCGTGAGCATTACCAGTGGAAGCGGCCGGTTCGCAGCATAGGAATCAGCGTGTCGGACTTGGAGGCGGGTACAATTTGCAGTCAAACCAGTCTGTTTTGCGATGAGGTAAAACGGGAAAAGATGGAACGCCTAGACAATGCGGTTGACCGCTTAAAGGCACGGTTTGGAACTTTCGCGGTACAGCCGGCGGTTTTGCTGAAAGACCGAAAGCTTTCCGGCTTCGATCCAAAGAACGATCACATAATCCATCCGGTGGGGTATTTTTAAAAAATACGACTTTTTTATCAAAATGCTTTTAGAAGGGGGAATGATTGAAAATGTCCTGTAAAAAATATGTGGAAGTGACAGCAAAGTTTGATGTGGACGGCACTGTCTTTCCTCTTGAAATCCAATGGGAGGACGGCGCCAAATTTGAGATTGACCGGATTCTAGACGTCCGCCGGGCGGCAAGCCTCAAGGCGGGCGGAACGGGAATCCGGTATACCTGCCGGATTCGAGGCAGGGAAAAATATTTGTGGCTGGAAGAAACCCGGTGGTTTATAGAAGCCAAGGAGTCAGATTAAAAATAGAACAGCAAGTAATGAAGTTTCAAATCGATTGAAATAGGAGGAATTTACGATGTGCGGACGATATACCTTGTTTACTGATAAAGAATATCAGGATATCCGCAAGATAATTCGAGCTGTGCAGGAAAAGGGCCATGAGGTGAAAACCGGGGAGATTTATCCGACAAATCCGGCGCCTATCTTGGTGTGGGAGGGGAAAGAGACCGTTCCCCAGGCGGTAAAGTGGGGATGGCCGAAATTCCAAGGAAGCGGCGTTTTGATCAACGCCCGTGCGGAAACAGCGGAGGAAAAGAACCTCTTTCGCAAATCAGTGTATACCCGCCGGTGCGTGGTGTCCAACCACCGGCTTTTATGAATGGGATCAGGAAAAAGTCAAATACCGGTTTATTCTTCCTCATGCCAGTACCTTATATTTAGCTGGACTTTACAATGAATTCCAGGGAGAAAGACGTTTTTTGATTTTAACCACGGAGGCCAATACATCGGTTTCCTTTATCCACAGCCGTATGCCGGTGATTATCTTTCGGGAAATGATCGATACTTGGCTGGAGGACACAGAAAAAGCGGTGCAGATGCTTCACTGGCAGCAGCCAGAACTTCATATTGCTACACAATAAAGGCATTGAATAGAAAGTGTAAATTAGAAGTGATAAAATTTTATCAGCGCTCATAAAGTTTTCAAACATTTTGAGGGGGATTCAATGCTTTCCTAAATTATAAATTCCTAACAGTTATTCTAAATTTCAAGTATGTATTCCAGAAAAATTGCATGTTTAAAATTTATTTGACACTGTTGCGGATTATTAGATCCCCTGGGACTTGAGTTTTGCTAAGATGGCTTCTATTTTCACAGATACGAAGCAACTGTTGGACAGAAAGACATCCAATTTCTTGCCTAGAAACTCGGATCGTCGTGAGAGGCGGAGAAGTAATAGCGGAGTACGGAATATCGTCAAACCCAATTACAGAAATGTCATCTGGAACCCTGTATCCTACTTCTTTCAGGGCTTTTATTGCACCAATCGCAATAGAATCATTGTCGGCAAAAGCACAAGAGGGCAACTGGGGCTTAAATTTTTGAAGTGTTTTCTTTAAATCTTTGTATGAACCCATGTGAAGGT
>ENA-OQIR01001054-OQIR01001054.1-human-gut-metagenome-genome-assembly--contig:-NODE-1054-length-10305-cov-1.438495_pt1 | contig 10305 bp, 16 predicted proteins | sample MGYA00242580_ERZ504745 | MGnify/ENA primary metagenome ERZ504745 (study PRJEB26092, sample SAMD00036214) | human gut metagenome | host: Homo sapiens | study: EMG produced TPA metagenomics assembly of... | reverse complement strand
CATGAGGTTGATTGGATCATTTTAAAATGACATTTTATTTCATCCCATGAGTTGATAAACTCTCTAATAGTACGATATTGTTTGTCAGTCAAATGTCCTGACTTCCAATATCCATATGTCCTTTTCATGTATTCATCCCTTCCCAGCCTCAACAAAGCCTCAGCCTTATCAATCTGGCTTGACTTGATGCCTTTATCAGCAGTTAATCTCTGTTTGAATCCTATCGTGGCCCAATCCCGATAAAATGTGTGAATGATAGTTTCTATCGTTTTTCTGAGAAAAAATCAATCAGGTTAATAGACTGCCTTCTATACATAGTTTCAATCCTCAGAATATTACCTTCACATAATCTACCTTTATCGCGTGCCTCGAATCCTTTATCATATATTTTGAAAACCTTCTTGATGTTCTTTGATTTCTCCGTTGTTTTTGCCGGTTCTTTTCAAAATTCGCATCATTGAAAAGCTCACGATTTCTCATCACGCCGATAGACTCAGCCAGCGATATGTATTCAATCGGATCATGGTCGACTGGTATATTCAATCCTATCTCGTAGTATGTTATTCTAACCTTTTCCGGATCAATATCCCATTCATCTAAAAGCTCTGATATTATCTCCTTAGCATTCGATATACTAAACATCTGTGAATTATCTAGCGTGCCATGTCTTGATTTCCAAAACAGTTTGTGCAGGGAACATTTAATCTGAGCCGTTCTGCCTCTTATCTTCCACCATATTCCCTCGATGTTACTTAATGCCGATGACTGATAATAGATTTCGTTCCCCTCCGTACATTGTATCAGATGGTGCTTCCTGGCTATCCTTTCTGCATCACGTACAAAATCAATCTGGGCATTAAAAATCATCTTGTCAAACATGTTATTTCAATTATATCTTTCCTTCATTCAGTAGCCTCTGAATCTCATCCTTATTCGCTACCATCTTACCTCCTATAAGGCATGTTCTTATCTTTCCTTCACTTCTTAGCCTCCATAGTGTAGTACGTGATATTTGTAACCACTCACACAACTCCGACATGGAAACGTAGTCGGTTTCACGGCTGTATAGAGTTTCAACTTTCTGCTGAATATCATTAATCTTTTTCTTCATATCATTCCATTCACTCAGCGGTACCGTTATCGTTACTTGTCCCCCAATCTTCTCCTATTCGCCTAGCAATCTCCTCCGCCTGATTAAAACCACGTCTTTTTTTGTCTTGATGGATGAAGCGGAATGGGAATTAAGCAGTCACACTGCCATCGCATAATAGTATCTCGATACTCATGAGCTGCCTCGCTGCAAGGTAGTCAAGAAGCTGTCTTTCATTATGATACTTTACATGAAAGATCATTTTGTGAACCCATTCCTGCCTGTAATCATATCCAGTCAGGCTGCGGACAATGCAGCGTTTCATTCTCATACAATCCTCACAATATTCCTTTTCTTCATTAAGCAGCAGACGGCCACATTTTAAACAGCCATTATCTGCTACCAAATGAAAATTTTTTCTGCAGGTATCACAAATCATTTCTCCACATGGCTTACAATGTCTCTGCACACAGGACAGCGCCTTGGAAAAACAACTCATCAAGCCAGCTCATATACCTCCTTTATTCGATCCTTTAATCCGCTGTAACGTTTTTGCTCCTGTTCATTTGCAATCATCTCCTGAAAAGTGTGCACACTCCCCACAATGCAAACACAGCTCTTCGCTCTTGTAACTCCCGTATAAAGCAGATTTCTGTTCATTAACATCCTTGGACCTCCAAGAAGCGGCAAAATCACGGCCGGATACTCACTTCCTTGTGATTTGTGAATTGTAACGGCATAAGCTAGTTCCAATTCCTCTGCCTGCTTAAACTCATATTCAACACGGCGTCCTTCCTCAAACTCAACTGTAATCCTTTCCGTATAGGAATTTATTTCCCTCACAATTCCCATATCTCCATTGAATACGCCGACACCCTCATCAAGCGGCATACGATAACTATTTAACACCTTCCACTCCATCTGGTAATTGTTTTTGATCTGCATGACTTTATCACCCTCACGCAGAATAAAACTGCCAACAGTAAGTTCCTGCTTAGAAGGATCCGGCGGATTCAGTGCTTCCTGCAAAGCAGCATTTAGCTGTTCCACACCAAGAAGACCTTTTCTCATCGGTGTTAATACCTGAATGTCACGTGTGCTGCTGTTTACATAGTTAGGAAGCTTATCCTTTAAAAGCGTGATTGTCGCGCCGATGATATTTCCTGGATTATCGCGCTTAATAAAAAGAAAATCGCGGCTTCCGGGTCTTGGCTCCACCATCTCTCCAGCATTAATTCGGTGCGCATTCATGATGATATCACTCTCTGCTGCCTGTCTAAAAATTTCTCAAGGCGTACAACTGGAAACGCATCTGAATAGATCATATCGCGCAGTACATTTCCAGGGCCTACGCTTGGAAGCTGATTCACATCACCTACAAGAATCAGACGCATTCCAGGAACTAGTGCACGAAGAAGTGATTTCATTAAAAAGATATCAACCATTGATACTTCATCAATAATCACAACATCTGTCTCAAGTGGATTATCTTCATTTCGTCCAAATGACGTTGCACCCTCGCCCACCATTCCAGAAAGCTCCAGAAGACGATGCACAGTTTTTGCTTCACATCCTGTTGCCTCCTTCATGCGCTTTGCCGCGCGTCCAGTCGGTGCAGCCAATAAAATATCCAGACCTTCCTTCTCAAAATAGCGAATTATTGTTCGTATCGTTGTTGTCTTTCCTGTTCCAGGTCCTCCGGTAATGATTGTCAGACCATTATTGACTGCTTCCGATACGGCAAGGCGCTGACGCTCATCAAGTGCAATATCCTGCTCTGTTTCAATTGCCTTGATTTTTGCTGCAATCTCATCAGATGTAATCGTATCCTTTATATTCAAATCCTTAAGCATCTGTGCAATCGTCAGCTCTGTATAGTAGCTTACAGAGGAATACACCATCTGAATATCTTCTTTTGTCTTAACGACAATTTTCTTATCCATAATCAGATCCATGATGCGGTCATTCATAGAATCAATCTCCACACCAAGCAGCCGTCTAGCCTCCTGCATCAGCTGATCCATCGGAAGACATGTGTGTCCCTGTCCTGTTGCCTGTTCAAGCACATACAAGATTCCACTCCTGATACGAAAATCAGATCTGGCAAAATTCCAGCTTTCGATGCTATCTCATCTGCAATACGAAATCCTACACCGTCAATGTCATCTGCAAGCTTATACGGATTTTCACGAATCACCTGATACAAACGACCTTGATAAAAATTGTATATTTTCATGCCAAGGTTCTGAGTGATGCCATATTGCTGCAAAAACAACATCGCCTGACGAAGATCCCTCTTTCCTGCAACGGACACCTGAAATTTCTAGCGCCTTTCTCATGCTGATTCCCTTCACTCTGCCAAGCGCTCCGGTTCCTCTTCCATAATGCGAAATGTATCATCACCAAACTTTTAACAATTCTTGTCGCTAACGCCTCTCCAATTCCCTTTATTGCACCGGAACTTAAATATTTTAATGTCGAAGCTGCGTCACTCGGCGCGGTAAATTCATACTCCTGAACACGAAGCTGTTTTCCATAAATCGGATGGACATTCATCTCCCCGCGCGCAGTTAAATATTCTCCCTCGGACACATCAGGAAAAACGCCAACAAGAAACTCCTCCTTGTTTCCCTCCTTCATACAAAGTACCGAGTAACCGTTTTCTTCATTGCGAAAGACAATCCGGTCTATATATCCCTGTAACTCTACCATTTTCTCACCCTTACATAGTTTTCCTGCATGAACAAAACGAACCGGCAAAGATGTTGCTTTTCGCCCTCTTTTGCCGGTCTGTCTTCACTATATTACCTACTAACTTATTAATCTCTTATCGAGTTCATAACTTCAATATATTTTCCAGTTCCAACTGCCACGCAAGTAGTTGGCTCTTCAGCTGTCATCGTCGTGATTCCAAGACGTTCCTCAAGAAGCTGCTCAAGTCCTGTCAGCAACGCGCCGCCGCCCGTAAGTACAATACCACGGTCGGAAATATCAGCTGCTAACTCCGGAGGTGTCTTCTCAAGTACCATATGTACAGCCTCTACGATCTGATTTGCTGACTCAGAAAGTGCCTCAAGAGTCTCCTCTGATGTAATCGTAACTGTCTTTGGAAGACCAGTTACAAGATTGCGGCCTCTTACATCAATTGCAAGCTCTTCCTGGCGCGGATAACAGGTACCAATCTTAATCTTGATTTCCTCACCTGTGCGCTCGCCAATTAAAAGATTATGCTTCTTTCTCATGTAGCGTACAATTGCCTCATTGAAATCATCACCAGCTACTTGATAGATTCACTGACAACAGTTCCTGCGAGTGAAATTACAGCCACATCTGTAGTTCCGCCTCCAATATCAACAATCATGTTTCCACAAGGCTTTGTGATATCGATGCCTGCACCTATTGCTGCTGCAAGTGGCTCCTCAACAAGATAAACCTCTCTTGCACCTGCATTAAAGGTTGCATCCTCTACAGCTTTCCTCTCTACTTCCGTAATCTGGCTCGGTACGCAGACACAAATGCGCGGTTTTCTAAATGTTCTCTTTCCGATTGCCTTTTGAATAAAGTATCGGATCATCTTTTCTGTAATCGTATAGTCAGCAATTACGCCCTGCTTAAGCGGACGGATTGCAACGATATTTCCAGGGGTTCGTCCAATCATCATACGTGCCTCTTCACCAATCGCTTTTATCTCGTTGGTATTGCGGTCATATGCTACAACGGAGGGCTCCTTTAAGACGACGCCCTTCCCCTTTATATATACCAGAATACTGGCAGTTCCCAAATCAATTCCTATATCAGTTGACACGCCAAATGCCATGGTTAAAACTCCTTTCCCAAGACAAGTATCCCCCGGATAAATGCCTACACAAGTATCATTATATACAATATCTTGAAAAAGGGAAAGTATTTTTTTCGATTTTCCCAAAAAATACTTCTTACGAATTTATTAAGGCTTGTTTGGTTCTTCTTTTGTTTCATAATTCCTTAATTTTTTTTCTTCTTTATTCAGATTTCGTACAAACTTCTGTCCCATTTTTGAGATACATTATAACTGTACTTAAAAAGTACTTCAAGTCGATTCCCCATCACTTGAAAGCTTTTTCATACTCATACCCGGTGCTGCAAGGCACCGGGCCCCCCTCAAAAGACAAGAGACTTATGATTCTCCCTATACAGGGTCCGGCATTTCAATGATTTGCCGGGCCTTTTTCTAATGCTGTCTTTTAAATATGCACACATATTAAACCTCTTATGCCTCTTTGCCGCTGCATGCGTCAAGCACCATACGTGCACTTCTTACCTTCTTATCATCTGTCTGCCAGATCATATACTCACTCATTCCCGGAAGACCCATGCTTACTCTTGTATTTCGATACTTCATTGCACTCTCAAGCTCTATCTTTGCTGAAAGATGGAAATGTCTGATTCCTTTTTCATATAATGGCTTTATTACATCATCTGACACACCTGCTCCTGCCAAAATATGAATTCTTCCCTCTGCTTTTGCTGCAAGTGCTTCAAGACAATTTGCTCCTGCCAGCGCTGATGGCTCCTGTCCAGACGTTAACAATGTGTCCACACCAAGGTTAATCAGTGCCTCTAGTGCCTCAAATGGATCTTGCACATATCAAATGCACGATGACATGTCACCTTACAATTTCCAGCCGCCTTCATACATTCTTCCATAAACTCCAGATCAAAACTTCCGTCAGGCAGCAGTGCACCGATAACAACGCCTGAGCGCCTTCCTCGCGAAACGCTTGAATTTGTTCCAGAATCAGTTCCTTTTCATATTTGCTGTAGCAAAAATCGCCAAATCTTGGACGAATTAAAATGCGCGCCGGAATCCCAGCCTCATTTTGAATGATACGATACATCTTCGTATCTGGTGTCGTTCCTCCTATGATCAGATTGCTGCACAGCTCAATACGATCTGCGCCTCCCTTTTGGCTGCAATTGCAGACTCTATGCTGTCTGTACATACCTCGAGAACTGTTTTTTCTTTTTCCATTGTATTCCCTCTCTTCTATTATTTAGAATTGATCTCCCATTTTTCCATTATAGCATTTCTATTCTCATTTGCCTATGCATACATTGTAAAAACAAATATTTTTTTGAGGGTTTTATGAGAGATTACATAGAGGAACGCGCCATTCACATTGCACAGTACATTGTTGACAACGGCGCCACGGTTCGCCAGACAGCCAGACAGTTTGGTGTCAGCAAATCAACAGTTCACAAGGATGTCACACAGCGTTTGATACAAATAAATCCGCGCCTGGCTTTCCAGACACGGATTATTCTCGATATCAATAAATCTGAGCGTCATATACGCGGTGGAATGGCAACACGTGAAAAATACCGCCACCACACACAGAACGTCACTTTTTCTTCGAATATTCACGCTCCATGCGGTAATACTGAATATTCTGATACTCATTCAAAAGATTCTGAATTTCCTCAGGTGCATCGTCGTACTCCACCAGATCGCCGTCATCATTTCGATAGCCGACTGCATTCATCATTGGAATTTGACCCTGCCACAGATTTTTACGGAATGTCTGGTATTCATCAAGCTGTAATCCAGCAGTCTCAAACAGCAGAATATTCAGGTAATTCAAGCTGATCTCTACATTTGTCTGCTCCTGAATATCATAATTTGCCCAGATGAAAAATGGCGTCTTCTGACGCTGCTGCTGTTGTTCGTATGTCTGATTGTCAAAATCAAGACCATACTCTTTGTAAATTGGACGAACCACATAATCATTTGCTGATGATCGCCCCAGAACACAACAATAGTCTTTCTATCTGACTGAGATAATTCACTTAAAAGTGATGCAACATCCTGATCTGTTTCGTACATCAAAGACAAATATTTGTTCAGATATTTATTTGAAGATGTATTCTTAAACTTAGCAACAATCTGCGGATCAAAGTTATCAAAATCACCGCCAATAGTTGCTGTGATTCTGCATAGTAACATTAAACATAAAGAATGGTCCTTCTGTAGTTGTTGCGCCACTCTAAAATACTCTTAAAATCAGCTTCATCAGAAACATAGTTGCGAAGCTTGTCCTCAAATGGAAAGCTTCCCTGGAAATAACGATAGTCAAAGCCCATAAGATCATATATAAACTCACGATTCCATCCCTTTGCGCGGTATGGATGTGTACCATATGTCGTATAACCATACTCCTCTAACTGAGGAACAATTGTGCTGATACCATCACGTATATACTGTAAATATGGAACTGATCCATTTGGGAAAAATGCCATGGAATTTCCAGTTAAAAATTCAAACTCGGAGTTTGCTGTATTTCCTCCAAGAACAGAAACATCAGTATAACCACTGATTGTATTAGCTACTTCACCTCTTAAGATGCTATGGATAAACGGCATATAATCTTTGTTTGTCTCAAACTCACCAAGCACTGCCGGATCTGAAAATGTCTCATCCATGATGGCAATGATATCTGGCAGTTCTTCTGGTGTCTCCACTTTTTCCACTTCCTGTTCATTTAGCAGAGATAATGCATACTCATCTGAGTAATTTTTTGGCTCTTCAATCTGAAGAAAATGGATGTCCAAAATGAATGACACAAAAAAGCCATCCTTACTGTGCATATACTTTGCATTAAACAAAGTATCATTTAATCCTGTATTTCTCTCTAAATTATCCTGCCATAAATATGAAATATAAAAATAAGCCGGAATACACATAGCCACAGTAAGAATCGGACGCAGGATTTTTTTATTCAGACGAATATTGGTTCTCACACCGACAATCAACATTAAAATAAACATTGCGATGTGCTCTGCAAGCGCCCAATCCACTGAAAAGACGTAGTTGTCTGCCACACTCATTGCTGTTTCAAAGGAATATATATCCCATGGAACAATAGGATTTGAACGAAACATAACAACAAAATAGTTGCCAACACCAATAATGGCAATTGCTGCCACACAGATGGCCATTGAAATGCTAGTTCGCCCAGCTATAAAGAACACAAATAAAAATAACCAATAGTAAAATGCAATATTAAGCCGCTTTGCCAGCTCAATCATGGTACTCATCTGATGAGTCAGCGTCTCAAATGTGTAAAAACAGCCTAACGGGATGACAAGTGCAAATAGAATGCGGATCACTGGATGCACTGGCATATCAATCATATATATGGCGAGAGTGAGCACACAAATACCTGCAAGAATCGCACAATCTTTCGCAGAAAATTCACTGTAATACCAAGCCATGCCAATCAGAACGCCAAAACAAAGCAACAATATTGCCGCCTTGATCAGACGTGGTTTTGTCTTGCCGATATGTACCTCCTGCCGCCATGAAACGGCCTTTTCCTTAAAACTCATTCCTTTCTTTCTCCTTCCGCCTGAGTCTTCACAGGCAATCAATAAAAATCATTGATTACTTTAGCACAAATAGAGATGAATGTAAAGTGAACAATAGTCAGAATTATAAAAGCCCTTCGGTGAATGTTTCGTCGCCGGACCAAACTCAGCAGGCTCCTTTTATGCTCTTTCTTATTATACCTTACTTTGAAAGACCTGCTTCAAGTGTCCGCCTCGTGAAATCCATTCACCTCAGGGCTATGCCCACGAGTAACCTGTTGCACAAAAAAATACCCTGGCTTTCGCAGGGTACTAAAAAAGGGGGAGGGCTGCCGGTAACTCACCCGGCTTGATGTTTTGTCTGCCTGTGGATTTCTCTAATTCACAGCCAATGCACTTACTCATAATGCATCTATGGCCGACTGTTTCAAAAGCTTTCATCTAAGCTTTGTCTATATAATACATGTTATTTGTGTCCAAATTTTGACCATCACCTTAAAGAAATCTTACGAATTCTTACCAAACCATTATCAAAAATAAATAATTTATTAACTATTCAGAGCCATGCGAAATTGCAGGGAAAAGTACGAACCGAGCATTTTTTAGCCGATCAATGCTGCATATTCATCAATCAGATTTGCAAATGTCTGAAGGCTGCTTCTCCAAAAATCTGGCTTTGTCAGATCTATTCCTGCCATTTTTGCTGTATCCTCTACGGAGCATGTCGCAGTTGCTTTTAGCAGTGCATTATATTTCGGAACAAAGCTCTCTCCCTCATTTAAAAACTGTGTGTACAGACCCATTGCAAATAAACCGCCAAATGCATATGGGAAGTTATAGTAGCTTAATCCTGATGAATAATAATGACCCTTACAAGTCCACATATATGGATGAAGCTTTGTCTGATCAAGGCCATCTCCATATGCCTGCTTCTGAGCATCAAGCATAATCTCCTTTAAGTCATTTGTCATTAAAAATTGTGCATCACATTTATGGAATACCGCATCCTCAAATAAAAATCTGGAATAAATATCACAGATAATCTGTGTTGTTCCGGACAGCAAATTTTCCAGAATAGCAAGCTTTTCCTGTGGATCATTTGACTTTTTATATGCACTCAGCATAAAGTGTGTCTCATTAAAAGTAGAAGCTGTCTCTGCAACTGGCATAGAGTAATCCTGATTTAAGATACGATTCTCAAATATCTGCTTATTGTGAAAAGCATGGCCAAGCTCATGTGCAAGTGTTACAACAGAATCAAATGAACCATTGAAATTAGTCAAAATACGGCTCTGCTTTTCGGTTGTCACATTAGCGCAGAATGCACCGCCTACCTTTCCCTCATGAGGATAAAAATCGATCCAGCTCTCTGCGAAAGCGCGTGCCATCATATCTGACAATTCTTTTGAAAAATGGCTAAAGTTTTTCTACAAGAGTATCTCTTGCAGTTTCTGCAGTATAATTGGAATCCATCTTTCCAACAGGTGCAAACATCTCATACCACGGCAGTCCGCTTCCGTAGCCTAAATACTTTTGCCTTTGCCTTCAGATATTCCCAGAACTTTGGCAGATACTCGCGCATTGCAGTGAACATTGCATCAAGAGTTTCCTTTTTCATACGGCACTGTTCAAGTGTCATAGCTAGAGGACTCTCGTATCCCTTCTTTTCGCTTAACATGGATACCTGTCCCTTGATATTATTAAGTGCAAATGCAATAGAGTCTGCAATTTATCATAGCTTGCAAGTTCAGCTTCATATGCCTTCTTTCTTACTTCCTTATCCTCACTTGTTGCCAGATTTCTGACTGCCGGAAGAGTAATAACCTCTCCCTCATAATCTACCTTTAATGTGGATGTTAAATAATCAAACA
>ENA-OQIR01001052-OQIR01001052.1-human-gut-metagenome-genome-assembly--contig:-NODE-1052-length-10318-cov-3.455304_pt1 | contig 10318 bp, 14 predicted proteins | sample MGYA00242580_ERZ504745 | MGnify/ENA primary metagenome ERZ504745 (study PRJEB26092, sample SAMD00036214) | human gut metagenome | host: Homo sapiens | study: EMG produced TPA metagenomics assembly of... | reverse complement strand
GAGCGGCGTTCGCCGTGCCCGCATCGGGACGTCTGCGGCGTGGACGATGCTGCCGGTGCCGCCCTCGACTACGGAAAAGCCGGCAGCGTGCGGGTCGACTGCATCGGCACCAATGGTGGGGTGCTCAAGCTGCAGGAACGAGGGCAGGGTGCTGCCTTGGTCGGCAACGGGGGTCTCGCCGGGCACGAAGGTCGAGGCGGCCTCGGCGGCCTCCTCTTCTTCGGCGTCAATATCGGCGTCGGCCACGGCGTTTTTCATCGCTTTGACGGCATCCATCATGGAGTCCATGACGGCATCGAGCTCTTCTTCCGAAGACACCTCGATAGGCCTTCTGCTTGCGGGGCGGCGTCCTTTTCGGGGGCGTCGTCCTGAGCGGCCGAATCGTCGTTTTGCTCGCCGGCATCTTCGGCCGTAGGGATTTCCGTCGCAGCGCCGTTATCTAGAGTGGCGTCGTCGACGTCGGTATCATTGCAGGTCGCAGCGTCAGTATCTGCGGCGACGTCTGCTGAATCATCAATATGCTGTTGAGTCTGGGGGTCCAGCTCGTCTGTCATAGGCATGTGCTCCTCATCGTTGTTTGTCACCCTATGATAAAGTCTCGCGCCGACATCCCGCGCCCCGCAGCAAAGTTTCAAAACGTGTTCGATGACTCGCTTGGATAGCAAAAATTCGTCCTCTAAATTCAGTTTACGCTTGACATTCCCTTCGCCGAATGACGTTGCGCCGTTCGCCTGGTGCGGTCTTTATTTTTCACTTGAACCCGCTAAAGTTGCATTTCAGCTTTTGGCGCGTGAAGTTGGATACGCGCAGTCGGCGGGCGTGCCCGTCGCGATTCGAAAGGACTTTGTATGGGACTTTTCACTGGTAAGACCGTGATCGTCACCGGCGGCGGCAAGGCCACGCTTAAGGACGGCTCCGCTGGCTCCATCGGTTACGGCATCGATATCGCTTTTGCCAAGGAGGGCGCAAACCTCGTCATTACCGGTCGCAACGTTGCCAAGCTCGAGGCTGCCAAGGAGTCCCTCGAGGCCGAGTACGGCGTCAAGGTTCTGCCTGTTCAGGCCGATGTCTCGGCTGGTCAGGACAACGAGGCCGTCGTCCAGAACGTCATCGACAAGGCCATTGAGGAGTTCGGCCGCATCGACGCCGTCGTTAACAACGCTCAGGCCAGCGCCTCGGGTGTGACCATCGCCGACCACACCATGGATCAGTTTAACCTGGCCATTTATTCCGGTCTGTATGCTACCTATCTGTACATGCAGAAGGCCTATCCGCACCTGAAGGAGACCAAGGGCTCCGTGGTCAACTTTGCCTCGGGCGCCGGCCTGTTTGGCAACTACGGCCAGTGCAGCTATGCCGCTGCCAAGGAGGGCATCCGCGGTCTGACTCGCGTTGCAGCCAACGAGTGGGGCAAGGACGGCATCAACGTCAACATCGTGTGCCCGCTTGCTTGGACCGCTGCGCTCGAGACTTCCAGGATGCTTATCCCGAGGCGTTCAAGCCAACGTCCACATGCCGCCGGCAGGCCACTACGGCGACGTCGAGAAGGAAATCGGCCGCGTGGTCGTTCAGCTCTGCGGTCCCGACTTTAAGTACATGAACGGTGAGACCGTCACCCTCGAGGGCGGCATGGGCCAGCGGCCCTAAGAGTTACGGCGTTTTACCAAACGCCGTAACGGGCCGACGCTGCGCGGTCGCCAGGGCGACAACTTGTCATTCAAAGAGGGCGGCATGACAGAAGGTCTATGCCGCCTTGTTTCAAGGCACCTTGCTCGCTCTGGCGGGTTTTCGCTGTCGTTGACAAAGCACCGGCGTTACCTGGGCTGTTGGATGTAGTCTTTGGGGACGTTCTTAAATGACTAGTCGTTTAATGCGCCAGTTTCTGTCGAGTCGGTGCTTCTTGCGGGTTGCCCGTATAATGGTTTGCGTATGAACCGCAACCAAGGAGTTCCAGTTTATGGACCAGAACCTTTTTAAATTCGACCTGATTGCCGAGGACCCGACCACGCACGCGCGCGCCGGCGTGCTGCACACCCCGCACGGTGACATCGAGACGCCAATCTTTATGCCCGTGGGCACCAAGGCAAACGTCAAGGGCATCCCCACCGAGACCGTTAAGCAGCTCGGTGCCCAGATCGTGCTTGCCAACACCTATCACCTGTCCATGCGTCCCGGCGAGGACACCATTGCCCAGCTGGGCGCCTGCACAAGTTTATGAACTGGCACGGCCCCATTCTTACCGATTCGGGCGCTTCCAGGTGTTCAGCCACAACGACGCCGTCAAGCTCACCGACGAGGCGTTCGCTTTATCGTCAACGACTACGACGGCCGCCACGTGTTCTGGACGCCCGAGGACAACATGGAAATCGCCATGAAGCTCGGCTCCGATATCTGCATGCAGCTCGACCAGTGCCCGGGCTATCCCGCCACGCGCGCCTACGTCGAGCGCGCCGTTGAACTGTCGAGCATGTGGGCCGAGCGCTGCTATAAGGCTCATACCCGCGATGACCAGGCGCTCTTTGGCATCGTTCAGGGCGGCATGCACCTGGATCTGCGCCTGCGCTCGCTGCGCCATCTGGAGGAGTGCGGCGACTTCCCGGGTTACGGCATCGGCGGCTATTCGGTGGGCGAGGACCACGAGACCATGTTCGAGACGCTGGCACCGCTCGCGAGTGAGTACATGCCCAAGCACAAGCCGCGCTACCTGATGGGTGTCGGCAACCCGACGACGCTTGTGCGCGGTGTGGGCGTGGGCATCGACATGTTCGACTGCGTGCTGCCGACGCGCACCGGCCGCATGGGCACGGCCTTCTCCAGCGAGGGTCGCCTCAACTTCCGCAACGCGCGTTTTGCGCACGACGACGGTCCCATCGATCCCACTTGCACCTGCCTGTGTGCACGGGCGGTTACAGCCGCGCGCTCATTCGCCACATGGTCACGCAGAAGGAGATGCTCGGTGGCATTCTGCTGTCGATACACAACATCTACTACCTGCTCAACCTTATGCAGCGTGCCCGCCAGGCCATTATCGAGGGCCGTTACGGCGCGTTTGTGAGCGACTGGATGAACAGTCCTGCGGCGGTGGATTACTAAGAGCCGCGGGCGCGCTTGCGGGGGCGCTCACGCGGTGTCGAGGCCGCGTGCCAATCGACCGCACGCAGCCGGCGCCGGGCATCGCATGCGCTGGCATCGGTTGCGCGACCGCTGACCGATGCTTTGCAAGCACGTGATGCATCGTGGTACCATATCGAATAGTTGATGTTCGGGCGGGTGTTTGACGCATGGCGTCGACCCCGCCCGTTTCTATTTTCGATAGGAGTGCCCATGATTAAGAATGAGAACGTCGAGGGCGAGCCGGCTTACGACGAGACGTACCGGCGCGGTCCCGTGGTCATGCGCGGCCCCATGATTCCCAAGGACAACACCTACGCCAACCTGCTGGCACCCGAGGACTCGACCGACTGGTTGCACACCGACCCTGGCGCGTGCTGCGCATTCAGGCAGAGTTCGTCGATGGCTTTGGCGCGCTTGCCGAGCTTGGTCCTGCGGTGACCATCTTCGGCAGTGCCCGCACGCCCAAGACAGATCCGCTCTACAAGGCGGCTCGCACGGTCGGTCGCAAAATCGCCCAGCGCGGCGTGGCGGTTATCACCGGCGGTGGCCCCGGCGTCATGGAGGCGGCCAACAGGGGAGCGGCGAGCGTGAACGGCAAGTCGGTCGGCTTGGGTATCGAGCTTCCGCACGAACATGGGCTCAACAAATACGTGAACCTTGGCATGGACTTCCGTTACTTCTTTGTGCGCAAGACCATGTTCGTCAAATACAGCTCGGGCGCCATCGTGTTTCCCGGCGGCTTTGGCACGCTCGACGAGATGTTCGAGGTGCTCACGCTGGTGCAGACGCACAAGGTCAAGCGCATGCCGCTCGTGCTGGTGGGCACCGAGTACTGGCAGGGCCTGTTCGACTGGCTCAACGGCCCGGTGATGGACGCCGGTATGATCAGTCCGCTCGATCCGGAGTTGGTGCACATTACCGACGACCTCAACGAGGCCGTCGATATCGCCCTGAGCGGGCTGATGTAGGGCGAGCGCATCTGTCGTTGTAGTGATGAGAAGGCAGACTGATGCTATTTAACATCAGTCTGCCTTCTAAACTGGGTATACTGATGCAAAAGACGAGAGCGAGGAGGTCGCGTATGTCTACTGCAACGGTTAAGCCTACGACGGTTCGCATCGAAGAGGGGCTCAAGGAACAGGCGACTGAGTTCTTGGATACAGTTGGCCTGAGTCTCAATTCGTATCTCAACCTTGCTGTTCGGCAGCTGGTAAATCAGCGAAAGATTCCTTTTGAGATCGTGGGTCGGCCCGAAGTTCCCAACGAGGCGACGAGGCGCGCCATGGTGATTGCCGAGGCTCATGAGTTGGGGATTTTGCCGGACGATAGCCCGTCATTCAATAACGCTGATGAGCTTATATCGTTCCTCGATGAGGGCTAGCGATGTTTGAGATTAAAGTCGAGACTCAGTTTAAGGCGGATTACAAACGGACGATGCGCATCCATCCGCAGCTAAAAACCGAGTTTAAGGCAGCAGTCGCAGAACTTGCAGCTCGCGGCTCGCTTCCCGCGGAATATGGCGCCCATGAGCTTTCAAACCCGGGCGGCAATTACAACGGCCACATCGATTTCCATCTATCCGATGGCTTGGTCGATGTGGTCGTTCTGTACTTGCCGCATAAGACTAATCCTGTGATCCGGCTGGTCAGAATGGGCTCGCATGAGGAACTGTTCCAGGGCCCGCAGCTGATTGCCCGCTCATAATTTGCGGTGGAATAGGGATTGATTTGCGGCTGAATAAGACCAAAACAGTCCTATCCACGCAAGTGGTGGGGATGTCCTGCCTGTTGACGTGGCATCTGGCTTTCCCTTGTGGTTGATTTCGTCTAAGAGCTCCGCTGCGATCTCGCTGTTTTTGAACCTGATGCTGCAGTCTTCTTTCTTGGGGAAAGCTAGTAGCGGGATCGTTCCGTACCAGATAGTTTCTTCGTCAATTATCGCTGCACACAAACGTCCTTCTGCTCTAATGGCATGCTCGACGTTCATTTTTGCCAAAGTCTCGCTTGCATCTTCGCGCGGAGTCGAGGCAATGAAAAACTCAAGAGCAATCCCTCGGGCAGTGGCACCTTTGATTGCATCGCCGAGCTTTGCGAGGCAGGCGGCGGATGCGTAGGGCGCGGCAATGAAGATGCTCTTAGCGGCGCCAACGATGTCTTCAACCAGAGTCTCTACGGCATTAGCCGGTTCTATGAGAATGTTTTGATCGGACTGCTCGCTGCCTCCGGTCACGTAGACTTCGTACCCGAGCTTGGCGTAGGTCTTGAGTCTCTTCTGGTACATGCGGGCGAGCATGGGTATAGATAAATCAACGTAGTCGAATATCTCAACCCGTCGCTTGCCTCGTGGCTTCTATGGAGCCTGCCTGCCTGCTGCGTGATGCTGCCGTCCCACGATATCGGCGTGGCAATGAGTAGAGTGTCAAGGTAGGACAGATCGAAGCCCTCGCCCAAAAGGCTTTCGGTGGCGACGATGATTCGATGTTCATGCTCGAAGCGGGGAAGACTGCTCAGTATCGTTTTTCTTTCTTTGGCGTCGATTTCCCCGGTCAGGAGAACGGGTTCGTGTCTTGGTTTTTGAGCATCCCGAACAGCTCCTCGGCATGCTTTTTCCTTTTAGTCAGCACGAGCGGATGCCGGCCGTTTGACGCAGCTTCAATAGCGTCGTTGACAATCAATTCGTTTCTAGCTGCATGCGTGCACAGCAGGTCGAGAATCTGATTGAAGTTTGCACCTGGCTCGTAGGCGGGTAGTCGAATTCCAGTAAAACGAGGCCGTACGATGCGCTGGATGCCCTGCTGAATCGCTTGCGCTTTTGGATCGATAACATAACGGAGCGGGCCGCAGAGCATGGAGAGCGCCCGCGTAAGGCCGTCGGATCGTTCGGGCGTCGCAGAAAGGCCGTATACGTATTTGGCCGGGGCGGACTTGAGAATAAGCTCGAGCTGTGGTGCGGCGGCATGGTGGCATTCGTCGCAGATAATGAGGCCGTAATTACGAACAAGGCCCTTAACTATCGGCTCTCCGGTTTGGCGGTCTTTGCCAGATAACGACTGGAATGAAGCGATGTCGACGAGGCCGCTTACGGCCATTTTGCCTCCTCCTATTTGTCCGATGACCGGAGGCTGCCTTTTGCTGATTCGTCCTTTTGGGGTTCGGACGGGCTCCCTGTTGTCCGTAATGTCGATAAATCGCTCGAGCTGGGATTTCCATTGGGTTATGAGTGCGGTTTTGGGAACGATGACGAGCGTTGGAAGACCAATGGATGCAATAAGATAAGCTCCGATGACTGTTTTACCGAAGCCTGTCGGCGCGGACATGATTCCGTCTTCGTATATGAGCATCTGATCAGCGGCGATTTGCTGCTCAGGGCGAAGGACTCCTTTAAATGCCATAACAATCGGATTACCCGATTTGCGCTCGTCTGAATAGTGGGCGGTAACGCCGGTCTCTTGAACTAGCTGCTCAAGTTGAGTTTTGCAGCCCCGGGGAATTGCAACATGACCATCTCTCAGTTCGCTAAGGTCTATGAGTCGCGGTTTGCCGAATACTGATTGATGCATGGACTGCGCGCGATAGAATGCCGGATTGGCAAATGTCGCAAGTCCGCGGATTTCCATTTGAGCTGCTGGACTCAGAGACTTCTCGGGGATGTACAGCATATCGGCTTGAATAACGGGCAGCGATGAGGGAAAGTCCCGCGATGTGAGTGGTAGTCGCTTTCGTGGTCTTTGGGCATACCGTTTGCCCTTGTTTGCCACCGTAGTTGTTGCTGGTCCGTGCGGGTTGTTTCCAGGGGCCTCAATCAGATCTTGCACCGTCGAGCGCGGAATCAGCTGGACTTGTGATAGATAGAGCCATTGGTCGGGAAAGGGCTTGAATTGTTCGTCTACAAATACACTGTTTCCTTCACGTTGCGCCTTGCCTTGAAAGGGGAGTGCGATGAGGTTTCCGAAGCCTCCATCGGGAATAGTGGCCTGAGCGGGTAGCATTCGATCAAAGGCCTCGAACGTGATTGTCTTATTATGCGCCGCAGCTTCGGTTATGAGGCAACTTCCAAACTCTCGGGCAGCCTTTGCGCTGATTGGCTCGAGGAAGAAAAACCAGATGTGGGCGCCGTTGCCGGACCTTGAGCGCTCAACGGCGGCGTTAATGCCCCGTCGTATTGCAACAAGCCGTACGGCATTTGTTGCCTCTTTCCAGTCCGCTTTGTCAAAATCGATGACGAGAACTTTCGTGTTGCAGTTCCTATCGAGAACATATTGCCCGAGGACATCGCGGAACCGGTCATCGTTGCCTTTAAAGTGAGCAATGATTGCGGCATCGCTTAATTCCGGGAAGACGCGATTGCTGCATTCTACGCATTTAACTCTTTGATGGGCTGCTTTGGGGCAAATTCCTGGCTCCCACTCATTAGCACAAGCAGGCGTATAGCCAATGCCCCCGTCCTTTCTGCGATATCCATGAGCGTAAACATCTTTGCGCCCGGTAAAGAGACTGCGAAAGAGCTCGAGTTTATCGCGTGCTGGGCTCGCGCTGGTGACGATGCCCTCGATTTGCGCTCGTTCATCGAACAAAGCGCCAGCTTCTTCCCACTCTTCTAGCGTTGCGTAGCGTACGTCTGAACCGTTGTTGCAAATGACGATTTGTCGGTGTTGGTCCGATATATGTGTGATCGTCTGATCGTATTTAAATTGTGCGGTCCCAAAGAGGGCGTATTGATGCATGGCGTTGCCCATTTGAATGCCGTCCTTGTATTGGAGTTGTTGAGACGAGGGTACGGCATTACGGCTTTTGGGATATGTAATTTCGATTCAAGTTTGCTAATGGCAAGGGATTATTCTGCGAGCGGCTTTCGGTCGATGCCAAGGCGCGCGACGGCCCTTGATAATCAGGGTTTGCGGTCATATAGGTAGCCGGAGGCGTAAAGAGCGGACCTCATTCAGACCCGGTGGGCAAAAAATGGCAAATATGAGTACTGTTGCTCGGTTAGTCTCATATCATTTGAGAAGTATCTAAGACCAATTGACTGAGTTTTAGTATATTCACCCTCTAAACACGACGATTCGGGGCTTTATGGAGCTTGAAATCGGTGGAAGCGGGCAATTTCAGCGACATTTTGCTGTTACTAAATTTATGACAGTACTCATATTTGCCATTTTTTGCCCACCGGGTACCGCTAGGGGCTAGTCGAAGCTCCCCCAAACAGCTGGGAATGCGCCGATCGTCAGCATATCTTGTATATGGATGGCTCAGCAAAAGAAGTTGCGGTGGAATGGGGATTGATTTGCGGCTGATAAGCCAAAAACAGTCCCTATTCCACCGCAACTGATGTGGCGTCCCTAGCGAGTTGGCTGGTAGCGCGGGCAGTAGCTGATGGCGATGGCGTCGACGCCTACGTGGGTCGCGATGGTGCAGCCGATGGGGCCGGTGCCGGCGTCTACGTAGTTCTGGCCTGCGAGCGCCTGGTTGACGAGCTCGTGCTCCTCGGCGGCGCCGGTCGTGAGTACGCGCACGCTCGAACCCGGGTGTTCAGACAAAAAACGCGAGGCAGTCGGCCATGGTGTTGGCGACGATGCGCTTGGCGCCGCGGCCCTTCTTGATGGCCTTGATCTCGCCCGATTTCCACTCCGGCGAAACGGCTAGGCGAATGTTGAGCATTTGCGTGAGCTGGCCGGCGAGTTTAGGTGCGCGGCCGTTCTTAACGAGGTTTTCGAGCGTGCGGGGAATCAGCAGCAGGTGGGCGTCGGGCCGACGATACCCTCGTCTATACATCGCCAGAGGGCGAAGAGCATGTGCCGACCAGCGTCTGGCATTTCATTCCCATGGAGAAATGCCGCGGTGCTGAGACCATCACCATCGAGCTGACGCATTATTTCAGCAATGGTTCTTTTCAGCTTGATGCGCCGTATCTCGATACCACCAGCGCCATTCAACATACGCTGATCGAGCAAAATTCATTGGTGATTACTTTCTGCGCCATCTGCATCCTGCTCACGTTTGGGCTGTTTATCTGTGGTGCAGTGCTTTATCGCTGGCGCAGCGGCGCCCATCAGCAGCTGCTGGCGCTGGCAATTTTTGTCGCGTTGTCCGGTCTATGGGTGCTTTTGGATGCAAAGATCCTGAATATTTTCGGCGGCAATCTTGCGCTGACATATTTCCTCAATTACGCAGCCTTTCTGCTGTTGCCAGTGCCGTTTTTGCTCTACATCCGCTTCGTTGCCAGCGAAGGCCAGCGCATTCTCACAGCACTGATTTGGGTTGCGCTCGCAAATGCTGTGCTCTCTATGCTGATCTGCCTGAGCGGGATCGCGACCATTGGCGCCACTCTTTTCAGCATTCACGCGCTGATTATCCTGTCAATGCTCGCTGCGATCTGGACTTTTCTGCGCAACAAAGCCTGGCGGCGTGGATCCGATCTGCGCTTTACATTTTTCGGCATGCTACTGATCTCAGCGTGCGTGCTTGTCTCTCTTGTGTTCTTTTATCTGCGAGGCTTTAATACTTCTAGCGCTTCTGCGCTGTATCCGTTGGGACTTTCACTGCTGTTTATTTTCATGGCAGTGGATGCTCTCACAGTCTTCGGTCGTTTCTGGCGACAGAAAGACATCGCCGAGCGCTATCGCCGACTCGCATGGAAGACAGCATGACTGGCATGAACAACCGCAACGCCTTCCAGATGCACTGGAGCGCCATGCTCGAGCAGCCGCCGGAAGCCCTCGCCATCATCGTTTTTGACGTCGACAATCTCAAACAGATCAACGACCAGTGCGGCCATCAGCCGGAGATTCCGCCATCAGCACCTGCGCGCAGCAGATCCGCCTGGTTTTCGAAGGTGCCGGCAGCTGCTACCGCACCGGCGGCGACGAGTTTGAAGTGCTCATCGAAGGGCGGCAGATCGACCGCATTCCAGCGCTGCTCGACCGTTTCAGCAAAGCGCTCAATACGCGCTGGGACCACAGCCTGCCATCCGACGGCGTTTCCTACGGATGGGCCGCCGCCAGCTTCGGCGACGACAACCCCCTCACAGAAGTCGCGCTCGTGCGCCTGCGTGCCGAAGCCGACCAATCCCTCTATCGCCTCAAGCAAGCGCGCAAAGGCCCAGAGGAAGAAAGCATCAACTGAATGTTTCCCTGCCGAAAATACGGCAGGGAATTTCTCGTCACATTCTACCCAGATTTGACGAGAATGGGGAAAATGTAACGAGA
>ENA-OQIR01001051-OQIR01001051.1-human-gut-metagenome-genome-assembly--contig:-NODE-1051-length-10321-cov-1.208848_pt1 | contig 10321 bp, 16 predicted proteins | sample MGYA00242580_ERZ504745 | MGnify/ENA primary metagenome ERZ504745 (study PRJEB26092, sample SAMD00036214) | human gut metagenome | host: Homo sapiens | study: EMG produced TPA metagenomics assembly of... | reverse complement strand
TGGAAATATGGATTCTATGGTAAACCACTATTCTGTTTCTAAAAAAAGACGTCAGATGGATGCATACACTCCAGGTGGTGTGATTGGAAAACGCCCAGATTATGCAGATGTTGTTTATGGAAATTATATACGCCGTAATTTTCCAGACAGCCCAATTATTTTAGGCGGAATCGAAGCATCTCTTCGCCGCCTGGCACATTACGACTATTGGTCAGATAAGTTAAAGCGTTCTATTTTGATAGAAGCACAGGCGGATATCATCTCGTATGGAATGGGAGAGCATTCCATTGTCGAGATTGCAGATGCATTAACAGCGGTCTGTCCTGTAAGTGAACTTACCTTTATACGCGGAACTGTATGTAAGGTGCGTTCACTTGACCGTGTGCCGGATGCCTTAGTGCTTCCGACATATGATGAGCTGACAAAAGATAAGAAACAATATGCAGCCAGCTTTTATAAGCAGTACTGCAATACTGATCCATTTACGGCAAAACAGCTTGCTGAGCCATACGGATCACATCTTTATGTCATTCAAAATCCACCTGCCTATCCGCTTACAACACAGGAGATGGATGACGTGTATGAGCTTCCTTATATGAGAACGTATCATCGTCTTACGAGGCGCTAGGCGGTGTGCCGGCCATCTCAGAAATTAAATTTTCACTTTGCAGCAATCGCGGCTGCTTTGGCGGCTGTAGCTTCTGCGCTCTTACATTTCATCAGGGACGAATCATTCAGACAAGAAGTCATGAATCATTGATTCGCGAAGCAAAACTGATGACACAGGAAAAAGATTTTAAAGGATATATCCACGATGTAGGAGGCCCAACGGCAAACTTCCGCCATCCAGCCTGTCAAAAACAGCTGACTAAAGGTGTCTGCACGGGAAAGCAGTGTTTATTCCCGTCACCATGTAAAAACCTTATAGTTGACCACCAGGATTATATCCAGCTTCTTCGAAAACTGCGCGCTCTTCCAAAGGTAAAGAAAGTTTTTATCCGCTCAGGTATTCGTTTTGATTATGTGTTGGCAGATAAAAGCGATGCTTTCCTTAAGGAGCTTTGTCAGTATCATGTCAGCGGACAGCTTAAGGTTGCCCCGGAGCATGTTTCTGACCGCGTTTTAAAATAATATGGGTAAACCAGAAAATGCCGTCTACAAGCGTTTTACACAGCGCTACAAAGCAATGAATGAAAAGCTTGGACTCAAGCAATATCTGGTTCCTTATTTAATGTCATCTCATCCAGGCTCCCAGCTTACGGATGCGGTGGAGATGGCAGAGCATCTGCGTGATTTAGGCTACATGCCGGAACAGGTTCAGGATTTTTATCCGACACCGTCCACGATTTCAACCTGCATGTATTACACAGGCATTGATCCGCGTACAGGAGAGTCTGTTTATATTCCAAAGGATCCTCATGAAAAAGCCATGCAGCGTGCGCTTATCCAATACCGTGATCCAAAGCTTTATGATCTGGTAAAAGAGGCGCTTATAAAGTGTGGCCGTCAGGATTGATTGGTTTTGGCAAGGAATGTCTGAATTGCACCAAGGAAATATCAAACAGGGCAGAAATAACAAATACGCAGTATGCAAAGAAACACAATGACAGCAGCAATACAAGACAACATCGTAGTGACAGCAAAGGCAGATATTCTGCGGGCAAAAGGAGGAAGTAAACATGTTAGGATTTGAGGAAGTAGAAAAGTATGACCCTGAATTGGCACAGGCAATGTCGGATGAGCTAACAAGACAGCGTACACATATTGAGCTGATTGCCTCTGAAAATCTTGTAAGCAAGGCCGTTATGGCAGCAATGGGCAGCGTTCTGACAAACAAATATGCAGAAGGTTATCCGGGAAAACGCTATTATGGTGGATGCGAATATGTTGACGTAGTAGAGGAGTTAGCAAGAGAGCGCGCAAAGAAACTTTTTGGTTGTGAGTATGTCAATGTGCAGCCGCACTCTGGAGCACAGGCAAATATGGCAGTCTTTTTTGCCGTATTAAATCCTGGTGATACCTTTATGGGTATGAGCCTCGACATGGGTGGTCATCTTACACATGGAAGCCCGGTAAACATGTCAGGAAAGTACTTTCACGCTGTTCCTTATGGAATTAATGCAGATGGCTTTATTGATTATGACGAAGTTCGCCGTATTGCACTTGAGTGCAAACCAAAGATGATCGTAGCCGGTGCCTCTGCCTACGCAAGAAAGATCGACTTTAAGCGCTTCCGTGAGATCGCAGATGAAGTAGGCGCAGTTTTAATGGTTGATATGGCACATATCGCAGGTCTTGTCGCAGCTGGACTTCATGAAAGTCCAATTCCTTACGCACATGTAACTACTACAACCACTCATAAGACACTTCGCGGACCGCGAGGCGGCATGATCATGTGCAGCAACGAGGTTAACAAAAAGTACAACTTTAATAAGGCAATTTCCCAGGCATTCAGGGCGGACCGCTTATGCATGTTATCGCAGGAAAGGCTGTTTGCTTTAAGGAAGCACTTGATCCGGCATTCAAGCTTTATGCACAGGGAATTATTGATAATGCGCAGGCACTTGCTTCTGGCCTTATGAATCGTGGCTTTGAGCTTGTATCAGGCGGAACAGATAATCATCTATGCTCGTAAATCTGATAAATAAAGGTGTAACTGGAAAGCAGGCTGAAAAGATGCTTGATGCTGCCAACATTACATGCAATAAGAACACCGTACCGAATGACCCACAGTCTGCATTTACGACAAGTGGTATCCGTCTTGGAACAGCCGCTGTTACAACCAGAGGCTTTAATACAGCTGATATGGATGTTGTCGCACAGGCAATCTCTCTTGTTATCGACGATATGGAGAAAAACAAAGAAGAAGCAATGGCACTTGTTAAGAGCCTGACTGACAAATATCCGTTATACGAATAATTGTAATTTTAGTAATGAGGTATCATGGAAACATTAAAAATTCGCTATTTGAGTGACAAAATTGAAAACTCCGTTTCATCGACGGAAAATCTGATTGGATTGATCTAAGAAGCGCAGAGGAAGTAAATATGAAGGCTGGAGAGGCTCGTCTTATTTCTCTTGGTATTGCAGTGCAGCTTCCAAAGGGCTACGAGGCACATGTTGTTCCAAGAAGCAGTACATTTAAGAATTTCGGTCTCATCCAGACAAATCATATGGGTGTGATTGATGAAAGCTACTGCGGTGATCATGACGAATGGAAAGTACCTGTGATGGCGGTACGCGATACATGTATTCACGTAAATGACAGAATTTGCCAGTTTCGTATTATGGCACATCAGCCAGCACTTCAATTTGAAGAAGTGGAGCATTTAGAAGGCTGTGACCGCGGCGGTTTTGGAACAACTGGAAAGCAGTAATTGCTGCACAAAAATCTAAAAAAGGCGTCTCACAAAAATGTGAGGCGCTTTTTTAATAACAGCTTTTTTAATAACAGCTATTTTAAGGCTCATTTAAGGCTCAAATGTTATAAGCTGTTCTGCATATGGAAGTGTTTCAATCCAATCACAGAATGTGTGCCACTCTGCCAGCTTATGATTCTTTCTTGCTCGATAGATATTGATTAATGTCTCATAATTAAATGTGCAGGTGCGCATCTGGTTATAGCTGCTTGGAAGAAGCTGGATCATATCATACCAGTCATCCTTTGATTTTGTCTCCTTAAAACGAAGACGGATGTTTTCAAGCTCGGCAACAACTGTTTCCATAAATTTTTTTGTACCGTCTGTCATATGATCGCAGGAGAAGTCATCCATTGAGAATGGTTTGCTGTGGATTTTATGCATAGTACTTGTTGAGTTAGCAACAGTAGCTACCTTATATGTATCATATTCCTTCCACCAGTAAAGTGGTGCAGTTACATCTAGCTGACAAAACCATACGCAGATATTTTCTATGGTCAGAACCTGCCTTTGCAAGACGCATTGCCAGATCAAGATCATTTGGTCCAAAAACAAAGCTGCCGTCAGGCTCGGTATGGCTGTCCATACGGCCCCAGCTGTTCATAGGATTTCTGGCTCCGCGGATGGCATTTTCAAAATTCATAACAGATGTATTTTTAAAGTAAGCATTTATGTCATTCCTCCTGTTTTTTTGCATCTGACTTATCTTAACATATTCAGCAAATATCTGCAATATCATATTCAGTTTGCAGCAAAAGCATCACATATAAACTCTGCTGGTCCGCTTAAAAAACAGCTTCTCCATTGCCATTCCAGCTAATAGTCAATGTTCCGCCTGGTACCTCTGCCAAAACCTTATTTTCCATTCCTTTTTGCTGTATGGCACAGACAGCTGCTGCACATGCACCTGTTCCGCATGAGAGTGTTTCTTTAGAACCTCGTTCCCAAATTCGAAGGCAAATCTTATTATGAGAAACTATCTGAACAAATTCAACATTACTGCGTTCCCCTAATTGTGGATGACACTCTAAAAATGGTCCCCACTTTTCAACTGGATATCAGAAGGAGAATTAGGAACAAAACATACTGCATGAGGATTGCCCATTGATACAGGTGTTACAAAAAAAGAACCAATTTCAAGACTGGAAGAAAGAACAGGGACTCCCATATCAACACAAATTGATTTGACATACATTTCATCTTCAATATCAAGATAAAGTGTGCGTATTCCACTTTTTGTCTTCACACAGATAATACGCTTTTTTATTAGTCCGCGTTCATATACATATTTCCCTAAGCAGCGTATTCCATTTCCGCACATGGCTCCCTCAGAGCCATCAGCATTAAACATGCGCATATGACAATCAGCGATGTCTGATGGACAAATTAAAATCAAACCATCAGAACCTATTCCAAAATGACGGTCACTAAGACGTATTGCTATCTGACTCCAATTTGTCTCATTAAATATTTTAAAATCATCTGCGTCAAATAAATTTGCAAAGATATAATCATTTCCAGTTGCCTGCATTTTTGTAAACTTTAAATTCATCTGATTCCAACCCATTTTATGTGATTCATATCATTATATGCAGTATTGCTCAGAAATTTAACAGATATCAAATCAGAAACCATTACACCGAAGGGCTTTCGTAATACGTTCGGGTTGCATATTACTAGTTACAGTTCACTGGGCACCCGTTCAGCTACATATTTTAGTTGATTTTTAAAAGTCTGTATGGTAAGATACTGATATATGTATCTAGGTGAAATGATAACCAAAGATACAACCCACAGAAAGGACGAGATAAACATGGAAAAACAGCGCAGAGTTATGCTTAAGCTCAGCGGAGAAGCATTAGCTGGTGAAAAAAAGACTGGTTTTGATGAAGAAGTTGTAAAGGACGTTGCAAGACAGGTAAAGCTGTCAGTTGACCAAGGCGTACAGGTTGCAATTGTAATTGGCGGCGGAAACTTCTGGAGAGGCCGTTCCAGCAACGCAATTGATAGACCAAAGGCAGACCAGATTGGTATGTTAGCAACTGTTATGAACTGTATCTATGTATCTGAAATCTTCCGTACCACAGGCATGAAGACTGAAATCTTCACACCATTTGCCTGCAGCACCTTTACAAAGCTGTTTTCTAAGGATGCAGCAAATGAAGCACTTGCACAGGGAAAGGTTGTCTCCTTTGCTGGCGGTACCGGACATCCATATTTTTCTACTGACACTGGTGTTGTACTGCGTGCTATTGAGATGGAGGCAGACGTTATCCTTCTTGCAAAGGCAATCGACGGTGTTTATGACAGTGATCCGGCAAAGAATCCAGATGCTGTCAAGTATGATACCGTAACTATTAAAGAGGTCGTAGATAAGCGCCTTGCTGTTATTGATATGACGGCATCTATCATGTGTATGGAAAACCATATGCCGCTTGCTGTATTTGGCTTAAACGAAGAAAATAGCATTGCAAATGCATTAAACGGCAAGATTACAGGAACTCATGTAACAGCCTGAAAATGTAAAAATTTAAAAACCATAAAACCGAAGGAGCGTAACTATGAAGGAAGTTATTAAAAAATGTGAAGAGAAGATGACAAAAACCTGCGAAAATCTGGATGGCGAGTTTTCCAATATCCGTGCAGGACGTGCAAATCCAAATCTGTTAAACAGAATTATGGTTGAATATTATGGAACTCCAACTCCTATGCAGCAGGTAGGAAATATTTCAGTTCCGGAGCCGAGAATCATCCAGATCAATCCGTGGGAGAAGAGTCTGTTAAAGGCTATCGAGAAAGCTATTCTGGCATCTGATCTTGGAATCACACCAACAAATGATGGTACAAGCATTCGCCTTGTATTCCCAGAGCTTACAGAGGAAAGACGTAAGGAATTAGTAAAGGACATTAAGAAGAAGGGTGAGGCTGCAAAGGTTGCTGTCCGCAATGTTCGCCGTGATGCAAACGATACCTTAAAGAAGATGGAAAAGTCAACTGACATTACTGAGGATGAGCGCAAGGAAGGCGAAGAGAAAATCCAGAAGATGACAGACAAATATGTTGCAAAGATAGACAAGAGTGTTGAGAATAAATCAAAGGAAATCATGACTGTCTAATAATAAGAAAGTTTCAGGGCAGGCGTTTTGCCTGTCCTGTTTTGTGTAACAAGATAGAATAAGATTATACCTGTGAGGTACTCATATGGATGAACAAAAAAAGATTCCGCGTCATGTCGCGATCATTATGGACGGAAACGGCAGATGGGCTGAGCGCAGAAAGCTGCCGCGAAAAATGGGTCATGCAGAAGGCTGTAAGGTACTAGAGCAAACTGTGCGCGATGCAGCTGATCTTGGTATTGACTATTTGACTGTTTATGCTTTTTCCACTGAAACTGGAAGCGCTCTGAGGAAGAGGTTTCGGCGCTTATGGTTCTTATGGGCTTTTACATTAAAAAGCTTTTAAAGGTAGCCGAAGAGGAGAATGTACGTGTTAAATTATAGGAGAGCGAAGCCGCTTTGCACCAGATCTGTGAAGGGTTTAAATAAGCTTGAGTATGAGACAAGAAATAATACACGCATGGTATTTGCTATTGCGATCAACTATGGTGCAAGAGACGAGATGCGCCGCGGAATGATTCGCATGGCAGAGGATGTGAAAGCAGGAAAGCTCGAGCCTACAGTTATTACGGAGCAGACAATTGGCTCTTATCTGGATACTGCAGATATGCCAGATCCAGATCTTTTAATTCGCACAAGCGGTGAGCTTCGTCTGTCAAACTTCTTGCTCTGGCAGCTGGCTTACACAGAAATTTATGTGACAGATGTTTTGTGGCCTGATTTTAACAAGGAAGAGCTGCAAAAGGCAGTAGATTCATTTGGAAAGCGTGAGCGTCGTTATGGAGCCGTCTGACCAAATAAGATTTATATAACATTTTACTTACAGAAAGGCATAAAAATTTATGTTTATTACAAGAACAATCAGCGGAATCGTGCTGTTGGCAGTGACTATGTGTGCAATCATCGCCTCGGGCCCGCTTCTGTATTTATTTATGCTTCTGATCAGCCTGGTTGGCATGTATGAGCTGTACCGTGTTTTCAGATGGAAAAAAGATTCCTGCGCTTGTTGGTTATCTGACAGCAATCGGAATAGAATCTGTCATTCTGGCAGGAAAAAATGATCTTGTTGTTCTTATACTTGTCTTAGGATTTTTGGCAATGATGGTCTCATATGTGGCTACTTATCCAAAATTCACGGCAGAAGAGATTGCAAAAGCAACATTTGGAATGGTATATGTGGCATTGATGATGTCATTTATTTTCCAAACAAGAATAAGCAATGATGGTGCCTACACAGTATGGCTGATCTTTATCAGCGCATGGGGCTGTGATACATGTGCATATTTAGTTGGACGTGCGATTGGAAAACATAAAATGACACCTGTATTAAGTCCAAAAAAATCAATCGAGGGTGCAGTCGGCGGAATTATAGGAAGTGCATTAATTGGTGCGCTTTATGGAACAATTTTCAAGACAAATCTGACTGAATTTTCAAATCCGGCTGTTTTTTGTGCTATTATTGGTGCATGCGGCGGCTTTATCTCCATGTTTGGAGATCTTTCCGCTTCTGCGATCAAACGCCAGTACCAGATTAAGGATTATGGAAATCTGATTCCGGGACACGGCGGAATCATGGATCGTTTTGACAGTATTATTTTTACAGCACCGTTAATCTACATTCTCGTAACGCTGCTTCAGCGTATTGCGTAAGCGAAGAATAATTAACGAAGAAAGGCAGGTTTTTATAATGAAAAAAATTGCCATTTTAGGATCTACCGGTTCTATTGGAACACAAAGCTTAGAGGTTATTCGCAGCCAGCCAGATATGGAAGCAACTGTGTTAGCCGCCGGAAGTAATGTTGAACTGCTTGAAAAGCAGATTCGCGAATTTCATCCAAAGCTTGTATGTGTTTATAAAGAAGATGCGGCAAAACTATTAAAACAGGCTGTTGCCGACCTTGATGTAACGATTGTAAGCGGAATGGATGGTCTTATTGAGGCGGCTGCATTCCCGGAAACACAGATCGTTGTCACTGCAGTTGTCGGAATGATTGGAATACGTCCGACTATAGCAGCTATTAAGGCAGGCAAGGATATCGCACTTGCAAATAAGGAAACACTTGTTACTGCCGGTCATCTGATTATTCCAATGATCAAGCAGTATGGAGTGCGCCTGCTTCCAGTAGACAGTGAGCATTCTGCTATTTTCCAGTCACTTATGGGAAGCTCTCCAGAAGGATCAACTGGTCACAAGATTGATAAAATTCTTCTGACAGCATCTGGCGGACCGTTCCGTGGATGGACGAAAGAACAGATGAAAAATATTCGTCCTGAGGATGCATTAAAGCATCCTAACTGGGTAATGGGAAGAAAGATTACAATTGATTCTTCTACCATGGTAAATAAGGGATTAGAGGTTATGGAAGCAAAGTGGCTTTTTGGCGTTGAATATGATCAGGTTCAGGTTGTGATCCAGCCGCAGTCTGTTATCCATTCAATGGTACAGTTTGAGGATGGTGCTGTTATTGCCCAGCTTGGCACACTGATATGAAGCTTCCTATTCAGTTAGCATTGACATATCCAGACAGAAGATATCTTCCTGGAAAACGCCTCGATTTTGCAGAACTTGGAAGCATCAGCTTCTTTGCACCTGATTTTGAAAACTTCCCTGGACTGGCACTTGCTTATAAAGTTGGAAAAGAAGGTGGAAACAGACCAACAATATACAACGCAGCTAATGAGTTTGCTGTCAGCCGTTTTCTTGATCACAAATTGTCATATCCGGGCATTATTGAGGCAATTGAAGCTTCTCTTGATCATGTTGGCTTTGTTCAAAATCCGAATGTCGACAAGATTTTAGAGACTGAGGCAGCTGTATACGAATTTTTACAGTCAGCGTTGGCATAGATTACAACAGGGTAAGAAACTAGTACGAAAAGAAAGAGGAAAGTATGAATTCCAATTCAGCATTATTGCACTTTTTTTAATTATCGGATTGGTTGTATTCATCCATGAAATTTGGCCATTTCCGTTCTTGGCAAAAAAGAACGGGGTAGGGGTAATTGAGTTTTCAATTGGCATGGGACCGAGACTTTTGAGCACTGTTCATAAGGGAACACGATATTCTCTTAAATGGATACCTTTTGGCGGCTCCTGCCTGATGCTGGGGGATGACAATGGAATAGTTGATCCGGACGCAGAAGAAATTACAGACAAGGCGCATAGTCTTGCTGAGAAGAATGTCTGGGCACGTATTTCAATTATTGCAGCAGGACCAATCTTTAATTTTTGCTTGCCTTTGTGCTTGCTGTTATTGTGATCGGTTTTGCTGGAAGCGACAAGCCATATGTGCAGGGTGTTATTGATAAGTATCCTGCACAGGAGGCAGGTCTGAGAAAGGCGATTTAATCACCTCAGTGAATGCTCACGTGTCCATTTGTTTCGTGAAATTCAGATCTATATGGCAATGAACCCTGGCAAATCACTTGAAATCACTTATGTAAGAGATAACCAGACACATGAAACAACACTTGTTCCAAAGTATGACGAGGCAAATAATACGTATTACATGGTATTTACTCTGGTGCTCGCTATGGCTTAAATGGTATGAGACACTCCAATATGGTCTTTACGAGGTGAAATATAACGTTGTTACGGTAATCAAAAGTCTTGGTATGATATTTACCGGAGACCTTCCGATGACGAGCTTTTCTGGTCCTGTTGGTATTGCGACTACAGTAAATGATATGGTTGAAGAGGTCAATACCTCTATGGCCGATGAATCGTTTTCAGACCGTGCGATGACGATGTTTTTAACGCTTGCAAATTTTGTTGTCATGATCAGTG
>ENA-OQIR01001050-OQIR01001050.1-human-gut-metagenome-genome-assembly--contig:-NODE-1050-length-10353-cov-1.740465_pt1 | contig 10353 bp, 13 predicted proteins | sample MGYA00242580_ERZ504745 | MGnify/ENA primary metagenome ERZ504745 (study PRJEB26092, sample SAMD00036214) | human gut metagenome | host: Homo sapiens | study: EMG produced TPA metagenomics assembly of... | reverse complement strand
GTTCCAGGTAGAAGTGGTTGAAATGGAAAGAAGCAATGTCTGGAATGCTTGCTATCGTCGTCCCACGCGGAACATGGATTGAAATAACAAAGAGGAAATCAAACGGTGTGGTACATGGGGTGTTCCCTATGCGGGAACAAAAACCACAAAAACCGGAAATCGCAATTAATACTTGCATTTAACGAACATTGGTGTTACAATGAACGAAACTAAGAACTTGTTGGCATAGGAGTGGGCGAGAGCCCGCTCCTATTTGCTGAGAAGGAATTTGTTCAGAAACAGGCAGAAACAGGAAAGGCAGGTGGGAAGCATGAGCAGACGGGAAGAATATGAACAGAAGACAGAGGCGATCCTTACACCGATCGTGGAGTCCAGGGGCTTTGAACTGGTAGATGTGGAGTATGTCAAGGAAGCCGGAACCTGGTATCTCAGAGGCTATATCGACAAGCCGGGCGGAATCACAGTCAATGACTGCGAGGACGTAAGCCGTGCATTCAGTGATATACTGGATGAGCAGGATTCCATCGAGGACAGCTACATTATGGAGATCAGTTCTCCGGACTTGACCGGCCTCTTAAAAAGAAAAAGACTTTAAGAGAAGTACTTGGCAAGCTGGTGGAGATCCGTACCTACCGGCCCATCGAGAAACAGAAAGAATTCTGCGGTATTTTAAATGCATATGATAGTAACAGTGTGACAATCGATGAAGACGGCACAGAACGTACCTTTGATAAAAAAGATATTGCCCTGATTCGTCTCGCGATCGAATTCTAAAAGAGAATCGAATCTGTAAAATTCAGGAGGAAAAAAGAAAAATGAGCAGAGATTTAAGAGATGCGCTGGACGTTCTCGAAAAAGAGAAAAATATCAGTAAGGATACACTGCTGGAGGCAATTGAGCAGTCACTGATCCAGGCATGTAAGAACCATTTCGGAAAGGCAGATAACGTTCACGTTATGATCGATCCGGAGACCTGTGACTTCAGTGTTTACGCTGACAGAACTGTTGTAGAGCATGTGGAGGATCCAGCTCTTGAGATTTCTCTGGTGGATGCACAGAAAACAAACACCAAGCAGAGATCGGCGATGTTATGAAAGTTGAGATCCAGTCCAAGGAATTCGGACGTATCGCAACTCAGAACGCAAAGAACGTCATTCTTCAGAAGATCCGTGAGGAAGAGCGCAAAGTTCTCTACGATCAGTACTACGGAATCGAAAAAGAAGTAGTAACCGGTATTGTTCAGAGAGTAATGGGCAAAAATGTCAGCATCAACCTCGGTAAGGCAGACGCAGTCCTCACAGAGAACGAGCAGGTAAAAGGCGAGACATTCCAGCCGACTGAGCGAGTAAAAGTTTACATCCTTGAGGTAAAGGACACACCGAAGGGACCACGTATCCTGGTTTCCAGAACACATCCTGGTCTTGTAAAGAGACTTTTCGAGTCCGAGGTTGCAGAGGTGAGAGATGGTACCGTTGAGATCAAGAGCATTGCCCGTGAGGCAGGGTCCCGTACCAAGATCGCCGTATGGAGCAACGATCCGGATGTAGATGCTGTGGGAGCATGTGTTGGTATGAACGGCGCCCGTGTAGGTGCGGTTGTCAACGAGCTTCACGGTGAGAAGATCGATATCATCAACTGGGATGAGAACCCGGCGATCCTTATCGAGAACGCATTAAGCCCTGCAAAAGTTATCGCAGTTATGGCTGACCCGGATGAGAAGACCGCACTGGTCGTAGTTCCGGATTACCAGCTTTCCCTTGCTATCGGCAAGGAAGGACAGAACGCACGTCTTGCTGCAAGGCTTACAGGCTTCAAGATTGACATCAAGAGCGAGACACAGGCAAGAGAGTCCGGTGACTTCTACGATGATTACGATGAGGAACACGAGGAAGCAGAGGAAGAAATGACAGAAGAGGCTGTTTCCGAAGAGATTGAAGAAGCAGAGGAAGATACAGAAGAGACAGAAACAGAAGCTGAAGAAACAGCAGATGGAGATGCCGAAGAATAATGAAAACGAGAACCAAGATTCCCATGCGTCAGTGTACCGGCTGCAGGGAAATGAAAAGCAAAAAGGAAATGATACGAGTTCTCAGGACATCAGAGAATGAGATCATCCTGGACGCTACAGGTAAGAAAAACGGACGCGGCGCATACCTTTGTTTCTCAGAGGAATGCCTGGAAAGGCTATCAAAACCATGGCCTGGAGCGTTCCTTGAAAATGGCAGTTCCGGATGAAGTGTATCAGAACCTCAAAAAGGAGTTTGGATCAATTGAAAAACAATAAGGTTTTATCACTCATCGGACTTGCGACAAAAGCAGGAAAAACAGTGAGCGGAGAATTTTCCACAGAGAAATCCGTAAAACAGGAAATGGTTTCCTGGCACTGGTGCAGATGATGCCTCCGAAAACACAAAAAAGAAATTTCGGAATATGTGTACCTATTATGAAGTTCCGTTATATTTCCTTTCAGACAAAGAGAGCCTGGGCAGAGCAATGGCAAAGAATTCCGTGCCAGCCTTGCCGTGCAGGACGAAAATTTTGCAAAGGCGATCATGAAGGCGCTGGAAAAAGAATCCGGCAGATAACCTGCATGATACAGGCGTCTGTAAGGAGGTTTGACGTTAGAAATGATAAAAGATAAATTCAACAGATCGGGAAAGGAGCAATATAGACAATTGGATACTCCAAAAACAGAAGAAAAGACAACAACGGTGAATACAGAGGGTAACAAGTCTGAAGCACCGAAAAAGAAAAAAAATATCATCCGTGTATTTCATGCACAGAATGCCAGCGATGGCGGTAAAGGAAGAAGAAACCGGCAGCGGGCGAGAGAAAGGGACCGGCACGTCCACAGAACGGCGGTCAGAGAAGCACAGGAGCAAACACAAGAAACGGTGAGGCCGGTGAGCAGAGAAACGGTCAGAGTGGACAGAATCGCACTCAGGGCGGAAGAACGCAGGGCAACCGTCCGGAAGGAAGAAGAGACGGAAATCGTGACGGAAGAACCTTCGAAGGAAGAAGAGACGGTGGAAATCGTTTTGGCGGAAACCGTTCCCAGAATGGCGAGGGACGTCCGGCAAGACAGGGCGAGGGAAACAGAGGCCCACGCCAGAATGACGGAAGAGGCGGAAGCCGTTTCAGCGGTGGAGCAAACCGTGGCCAGGGTGGTCAGGGCGGAAGCTTTGAAGGAAGAAGAGACGGAGGAAGCCGTTTCGGCGGCGGAGCAAACCGTGGCCAGGGAGGCCAGGGCGGACGTCCGAAGGCAGGAAGAGGCGGAGATAACCGTTTCGGCGGAGCAAACCGTGGTGGCCAGGGCGGCGGACAGCGTCCGGGACAGAGAAGAAGCGGTGGCTCTTCAGATGCTGTATTCACCCCGGAGCTGACCAAGACATCCAAGGACAGCAAGCGTGAGCGTGACAGAGAGAATAAGAACAAGAAGAAAGAATTCGAGAAAGGTACCCAGGGCGGACGCAGACCAAATCAGGGCGGACGCAGACCGAATTCCAGAATTCCGAAAGCACTTCAGAAACCGAATCCACAGCCGAAGCAGGAAGAGAAGAAACCGGAGATCAAGGAGATCACCATTCCGGAGAAGCTTACTATCCGTGAGCTTGCGGATGCGATGAAGATGCAGCCGTCAGTGATCGTTAAGAAGCTTTTCATGGAAGGGGTCATGGTAACCGTAAACCAGGAGATCGACTTTGAAAAGGCAGAGGAGATCGCACTTGGCTTTGATATCATTGCTGAGAAGGAAGAAAAGGTGGATGTGATCGCAGAGCTCCTCAAAGAGGACGAAGAGGACGAGGATGATATGGTTCCGAGACCTCCGGTAGTCTGTGTTATGGGTCACGTTGACCATGGTAAAACATCTCTTCTGGATGCTATCCGTAATACAAACGTAACCAGAGGCGAGGCCGGCGGAATCACACAGCACATCGGTGCTTACGTGGTAAATATCAAGGGCCAGAAGATCACATTCCTGGATACACCGGGACATGAGGCGTTCACAGCTATGCGTATGCGTGGTGCCAACGCTACAGATATCGCAGTTCTGGTCGTTGCCGCAGACGATGGTGTAATGCCGCAGACAGTAGAGGCGATCAGTCATGCAAAGGCAGCAGGTGTTGAGATCATCGTTGCCATCAATAAGATCGATAAACCAAGTGCAAATGTTGAGCGTGTAAAACAGGAACTTTCCGAGTATGAACTGATTCCTGAGGACTGGGGCGGAAGCACCATCTTTGTTCCGGTGTCCGCACATACAGGAGAAGGAATTGAGAATCTTCTTGAGATGATCCTTCTTACTGCTGAGGTTTCCGAGCTCAAAGCCAATCCGAACCGTGAGGCAAGAGGTCTTGTTATTGAGGCTCAGCTTGATAAGGGTAAAGGACCGGTTGCTACTATTCTTGTTCAGAAGGGTACTCTTCATGTGGGAGATTTTATTGCTGCAGGTGCATGCAACGGTAAGGTACGTGCAATGATGGATGATAAAGGACGTCGTGTAAAAGAGGCAGGTCCGTCTACTCCGGTTGAGATCCTCGGACTTGGCGATGTTCCCAATGCAGGTGAGATCCTGATGTCCTTCGAGAGCGATAAAGAAGCCAAGAACTTTGCAGGCGCATTCGTTACAGAGAACAAGAGCCGTCTTCTCGAGGAGACCAAAGGCAAGCTTTCTCTGGATAACCTGTTTGACCAGATCCAGGCCAGCGATCTTAAGGAGCTTCCGATCATCGTCAAGGCCGATGTACAGGGATCTGTTGAGGCTGTAAAACAGAGTCTTACCAAGCTTTCCAACGAGGAAGTTATCGTTAAGGTGATCCATGGTGGCGTAGGTGCCATCAATGAGTCTGATGTTAGCCTTGCTGCAACATCCAATGCTATCATCATTGGCTTTAACGTACGTCCTGATACCAACAGCAAAACAGCTTGCTGAGCAGGAGGGTGTTGACCTTCGACTTTATAAAGTCATTTATCAGGCAATCGAGGATGTAGAGGCAGCATGAAGGGTATGCTGGATCCTGTATTCGAGGAGAAGGTTATCGGTCACGCAGAGGTTCGTCAGCTGTTCAAGGCATCCGGTGTCGGAACCATCGCAGGAAGCTATGTGCTGGATGGTACATTCCAGCGTAACTGTAAGGTTCGTATCACACGAGGTGAGGACCAGATCTTCGAGGGTGAGCTTGCATCCCTGAAGAGATTTAAGGATGATGTCAAGGAAGTTCGTGCCGGCTATGAGTGCGGCCTTGTATTTAATGACTTTAATGATGTCAAAGAAGAAGATAAAGTCGAAGCATATATCATGGTAGAGGTACCAAGATAGGAGTGATTCGTAATGAGAAAAAACAGCATTAAAAATACACGTGTGAATGGTGCAGTTCAAAAAGAACTCAGCACCATCATACACAGCGAGATCAAGGATCCCAGAATTCATCCGATGACCTCTGTGACAGCTGTTGAGGTGGCACCGGATCTTAAGACCTGCAAAGCCTACATCAGTGTGCTGGGCGAGAAACAGGCCAAGGATTCCACCCTCCGGGGCTTGAAGAATGCAGAGGGCTATGTTCGGAGAGAACTGGCCAGAAGACTGAATCTCCGCAATACACCGGAGATCCGTTTTGTTCTGGATGAGTCTATTGAATATGGTGTAAATATGTCAAAGAAGATCAATGACGTAATGAGTGGGATGGAAACAGAGGAATAGGTGGAAAAAATGAAAAACATTTCAGAAATACTGGAAAATGTAAAAACCGTTGGCATTGGCGGTCACATCCGTCCGGATGGGGACTGCATTGGTTCCTGTATGGCTCTGTATCTCTATATCCGGAAATATTTTCCTGATATAGAAGCAGATGTTTATCTGGAAGACCGAAAACCTGTATTTGATTACATTGACAGAATGGATGAGGTTAAGACAGAAGCAGAAGAAGATAAGGTGTATGATCTTTTATCACCTGTGATGTCAGCGCACTGGACAGACTTGCAGTTGCCCGGAAATATTTTGATGCAGCAAAAAGACAGCCTGCATTGACCATCATGTGAGCAATAACGGATTTGCGGATGTCAATCATGTAAGAGGCGAAATCAGCTCTGCCAGTGAAGTTCTTTACGGACTTCTGGATTCAGACAAGATCGATCGTTCCATTGCGGTTCCTATTTATACGGGAATGGCACATGATACCGGCGTGTTCCAGTATTCTTCCACAACACCGGAAACCATGAGGATCGCCGGAGAACTGATGAAAACAGGATTTGATTTCAGCAGGATCATCGATGAGTCCTTTTACCAGAAAACATATCTTCAGAATCAGGTCATGGGACGTGTCCTGGCAGAGAGTATTCTCCTTCAGGGCGGTAAGTGTGTGGTCGGATATCTGAAAAAACGGGAGATGGATTTCTACAGTGTGGAAGGAAAGGATCTGGAGGGAATCGTGAGCCAGCTCCGTCTGACTGCTGGTGTGGAGGTTGCGATCTTTATCTATGAGATGCAGACGCAACTCTTTAAAGTATCTCTCCGTTCCAATGGTAAGGTGGATGTAAGCAAGATTGCCGTATTTTTCGGAGGCGGCGGACATGTGCGTGCGGCCGGCTGTGATATGCAGGGCTCCATGTACGATGTGATCAACAACCTTACCGCTGAAATTGAAAAACAGCTTGCAGAGGAGTAAAGATAAGATCATGGACGGAATACTTGTGATCCGAAAGGAAAAAGGTTATACCTCTCATGATGTTGTTGCAAAGCTGCGTGGGATTCTCCACATGAAAAAGATCGGCCATACCGGGACTCTGGATCCGGCAGCAGAGGGAGTACTTCCTGTTGCACTGGGCAAGGGGACCCGGCTGGTGGAACTTCTTACAGAAAAAGAAAAAACATATGAGGCGGTTTTAAGGCTGGGAGTTTCCACAGATACCCAGGACATGACCGGAGCTGTTCTTTCTGAGAAACCTGTGACCGTCACGGAAGAGGAAGTCCGTGAGGCAGTGGGATCCTTTGTGGGAGAACAGCAGCAGGTCCCTCCTATGTATTCGGCCCTGAAGGTAAACGGAAAGAAGCTTTACGAACTGGCCAGAGAAGGAAAAACCATAGAGCGTAAGCCGCGCCCTGTGGTTTTTTATGAGATAAGGATACTGGATATGGAGCTTCCGCTGGTACGCATAAGCGTTACCTGCAGCAAGGGCACCTATATCCGTACACTTTGCAATGACATCGGAGAAAAATTAGGCTGCGGCGGAGCATGGAAGAGCTGCTTCGGACCAGGTCCGGAAATTTCACTCTGGAAGAGAGCATGACACTTTCCCAGGTGGAGGAGGCGGTTGCCGATGGGACCATCGGGGAAAAGCTTGTTTCCATCGAGGATGTACTTTCCAAGTATCCGGTCCTTACCTGTACACCGGAGGGAGACAGACTTCTCAATAACGGAAACCCGCTTCCGGAAGAACTGGTACAGGGAGGCAGCAGGGAAGAAAAAGTCCGGATGTATAAAAGCAGCGGAAATTTCACAGGAATATACGGCTGGGATGAAAGAAAACAGAAATACGTACCCATCCGCATGTTTTTTGTATGACACTTTATAAAAACTTGCAGGAGCAGCAGAAGATATGGAATACTTGAAGATCGACGGAGAATTTCCGCGCCTTTCAAAGAGTGCGGTGACACTTGGAAAATTTGATGGCATACACCGTGGACACCAGAAACTGGTGGAGAAGATCCTGGAACAGAAAGAAAAAGGTCTGCAGACAGTCCTTTTTTCTCTTGGCATCGGCAGTCAGATGATCTTTACAAAAGAGGAACGATGTCAGCTTCTTGAGAAAGCAGGCGTGGATGTGCTGATCGAATGTCCGCTGGATAACCGGATCCGTCATATGAAGGCGGAAACCTTTATTAAAGAGATCCTGGTGGGAGATCTTCAGGCGGAGCATGTTGCAGTGGGAGAAGATTTCAGGTTCGGGTATGAACGCAAGGGAACACCACAGCTTCTGGAGACTATGGGAAGGAAGCTTGGCTTTACTGTGGATGTTGTTCCGAAAGAAATGGAAGGCCGCAGAAAGATCAGCAGTACATTTATCCGTGAGGAACTGAAAAAGGGAAATATGGAAAAGGTTAATGATCTGCTGGGAATCCCCTTTTTTGTGGACGGTGTGATCGAACATGGAAGAGGAATGGGACATAAGGTCCTTCTTCCCACTACTAATATCGTTCCTGCAAAAGAAAAGCTGATGCCGCCAAATGGCGTTTATGATACAGTGTCCCATTTTAAGGACAGAACCCTTTGCGGGATCACAAACGTAGGATATAAGCCAACCATCGGAGAGAAATTCCTGGGTGTTGAGACCTATCTTTTTGACTGTGAGGAGGATCTGTACGGAGAGCCCTGCAGAGTGGAATTCTTTCATTATTCCAGACCGGAGAAGCGCTTTTCGTCCATAGAAGCACTAAAGCAGCAGCTCCTGAAGGATGCAGAAAAGGGAAAGGCTTATTTCCGCAGTCTCGAAAAATAAAAACTTTCGGGAAAAACTTTTCGAAAAAAACAGTTTACAGGTCAGAAACCGTGTGCTATACTGTTCGAGGTGAAAAAGCCAGTATTCAGAAGCCGGAGACTCCGACCACTTCTTAATACCCGGCGTTTGATTAAAATTTCAAGGAGGAAACAACAATGATTTCTAAAGAGAAGAAAACAGCGATCATGAAAGAGTATGCAAGAACAGAGGGTGACACAGGTTCACCGGAGGTTCAGGTTGCAGTTCTTACAGCAAGAATCCAGGAGCTCACAGAGCATCTTAAAACACACCACAAAGATCATCATTCCAGAAGAGGTCTTCTGAAAATGGTAGGTCAGAGACGTGGCCTTCTTGCTTATCTTAAGAAAACAGACATCGAAAGATACCGTGCACTGATTGAAAAATTAGGTTTAAGAAAATAATTGCTACGGGAGGGGCGGATGATTCCATCCGCCCCATTTTAACATGTGTGATAAACACAGACGGAATTACCGCAGGAGTGATTTCCGAGACTACTGAAAAGCCCATTTCCGGTCGAGATCTTTTTTTCAAAGGAAGTGGTCTTTTCAGTTGTTTCGGGCTCCTGTCAGATATTAATATAATAAGAAAAGGAGAACGAATATGTACAAAAGTTATTCCATGGAACTTGCAGGAAGAACACTGACTGTAGATATCGGACGTGTAGCGAAACAGGCCAATGGTGCTGCTCTTATGCACTACGGTGATACTACAGTCCTTGCTACTGCTACCGCATCCAAAGAGCCGAGAGAAGGAATCGATTTCTTTCCGTTAAGTGTTGAGTATGAGGAGAAGATGTATGCAGTAGGAAAGATCCCGGGAGGCTTCAACAAGAGAGAGGGTAAGGCAAGCGAGCATGCGATCCTTACATCCCGTGTTATCGACCGTCCGATGCGTCCGCTGTTTCCGAAGGATTACAGAAATGACGTAACTCTGGTAGATATGGTTATGTCTGTTGATCCGGAATGCAATCCGGAGATCCCGGCTATGCTTGGTTCTTCCATTGCAACCTGTATTTCTGATATCCCATTTGACGGTCCATGCGCAACCACACAGTTGGTATGATCGACGGCGAGTTTATCATCAACCCAACACTTGCACAGAAGGCAGTTTCTGATCTTCAGCTTACTGTTGCTTCTACAAGAGAGAAGGTTATCATGATCGAGGCCGGAGCTAATGAGATCCCGGAAGATAAGATGATCGAGGCTATCTACAAGGCCCATGAAGTGAACCAGGAGATCATCAGATTCATTGACCAGATCGTAGCAGAGTGCGGAAAAGAGAAACATTCCTACGAGTCCTGTGCAGTACCTCAGGAGCTTTTTGATGAGATCAAGAAGATCGTTCCTCCGGAAGAGATGGAGGTGGCTGTATTCTCTGATGACAAGCAGACACGTGAGAATAACATCAGCGAGATCACTGATAAGCTGAAAGAAGCTTTTGCAGACAATGAGGAATGGCTTGCCGTTCTCGGTGAGGCTGTATATCAGTACCAGAAGAAGACTGTCCGTAAGATGATCCTCAAAGATCATAAACGTCCGGATGGACGCGAGATCAGACAGATCCGTCCGCTGGCTGCAGAGACAGATATCATCCCGAGAGTTCATGGTTCTGCCATGTTCACAAGAGGACAGACTCAGATCTGTACAGTTACTACACTTGCTCCTCTTACAGAGGCACAGCGTCTTGACGGACTGGATGAGTTTGAGACATCCAAGAGATATATGCACCACTACAATTTCCCGTCCTACTCTGTAGGTGAGACCAAGCCTTCCAGAGGACCGGGACGTCGTGAGATCGGTCACGGAGCACTTGCTGAGAGAGCACTGGTACCGGTAC
>ENA-OQIR01001048-OQIR01001048.1-human-gut-metagenome-genome-assembly--contig:-NODE-1048-length-10371-cov-1.110308_pt1 | contig 10371 bp, 19 predicted proteins | sample MGYA00242580_ERZ504745 | MGnify/ENA primary metagenome ERZ504745 (study PRJEB26092, sample SAMD00036214) | human gut metagenome | host: Homo sapiens | study: EMG produced TPA metagenomics assembly of... | reverse complement strand
ATCAATATAAAAGTCAGTTAAGTAATTCATCTAATTTAGCTATTGTTTTGGGATCAGAAGGACGACTCATATCCACCGATATAATTTTTCCTTCCTTATCTAAAAGAATAAAACGGGGAATCCCCTTTATCATGTAGTCATTCATAAATGTATCTCCATTTACAAAATGCAACTGAATACCCTTTAAACCAGCCCTCACTCTATTTTCCCATGCTTTTTTGTTATTATCACATGAGATACTAACAAAATAAATATCTTTTCCATGGTATTTTCTTCTAACTTTTGCAAATGTGGAATTTCACGTTGGCAAGGACCACACCAAGTAGCCCAAATATCTATATATACATACTTTCCCTTAAAATCAGAAAGAGAAACTTTTTTACCAGACAAATCCGTACAGTTAAAATTTGGAGAAAGAGCTCCTACCGACAATTTGCGCCAACGATTGCACAATGTCTCAAAATTCTTCACCAATAGCGGTGATTTACATACCGATCGAACACAGCACAATAAGCATCAGCAGAATCAAGTCCATATCTCTCTACATAAGCATATACATTCTTATTTATTAAGAACTCTGCAATACCAGGCTCCTTCACTTCCGATTCCACATATCGGACTACCGCATCCAAAGACTTTGATTCCGGGTATTGTTTTCTTGCCACTCTGCTTACCGCCTCAACCAAAAATGAACGGAATTCGTCATATCGCAACAAAGAAGCATCCATAACCATCAACTCCTGTAACTTACTCCAATATTCTAAAGAAGCTTCATAAGTAGAATCCTTAGCTATACGCATATGGAAATAAGGATAAGAAGGCAATGTAGCACAAGTAAAATATTTCAAACGTATTTTCTCCATTTCATTAATTTCCTCTGATAATCCGGCATGATCCAACTCTTGCAGATTTACATTCAAAATACTATCCATTTTCAAAAAGAACGCTTTTTCTCCTAATGCCATATCATCAATTTTTGCTGCTTTCAAACGTCCGTTATTCAAATAGATATTTACTTGTGAACCTGTGCCTGTAATGGCTACACGTTCTCCAAATTTTTTATTTTCAAAAGAAATTTGTATATCTGTATCAGGTGTAAGCAACAAAGTACGACTTATATAATGATAACCTAATGCCACATAAACAGGCTCCGTAACATCGACTACCAATTCTCCCTTTCCTGAAGCATCTATTGAAATAGGAAGTTCTCTCCCGTCAGGAAAATAAAGCATTGCTGAATGATCTTCTATTTTACCACTTATAGACAAAGAAATCTTTGCCGCATAACTATAAAAAGGGAATAACAAACAGACAAAAAGAAAGACTCTCATTTTTTTCTTAAACCACTCCATAAATATTTTTTATATTAAACATTAAAAATGAAGTGCGAAATTAATAAATAATTTGCAAACCGCCTTAATTTATATTACATAAACTAATGTTTAAGTAGCATCTTAACATAAAAAAAGCGATGGAATTCATACAGAGTTCATCCCCGTTCCAATACCCCATATATTCTCCACAAAGAAGTTAAAAGAATTATAGTCACCACCAATACACACCTGCTTAAAGCAAGCGGGCTTATATTGTAATTAGAAAAAAGGAACAGCATAATCCAACAAAGAAGTTAAAAATTAACGGAGAAAATGCCAAACCGTTTGCCCATTCCAAAGACTATCTGTATTTTTGGCAGAAATATTCTGATTAAATGAATGAGAATGTCCTTGCCAAATTGAAAGTACTAGCAGAATCTGCCAAATATGATGTTTCCTGCTCCAGTAGTGGGACTGTGCGCCGTAACCAATCAGGCACATTGGGAAACACCGTAGGCGGCTGGGGAATATGCCACAGCTTCGCCGAGGACGGTCGTTGCATATCCTTGCTGAAAATTATGCTGACCAATTATTGCATATATGACTGTGCCTATTGTATCAATAGAAGAAGCAATGACATTCCCCGTGCCACACTTTCGGTAAGCGAACTGGTAGACCTCACCATCGAATTCTACCGGCGCAACTATATAGAAGGGCTTTTCCTCAGCTCCGGCGTTGTACGCAATCCGGATTACACCATGGAAAGGTTGGTACGTGTTGCCAAAGACCTGCGGTTAGTACACAAATTCAACGGATATATTCACCTGAAAAGCATCCCCGGAGCCAGTCGCGAACTAGTTAATGAAGCCGGACTCTACGCTGACCGCCTCAGTGTAAACATAGAAATTCCCAAAGAAGAGAATCTGAAATTACTGGCTCCCGAAAAAGATCACAAAAGTGTGTACCAGCCATGCGCTATATCCAGCAGGGAGTACTTACCAATAAGGAAGACCGGAAAAAATTCCGCCAATGTTCCACGCTTCGTTCCTGCCGGACAAAGCACGCAGATGATTGTCGGTGCCACAACCGAATCAGACAAAGACATCCTTTATCTTTCTTCTTCACTCTACCAACACCCCACCATGAGGCGCGTTTACTACTCAGGATATATATCCGTAATACATACGACAAACGACTTCCGGCACTGAAACAGCCGCCATTGGTACGGGAGAACCGTTTGTATCAGGCCGACTGGCTGTTACGTTTCTATCAATTTAAAGTAGAAGAAATAGTAGATGACTCCTATCCCGACCTGGATTTGGAAATCGATCCCAAACTAGGTTGGGCATTACGGCATCCCGAACTATTTCCGATAGATATAAATCAGGCAGATTACGAAATGATTCTCAGAGTACCGGGCATCGGAATCAAATCGGCAAGACAAATCATCGCATCACGCCGCTTCTCCAAACTGGGATTCTATGAACTGAAAAAAATAGGTGTAGTGATGAAAAAAGCGCAATACTTCATAACCTGCAACGAACTCCCCACCCGAACTGTTAATGAACTCGACCCCGACAGGAGTACGCAGACTGTTAGTACCCAAACCCAAAAGAAAGTGGACGAACAGCAATTAATACTAAACTTCACTGATAACGAATGATTCTGTTTATCTATGACCATACATTTGAAGGCTTGCTGACTTGCATTTTCGATGCCTACTTCCGCAAAACCTTTCCAGACTCGCTCTTGATGGAAGGCGAGCCGCTACCCTTATTTTATGATGAAGCCATACACATAGCCACTGATGAAGAGAAAGCCGGACGAGTGTGGCGCGGATTACAGAAAAAAATCTCCAAGCATGCCCTGTTCTGCCTGACCTGCTGCTGGTTATCAGAATTACCAAAGGTGGACGAAATGCTTTTCCGCTATATCCGGAAGGCCATAAACTCTCCTCATTCCATCGAAACCAACTTTGCCGATCCTGATGTGCTGGAGCTTGCGAAAATCTATAAAAGAGTAGATGGAGAACGAGTACACCTCATGCAGTTCGTCCGTTTCCAAAAAGCTGCGGACGGAACTTTCTTTGCAGCCGTAGAGCCTCAATTCAACGCACTGCCACTGGCTGTGGATCATTTCAAAGACCGGTTTGCCGACCAGCGTTGGCTCATTTATGATGTGAAGCGACAATATGGATATTACTATAATCTGACGGAGATGGAAGAAGTAACATTTGAAGACCCCCGCCAAGCGCATCTGGTCACAGGAATGCTAAATGAAACATTGATGGACAATGATGAGAAATTGTTTCAGAAACTTTGGAAAACATATTTCAAGTCCATTTGCATCAAAGAACGTTGGAATCCCAGAAAACACCGGCAAGATATGCCTGTCAGATATTGGAAATATCTGACGGAGAAACAATAAACAGTTCTTCCGGATATCCCACATCTACCAAAAACAAGGCATGTCCCGGAACAGAACTCCCGGCACTACAACGATCTTTATCCTCTATCACTTTCCTGAACTCATCCACAGTCATTTTACCACGTCCCACTTCTACCAACGTACCTACCACAGCCCTTACCATATTCCGTAAAAACGGTCAGCTTTAATAGTAAATACCCATTCTGTCCCGCTCACCTGCTCCATTCAGCATGCATAATCCGGCAATTATTCGTCTTCACATCAGTATGCAATTTACTGAAACTGGTAAAATCAGTATAATCAAACAATACACGGGCAGCCTCATTCATTTTCTCAAAATCCAATGAATTAAAAAGCCTCCAGGCATAGTGACGGTTAAACGGATCTTTCCGGGTAGTCACATAATACTTATAAGTACGATAAGTCGCGTCAAAACGGGCATGCGCATCATCCTTCACCCGCTTTACAGCGTAAACCGCTATATCGGGAGGAAGCAAGCGATTCAATTTCTCCGTTATCTGAACACAATCCAACTCCCGGTCATAATCAAAATGCGCGATCATGAGACGCGCATGCACACCGGCATCAGTACGTCCCGCTCCCACTACCTCTATTTCTTGACGGAGAAAAGTAGAAAGAGCACGCATTAATGTTTCCTGTACACTGTCACCATTGGGCTGAATCTGCCAACGTGATGAATTCGTTCCATCATAAGCCAAATATATGAAATACCGCATCGTAAAGCCTCCGACCAAGTGAAATTCAATAAATCAGCGGGCTGTTATATGAAAACATCCCTGTTTCAACTCATATTTAATATAGCATTTGTCCGATTTCCGAAGATCACGGAGTACCTCGGCCAATACCAACTTCAGCGTATCCGGACTAACATCCTGCATAGGACGTCCATCCGGGTCTTCCACTTTACAAAACCGACGGTAACTGACATCGAAAGTTGTCCCAAAAGCATGAGCTGAATTGGCAGAAGCATTTCCATTGCGACGACGAAGACGTTTCACATCATCTGCCGTACGAAGTACAGAAGTAACAATGATTTGATTAGGATTCAATCCTTTGCAACTCAATGAATCCAAAAAAATTGGCTCCTATTGTATCCAATAACGCACTAGCCTGCGGAATCAGAAAAGGAATGGAGTGAGTCAGCGAATCCATGGCATAACGCTCACAGGGTTTTATCTGAACCAATTTGCCACCCAGCCCCTCTGCTTCCGAACGAGAAGCCAACGGACGAATTCCTATTTTCTTCGCCACACTGAGATGAGTATCATTCAAATCACCGAACTACGTTTATAGCTAATTACACCTTTTATATTATGAGGCTCGTTCATCTTCATGGACATATCTTTTTCCTTGCAACCGGAAGAAACTGTCAAGGAAAACAACAGTGACAATAGCGTGCAACATGCACCTTTCATACAATTCATAATCTAACTATCTTTTCAAATTCCTCGCAAAGATAGATTAAAATCCTTTTTCTGAAAAAGCTTATGCAAATAAATTGCCCGGAAAATAAGAACAATGAAAACCTTTCATTAAATTTGCACCCTATAAACAAGTACATAAAGTACCTAAACTAGTTAAATGATAGAAAAACATATAGTTTTAGAGGATATTGATCCTGTGATATTTTATGGCGTAAACAACGTCAATATGAAAATGATACAAGCTTTGTATCCCAAATTAAAAATTTGTTGGCAACGTGGAAATGTCATCAAAGTATTGGGAGACGAAGAGGAAATGTGTGCTTTTGAAGAGAATATATTGGCATTGGAAAAGCATTGCGCCCAGTATAACTCACTGAAAGAAGAAGTGATTTTAGACATAGTGAAAGGTCGTTCACCCCAAATAGAGAATACAGGGGATACTATTGTATTCAGTGTAACAGGAAAACCGATCGTTCCCCGTAGTGAGAACCAGTTGAAGCTGGTACAAGAATATGAAAAGAACGATATGCTGTTCGCTATCGGTCCCGCAGGTTCAGGAAAGACATACACTGCTATCGCCCTTGCTGTCCGTTCCCTGAAAAACAAAGAAATCAAAAAAATTATTTTGAGCCGTCCGGCTGTGGAGGCAGGAGAAAAACTCGGATTTTTACCCGGTGATATGAAAGATAAGATTGACCCTTATCTACAACCACTGTATGACGCATTACAAGATATGATTCCCGCCGCCAAGCTAAAAGAATATATGGAATTGAATGTGATTCAAATAGCCCCATTGGCATTTATGCGCGGACGCACCTTGAATGATGCTGTAGTGATATTGGACGAGGCTCAAAATACCACCACCCAGCAAATTAAGATGTTCCTCACCCGTATGGGGATGAACACCAAAATGATTGTAACAGGTGACATGACACAGATAGACTTACCATCTTCACAAACTTCGGGGTTGATACAGGCACTAAAAATTCTGAAAGGCGTGAAAGGAATCAGTTTCATCGAACTCAACAAGAAGGACATTGTACGGCACAAACTGGTTACCCGCATTGTGGAAGCATACGAGAAGTTTGAAGAAAAACAGAAAACCTTTCATTCATGTCATTCTGAACGAAGTGAAAAATCTGAAAACATAAAACGAATTTAATTGATTTTAATTATAAATAAAGACATGAGTAAAGCATTAACAAGAACAGACTTTAACTTTCCGGGACAGAAAAGTGTGTACCACGGCAAAGTGCGTGATGTATACAACATCAATGACGAAAAGTTAGTAATGGTAGCTACGACCGTATCTCCGCATTCGACGTAGTTCTGCCTGAAGGTATTCCCTACAAAGGACAAATGCTGAACCAGATTGCAGCCAAATTTCTGGATGCAACTACCGACATCTGCCCCAACTGGAAAATGGCGACTCCAGATCCTATGGTTACCGTAGGAGTTATGTGTCAAGGTTTTCCTGTGGAAATGATTGTCCGTGGTTACCTGTGCGGTAGCGCATGGCGTGCTTACAAAAACGGCGTCGTGAAATCTGTGGTGTAAAACTTCCCGAAGGAATGAAAGAAAACCAGAAATTTCCCGAACCAATCATTACTCCAACCACTAAAGCCGAAATGGGCCTGCATGACGAAGACATCTCTAAGGAAGAAATTCTGAAACAAGGTCTGGCCAACTCCCGAAGAATACGAAATAATTGGAAAAGTATAACATTGGCTCTGATTCAAACGCGGTACTGAAATGCTGCAGAACGCGGACTGATCCTGGTAGATACCAAATACGAATTCGGTAAACACAACGGCACTATTTATCTGATGGATGAGATCCACACTCCGGATTCAAGCCGTTATTTCTACTTGGAAGGTTATGAAGAACGCTTTGCAAAAGGCGAACCTCAAAAACAACTTTCTAAAGAATTCGTACGCGAATGGTTGATGGAAAATGGTTTCCAAGGCAAAGAAGGACAACAAGTTCCCGAAATGACTCCGGAAATCGTAAATTCTATCAGCGAGCGCTATATGGAACTGTTCGAACACATCACCGGCGAAAAAATTTGTGAAAGCAGACACTGAAAATATCGCCGCACGTATAGAAAAGAACGTAACCGAATACTTGAAATAAATAAAATGAAAAATTAAAGATTAAAAGACAGGTACAGGAATCTATCCTCCATCCTCTCCTTTTAATCTTTAATTTTCAATTTTAATTAAACATGAACTACCCACAAGAAAAAATCAAGCCCTACAACGCTGACGAAAAGAAAAGCGTCCAAGTAGAGAAAATGTTCGACAACATTGCTCCTGCTTACGACCAGTTGAATCATGCCCTTTCATGGAACATTGACAAAAGCTGGCGCCGCAAAGCCATTAACTGGCTGGAACCTTTTCACCCGCAACATATAATGGATGTAGCCACCGGAACGGGCGATTTTGCCATTCAAGCCTGTCAGACACTTCACCCCAAGAGCTGATAGGTACCGATATATCCGAAGGCATGATGAATGTGGACGTGAAAAGTAAAGCCGCCGGACTGGACAGCCGCATCTCTTTCGCTAAGGAAGACTGTACAGCACTCACCTTTCCTGACAAACGCTTTGACGCTATTACCGTAGCATTCGGTGTACGCAATTTCGAAGACCTTGACAAAGGACTCCGCGAAATGCACCGCGTACTGAAAGACAACGGAAAACTAGTCATTTTGGAACTCTCCGAACCCGACTGGTTCCCCATGAAACAGCTATATGCTGTCTATTCTAAAATAGTCATCCCCACTTTGGGCAAGCTACTCTCTAAAGACCGTAGTGCCTACACTTACCTGCCGCAGTCCATCAAAGCCTTTCCACAAGGCGAAATAATGACAGACATTATCCGTAAAGCCGGATTCAATCAGGTGAGTTTCAAGCGGTTGACACTAGGTATCTGTACGCTTTATTTAGCAACGAAATAATTTAAAGTATAGAGTTTTATGAAAAAAATATGGTTTGATAGGTTATCCGTTAGGACACTCGTTCTCAAAGAACTTTTTCAATGAAAAGTTTCATTCGGAAAACATTGATGCCGAATATGTAAACTTCGAAATCCCATCCATCAAAGAACTGCCTTCTGTGCTATTGGCTAATCCTGATTTAGTAGGGCTCAATGTCACTATACCTTATAAAGAACAAGTCATCTCTTATTTGGACGAACTGGATAAAGATGCGGCAGCCATCGGAGCCGTCAATGTAATCAAAATTGTCCGCCAAAAAGGTAAGACCAGGCTGATAGGCTATAATTCCGATGTGATTGGCTTCACTCAATCTATCGAACCCTTGCTGGAACCCCAGCACAAAAAAGCTCTGATCCTAGGAACAGGAGGTGCCTCGAAAGCGATTGCTTACGGACTGAAAAAATTAGGTTTGGAATGCAAATTCGTATCACGGAACCTGCGTGAAGAAATGCTGACTTACGATCAGCTCACTCCCGAAATCATGGATGAGTATAAAGTAGTTGTCAACTGTACTCCTGTAGGTATGTATCCCCGTGCCGATGAATACCCCAATATTCCATACCAATATCTCACACCCAACCATTTGCTTTATGATTTGTTATATAATCCTGACACTACTCTTTTTATGAAAAAGGGGGCAGACAAAGGGGCAATTACCAAAAACGGTTTAGAAATGCTCTTATTGCAAGCCTTTGGTGCATGGGATATATGGAACAAATAGTTAAGGTATGAAAAGAAAAAAAATGATTATTGGAACGAGTAGTATATTCGTTCTGCTTATTATAGTCCTACTTGGAGGCAGTCAATATATGCTGAACTATTCCTTACGCCCTGAAAACAGAGGAAAGAATTTGGAAAGTTCCTGGCAATATATGTTTAAGACTTACCCCTATCTAAAACCGTGGATAGATAGTCTGAAACAGAACCAAGCACTGAAGGATACCTTTATCTATTCTCCCGACCACGTAAAACTGCATGCTTACTATGTGGCTTCCAGCCGCCCGACAGCCAAAACCGCAGTTATAGTACACGGGTATACAGACAATGCCATCCGCATGATGATGATAGGTTATCTATACAATAAAAAACTGGATTTCAACATCCTCCTACCAGATTTGCGCGACACTGGCCTGAGCGGTGGAAATGCCATACAAATGGGATGGTTAGACCGCAAAGATGTAACACAATGGATGGAGGTTGCCAATCGAATTTACGGTGACAGCACCAGCATGGTAGTACATGGAATCTCGATGGGTGCAGCCACTACTATGATGGTTTCGAGCGAACCGCAACCCGACTATGTGAAATGTTTTGTTGAGGACTGCGGATATACCAGCGTATGGGACCAATTTTCCAAAGAACTGAAAGAACAATTCGGCTTGCCTCAATTCCCGTTAATGTACACCGCCGACTGGTTATGCCAGCTGGAATATGGATGGGGGTTCAAAGAAGCATCCGCATTGAAACAGGTAGCCCGATGCCATCTGCCCATGTTCTTTATCCATGGTGATAAAGATGACTACGTACCACATGGATGGTGTACAAATTGTATGAGGCAAAACCTCAGCCCAAAGCATTATGGATAGTTCCGGAAGCAGACCATGCACATTCCTATCTGTCAATACTGAAGAATATACCCAAAAAGTAAAAGCATTTGTAGACAAATACATCCAATGAGAAAATTGACATTTTTACTTACTTTTTTTCATGCTTCTAGCTCCGTCCAGCTTCAAGCCAAAGAATATGCCATAAAAGACATACCGATGGTACATTTGCAAAACCGTACCCGCTACGTCAGCAATCCCGACGGTATCCTTTCATCCACCGCTGTCACCACTATGGACAGCATCCTCTACGCTTTAGAGCAAAAAACAGGTATACAGACATTAGTGGTAGCGGTAACAGGCATAGAGGGAGGTGATTGTTTTGATTTGCCACCGGCTGGGACAGGAAACGGGCGTAGGACAAAAAGAACGTGACAATGGATTGGTCATCTTGCTTTCCACCGACGAACGGTGTGTGCAATTCGCTACCGGATATGGCCTTGAAGGGATATTGCCGGATGCCATCTGCAAACGGATTCAGAACCGCTATATGCTGCCCTATTTCAAGGACAATAACTGGAACGCCGGAATGGTAGCAGGAATACGGGCTGTAACGGCTACCTGGACGGTTCCATGGAAAATATC
>ENA-OQIR01001047-OQIR01001047.1-human-gut-metagenome-genome-assembly--contig:-NODE-1047-length-10374-cov-1.475944_pt1 | contig 10374 bp, 15 predicted proteins | sample MGYA00242580_ERZ504745 | MGnify/ENA primary metagenome ERZ504745 (study PRJEB26092, sample SAMD00036214) | human gut metagenome | host: Homo sapiens | study: EMG produced TPA metagenomics assembly of... | reverse complement strand
AGCTGAGGATAGCCCGCTCCGCCAGGGACGGACGGCTTCGGCTCCACGGGGAGCAGGAAAAGGCCTGCCCGCCGGAAGCGAGACTGCCGAAATGGGGAAGGACAAAGCCGAGCTCCGCTCAGAGACCGCGAAGCCTGTGTGCCTCAGAGAAAAGACTGAAATCTGTCTTGGCCGAGGGGCGTTTTGAGTTGAGGAAAATAGCAGAGGACAGGCTTGCCTTGCCCGGCGGGAACCCCCGGTTTTATGAGAGCCGCCGAAAGCAAGCGCGCCGTATCGATGCTGGCGGCGGGGCGGATAAGCGTATCTCCTCCGCCGGCATGAATGAAATCGGCGGAGGCTCAGCGGAAGCCGCTTTGAAGCTTTCCGGCGCGCTGAAAACCAAGGCCGCGGCCTCGGTTTTGTGCCTTTCAGATAGTCCTGGCAGGAAAAGAAAACCAGAATTATGTAAATTATGGAAATTTTTTAAAAATTTGTAACGGCGGGAATTATTTGTTGAGAATTTATCGGTTTCGGGGTATAATGTATCCATATGCAGAACAAAAAAGACATGGAATCTATCAATAAGAGATGAAGGGGAAAATAAATTATGTTTTCAAAAGACATCGGAATCGACCTGGGTACCGCCAACACCCTGGTTTTCATGAAGGGCAAAGGAATCGTTATGCGGGAGCCGTCCGTTGTCGCGGTGGATGTCCGCTCTGATACCGTTTTGGCCGTAGGCTCCCAGGCAAAGGAAATGATCGGCCGCACCCCGGCTCTATCGTGGCTGTCCGCCCCTGAAGGACGGCGTAATCGCTGATTTCGACATTACCGCCACCATGCTGAAGCACTTTATCCGCAAGGCGGTAAAGGCGTCTCTGTTCAGCAAGCCCAGAGTGGTGGTGTGTATTCCCTCCGGCGTCACCGAGGTTGAGCGCCGGGCCGTTGAGGACGCCGCCAGACAGGCCGGCGCCGCGGAAGTGGATTTGATCGAGGAGCCTATGGCCGCGGCGATAGGCGCGGGCCTGCCTGTGGCGGAGCCTACCGGCAGCATGGTGGTAGACATCGGCGGAGGCACCTCCGAGGTGGCCGTGATCTCCCTGGGGGATATCGTCACCGCCTGTTCCGTGAGAGTGGCCGGAGACAAATTCGACGAGGCAATCATCTCTTATGTAAAGAAAAAATACAACCTGCTCATTGGCGAACGCACCGCTGAGGAAATCAAGATCAGCATTGGTTCCGCTTATCCCTATGAGGATGAGGGCAGCGTGCAGATCAAGGGCCGCAACCTGGTGGACGGCCTGCCGAAAAATGTGACGATTTCCGCCTCCGAGGTCCGGGAGGCGCTGGCCGATCCGCTGGTGACCATTGTGGACGCGATCAAGAGCACCCTGGAAAAAACTCCCCCGGAGCTTTCCGCGGATATCATCGACCACGGCATTATGCTGACCGGCGGCGGCGCGCTGCTCAGAGGCCTGGATCTTCTGGTGGCCCAGGAGACCGGTATGCCCGTGCACGTGGCGGAAAGCCCCCTGGACTGCGTAGTAGACGGCACTGGAAAGCGGCTGGAGGTCACCATGCCCAAGGAGTATTATAAAACCAGAAGGCGTTAACGAAAAACCATACAAAGCGCGGCGGCAGGAGGAAAATATCCTATCGATCTTTTCCTTCCGCCGCTTTTTATTCCCCGGCGGCCTGAGTGGGTTCCGAAGAGCCGTTGGCTTCGGGCGGACAGGAAAAGCAGCGGAGCAAACAGGAGAAAGGAATGACTGACTTTTGGCACGCTTGGCGCGCCGTGCGGCCGCAGCCTGAGAGGCTTATACATGCCTGGAGCTGAAAGGAAAAAGGGGGCTTCAGGTTCCCCGGTAAAGGAGGTTTCACAGGTGAGAGATTTTTTAAGAGCCGGAGCTTCAAGGTTCTGGCAGGCGTGGTATTGGTGCTGCTGGGCGTGGTGCTGTTTACCGCCGCTACAGGCCGTTCGTTTTGTCATCCCTGATGGCTTTGTCACCACGCCGGTCCAGCAGATCTCCAGCCAGGCCGCGGGCGCGGCGGGAGCCGTGGGGCCCAGTGGAAAGACCATCGAGGAGCTGGAGGCGGAAAACGCCGAGCTGAAGGAGAAGCTTAACCAGATGATCGCCCTGACCGTGGATTATTACGATATCAAACGGGAAAACGAGCAGAATGTCAAATACCTGGAGCTGAAGGAGCAGAAAAAGGATTACCAGTTCGCGCTGGCCTCTGTGATCGGCAGAGACCCGGCGGATCTGTTCTACGGCTTTACCATCGATCAGGGCTCCTTGTCCGGGATTGAGAAAAACGACCCGGTGATCACCGACCGGGGCCTGGTGGGATGGGTTTCGGCGGTTTACCCCACCTACAGCCATGTGACCACCATTTTGTCTCCGGAAACCAATGTCAGCGTGCTGGACCAGGTGACGCAGGATACCGGCGTAGCGGCGGGAAGTCTGGAATACGCCGAAGCGGCCAGGTGGAGATGCGTTTTCTGACCGCTGAAAATAAGCTGAAGGCCGGGGATATTATCGTGACCTCCGGCGTGGGAGGCGTTTACCCCGGAGAGCTGCCGGTGGGCGAGGTTGTGGAAAAAAGGCAGGAGGAAAACGCCGATTCCATTACGGCGGTGATCCAGCCCTATGAGGACATCAAAACGCTGACCAACGTGTGCGTGATCACCGAGTTCCTGGGCCAGGGCTCCACAATGCCGGAGGTGGCGTCTCCTGACGACAGCTCCAGCCAGGCGGAGGAATAACCATGGCGCTGAAATATAAAGTGATCCGCTGCGTGGCCTATACCATTGAGATTATTTTACTGTTTATCCTTCAGGAGCTTCCCTACCTGATGCCCAGCCTGCTGGGAGTGCGGCCCCTTTTGCTCATCGCCGCCCCTATGACCATCGCTATTTTGGAAAATGAAAAATAGGCCTGGGCTTCGGCGTGTTCGCCGGCCTGCTGATGGATATGGGCTATGGATCGGTCATCGGCTTTCACGCGATTGCTTTGGGCGTGCTGGCTTTTTCATCGGCCTGCTGGCGGTAAACCTGGTGAAAACCAACGTGCTTACCTCCCTGCTCTGCACCGCGGCCGCCGTGTTCGCCGTCATTTCCCTCCATTTCGTGTTTTTCTATTTGCTGCGGGGCTACGACATGGCCTCTTACGCCTATCAGAAATATTACCTGCCAATGATGCTGTACAGCTTTTTGCCCACGCCTATCCTATATTATTTCAACAAAGCCTTTGTAGTGGCGTCCGGGAACGGGAAACGATCTGATCCTATCCGTCAGGAAGAAGCGGAACGGGAAAAGCTCCGCCGCACAGTATGACCGCATGACCATCCGATAAGCGGCCGCTGATAAGAATCCGGACAGTACATTAGAAAGCTCACATCCTGCCAACCGGCTGCAGAAAGGAGTATCCATGGAAGAGAACAACAAGGAAAAAAAGGCCAGTCCGTTCGAGTTTTAGCCTTGGTGCTGGGAATTTTGGCTGTTTTTGTAGTGTTCGGCGCGCAGCTGGTCAACTGGCAGCTGGTCCACGGCGCCCAATACCGCGCCCAGGCGGACAGCACCAATATTTATACAGTAAAAAAGGACGCCTCCCGGGGGGAAATCCTGGATGCCAACGGCGTCAGCCTGGCGGTGAATGAAACCGGCTACAAGGTGGTGTTCAATAACCTGTATCGTCCCCAAGGTTCCCTGAACGCCACAATTCTCCAGCTGGTGGCCCTGTTTGAGTCCCGGAATGAGGAGTGGATCGACAACTTCCCTATTGTGTGGATGAAAACGGCAATTTCGCCTTCAAGCAGGACGACGGGATGGTACGGTGGATTCGGCGATCAGCTGCTGAAAAGCGACTACCGTTTGCAGCAGTACGCCACCGCCGAGGAGTGCATCAACCTGATGGCCAGCGACCAGTGGTACGACTGCGAGGGCTACAGCAACAGCGATAAGCGCTCGATTTTGGCGGTGCGCTACAATATGGCGAAAACCGGCTACAATAACGAAAATAAGTATACCTTGCCGAGGGAATTTCCAACGAAATGGTGGCGATTGTCTCGGAAAACAGCCAGAAAATGCCAGGGGTTTCGGTGGAAACCTACTCTGAGCGGAAATACGCAAACGGCAGCCTGGCCACCAATATTGTGGGATATATCGGCGCGATTGATCCAGACACCTATGAGGAGAAAAAGGATACCGGCGATTATCAGCTGGACTCTAAAATCGGCATTGAGGGCATCGAGGCGGCCCTGGAGGATAAGCTGGTGGGACACCGGGGCGAGCAGCTGGTGGAGGTGACCCCTAACGGCACCATTGTCAGCGAGACGGAAAAGACGCCGGCGACCTCCGGCAACACGGTGTATCTGACCATTGACGCCCGGCTGCAGAAGATCGCGTTGGACGCTTTAAAGGAAACGTGGAGGCCGCCAGAAGGAGGAAAGCTACGGCTCCCAGTGTACCGGCTCCGTGGTGGTGCTGGATGTAAATGATTTCAGCGTTTTGTGCGCCCAAAGCTATCCCAATTACGATTTGGACAAATATATGAACGATCCCCAGTACCGTGAGGACCTGCTGCTGAATAAGGACGGTCAGAACGCCATGTGGAACCGGTGCTTTTGGCAGGGCTACCCGATCGGCTCGGCTATGAAGCCGGCGGTGGCGCTGGCGGCGCTTCAGGAGGGCGTGATCGACACCTCCACCCAGTTCCGGTGCGGGTATACTTATTATAACGCCGATATGCCGGACTTCCATCCTTTGTGCATGGGAACCCACGGCTATCTGAACGTAATCGAGGCACTGACGGTATCCTGCAATATTTTCTTTTACGATACCGGCTATAACCTGGGCATTGACAATATGAACCTTTACCAGAGAAAGCTGGGCCTGGGAGAACTGACCGGCGTTGAGATTTATGAAAGCGACGGAACCCTGGCGGTCCGGACGAAAAAGAGGACTGGTACGGCGGAGATACCATCATGGCGGCCATCGGCCAGTCGGATAACCTGATCACTCCGGTGCAGCTCGCCACCTACGCGGCAACCATCGCCAATAACGGCACCCGGCTGCGCACCCATGTGGTGGATAAAATCACCGATTACAGCCGGCAGACCGTGCTGGAGGAAACTAAGCCAGAGGTAGTGGAAGAAAACATTTTTGACCAGGAAGTGCTGGAAACCGTAAAGGGCGCCATGCGCAACGTGGTGACCAGCCCGTCCGGTACCGGTTATTACAGCTATGGTTCCTATGAAATCCCGATCGCGGCGAAAACGGGAACGGCCCAGACCTATCTGCCTAACAGCAACGAATATGACGTGGATAATATTACGCTGATCGCCTACGCCCCTTACGACGATCCCCAGATCGCCATCGGCATCATTATGGAGCACGGCGGAAAAAGCGTTTACGCCGCCAACGTGGCAAAAGCGATCATGGATGGATATTTCCATCCGGAAACCATGCCGGAAGTTGAATAATGTCATAGATTAGTGGAAAAAATTTCGTCGTTTTTTCACAGAAAATTCAAAAAAACGCTTTGACGTATTGCTTTTTTTGTGTTAACATGTTAAATATGAGGGTAATATCAGTATGGGAACAATCACAGTAATCACATCAGGAAAAGGCGGCGTGGGAAAATCCGTGTTTACGGCCGGGCTGGGGTACGCTTTAGCCGGCAGAGGAAGGCGGGTTTTGCTTGTGGACTGCGACGCCGGGCTGCGAAGCCTGGACTATATGCTTGGCATCGGGGAAAGCTGGTGTTCGACCTGGCCGACCTGGTAAAGGGCAGCTGCCGCCCCGCCGACGCGGTTTACGAAAGCCCGGTGAAAGGGCTTTATCTGCTGCCGGCTCCGCTGGAAACAGAGGATGTGGTCAGCCCCAGGCTGATGAAGCCGCTGATCCATGCGTTCGCACCCTATTACGACCACATTGTGATCGACTGCCCCGCCGGGTTTGGCAGAGGCTTTCGGGCCGCCTGCGCTCCGGCCGGCAGAGGAATTGTGGTGGCGAATACGGATCCGGTTTGTATCCGAAATTCTCAAAAGGCGGGCAGGCTGCTGCGGGAAGCCGGCATCCAGGAAACCCGTCTGGTGATCAGCCGGTTTCGGAAAAAGCTTCCGCCGGCTCAACTGCTTTGAGGATTTAGACCAAGTGATTGATGAAACTGGACTGCAGCTTCTGGGAATTATTCCCGAGGATTTGTCTGTGGTGGAAGCTGTGGTTCACGGCAAGCCCATTGTAAACGCGAAAAACGCTCCTGCCGCGCAGCGTTCGGCCGGGTGGCCGCCCGTTTCGAAGGGGAAAATTGTTTCCTTTGCTCCATTTTCCATAATTAGTCATTCTTCTTGCTACTTGGATAAACTCTACCGATCATTCTATTTTTAGGAGGGAACTGTTGAAATGAATATAGCTTTGATTTCCCATGACGCGAAAAAAAGAACTTATGGTGCAATTTTGTATCGCTTACTGCGGCATCCTAAGCCGGCACAACCTTTGCGCGACGGCACAACCGGCAAAATGGTCAGCGAGGCCACAGGGCTGACCATCCAAAATTCCTCTCCGGCTCTCAGGGCGGCGACCAGCAGATCGCGGCGCGCATCGCCTGCAATGAGGTGGACCTGCTCCTGTTTTTCCGGGATCCTTGGATCCCAAACCCCATGAGCCTAACGACATCAACCTGCTCCGCCTCTGCGATATGCATAATATCCCGGTGGCTACCAACATTGCTACCGCCGAGGTTCTGATCCACGGCCTGGAAAGAGGAGACCTGGATTGGCGCAATATTTTAAACCCAAGATATTAACTTGTAATGCTCTCTGAAAGGAGCCCAACCCCGCGGCCCCCTTAGCTTTTGGAACCGGGGGCAAGCTTGGCTCCGGAAAATTAAAAACGAAAACAAAGCTTTGACCGGGAGGAGTATTTTCTTCGCTCGCCCAGAGAGAGCGCGAACGGCGGTTCCGCCGGGCTGGAAGCGCGCTTGCGACGGTACGTGGAAAAGAAAGACGCCCGTTAGCTGATCCTGCGCCTGAAGGCGAAGGGAATCCGGAAGGTTCTCCGTTATCAGAACGCTAAAGCGGGCGCAGTGCGCCCGGAATTAGGGTGGCACCACGAGGCAAAGGCCTTCGTCCCTATCCCCGTCAATTATATTGGCGCGGATAGGAACGAAGGCCTTTTTATGGAGCGGAAAACGAGACCTTCGCGGCGGGGGTCATGAGATGATTTTACCGCCCGGCTTTAAACGGCTTAAAAACCAGAGAACCGCTGAACCCTATTTCAGTGAAATAAAAACAGAGGTATCAAATGACAGGATAAAAAAATTTATAAAAATTCTGGAGAAAGCGCCAAGGGGCAGCTAATCCAGCAAGCAGGCCCCGTGTTTTCCACAGGGTGAAAAACGCGTGCGGAGGGATAAAAAATCACAGCGGAGGACGACGCGCCCGCCCTGAGCAGCGCGCCATGCGGGAAAGGAAAGCTGAAACCGAACGGCAAAGAACCAAGACAAAGCGCTGGCAAAAAAGCCGCGGCAAAGAACCCCAAGCAAAATGCTGACTTATCAGCCCGTCGTTTCCACAGAGTGAAAAACGCGGGCGGAAGGATAAAAATCACAGCAGAGGACGACGCGCCCGCCCTGAGCGGGCGCGCCATGCGCGAAATAAAAAAGGAGGAAGTTATGGGATTGTTGACAAAGGGGCCGAGAGGGACCCAGGATGTTCTGCCGAAGGAGAGCTATCAGTGGCAGGTGGTGGAGGACGCTATACGCCGGATTTGCAGCGCGTATGGCTTTAAAGAGATCCGCACACCAGTGTTTGAGCATACGGAACTGTTCCAGCGGTCGGTGGGAGAAACCACGGACGTGGTGCAAAAGGAGATGTATACCTTCCAGGATAAAGGCGGACGCTCTATCACCCTGAGGCCGGAGGGCACCGCCGGCGCGGTGCGGGCTATGGTGGAGCACGGCTTGTATAACGACGCCCTGCCCATCAAGGCGTACTATTTTACCTCCTGCTACCGGTATGAAAAGCCCCAGCCGGACGGCTGAGAAGAATTTCACCAATTCGGCGTGGAGGTATTCGGCGCCGGGGCGCCGTCGGCGGATGCCGAGGTGATCTGCCTGGCGAAATCTGTGTTCGACGTGCTGGGAGTTAAAAACCTGTCGCTGGAGATCAACTCCATCGGATGCCCGAAATGCCGGGCCGAGTACCACAAGGCGCTGAAGGAGTATTTTCAGGCTATCAAGACCAGCTGTGCGAAACCTGCCTGGGCAGGTTGGATAGGAATCCTATGCGGATTTTAGACTGCAAAAGCCCAGTCTGCTCCAAGATCGCCGAGGGCGCGCCGGTCATGCTGGATTACCTGTGCGGCGAGTGCAGGGAGCATTTTGAAGGCGTCAAGACCTGCTGGATACCATGGGAATTGCCTATACGGTGAACCCCACCATTGTCCGGGGCCTGGATTATTATACCAAGACCGTGTTTGAATTTGTCTCTACCAGCATCGGCGCTCAGGGCACTGTGTGCGGCGGCGGCCGCTATGACGGCCTGGTAGAGGAAATAGGCGGGCCGTCCATGCCGTCGCTGGCTTCGCCTTAGGCCTGGAACGGCTGATGCTGGTGCTCGCCCAGCCTGACAGCGCTTTGGCGGCGGTAACGCCCCCAACCTGCGACCTGTACGTGGCCTCTCTGGGTGATAAAGCCAAGGCCCAGGCGTTCCGGCTGGCGGAGCTGGTGCGGACCACCTCCCTGAACGCCGAGTGCGACCTGGTGGGCAGGAGCCTGAAAGCCCAGATGAAATACGCCGATAAGGTGGGAGCTAAATTCAGCCTGGTGCTGGGAGACAGCGAGCTGGAGGAGCAAAAGGCCAAGGTGAAAAATATGCCACCGGCGAACAGAAAGAGATCTCTCTGGGGGAAAGCTTTGTGGACGAGTTTACCCAGATCTATTTCGACGCGCAAAGCAGTCTGAGCTTATAAGCGGATGAAACGGGCTTTCGGCGCGGACCGGCACACGGCGTCGGGTCGCGTTTTGGCAGACAGCCCGGGAAAAACAAATGCGCCGCAAAGAAGGCTCGGAACAGGCAGGCCCTTTGACGGCCTGTGAAAAATCGATATCGACAAAAAACCACGGGAAAATCACAGGAAAACGGAAGGAAGAAATCATATGGCAGAAGTGATGACAGGACTGAAAAGAACCCACTACTGCGGAGAGCCGAGGCTTTCCGACGTGGGCAAGGAGGTTGTGGTATGCGGATGGGCCCAGCGGCAGCGCGACCTGGGACAGCTGATTTTCATCGACCTGCGCGACCGCACCGGCATTATACAGCTGGCCTTTGACGACCACACGGACAAGGAAATTTTCGGCAAGCTTCGGCGTCCGGGCAGAATTTGTGCTGGCGGCCAAGGGCGTAGTGCGGGAACGCTCCAGCAAAAACAAGGAGATCCCCACCGGCGAGGTGGAGATCGAGGTCACCGACCTGCGGGTGCTTTCCAAAAGCGAAACCCCTCCCTTTGAGATCACCGAGGACAGCAAGGTCAAGGAGGAGCTGCGGCTGAAATACCGCTATTTGGATCTGCGCCGCCCCGACGTGCAGGATAAGATTATCGCCCGGCATAAGATCGTGAAAATCGCCCGGGACTATTTCGACCAAAACGGCTTTGTGGAGGTGGAAACCCCTATTTTGATCAAGTCCACCCCCGAGGGGCCAGAGACTATCTGGTGCCCAGCCGGGTATTCCCCGGCAGCTTTTTTGCCCTGCCCCAGTCCCCTCAGCTGTATAAGCAGCTGACCATGCTGGCGGGCTTCGACCGGTATATGCAGATCGCCCGGTGCTTCCGGGACGAGGACCTGCGGGCCGACCGGCAGCCGGAATTTACCCAGATCGACCTGGAAATGTCCTTCATCGACGAGGAGGATATTATGTCCATGGCCGAGGGCTTCGTGAAAACCGTCTACAAGGAGGTGCTGGATGTGGAAATCCAGACCCCCTTCCCCCGGATGACCTACGCCGAGGGCATGGAGCGGTTTGGCTCCGATAAGCCGGACCTGCGGTTCGGCTATGAGCTGAAAAACCTGACGGAAGTCCTGAAGGGCACCGAGTTCCGGGTATTTGCCGGGGCTGTTTCCGCCGGCGGAAGCGTGCGCGGCATCAATGTAAAGGGCGGAGCCTGCTACACCAGAAAAGAGATCGATAAGCTGGCCGAATGGGTCAAGGCCTACGGCGCCAAGGGCCTGGCCTGGACTAAGCTGAACCAGGACGGTTCCTCCAGCTCCTCCTACGAAAAATTCCTGAAGGAGGAGGAAGCCGCAGGGGTGAGGTCGGCGCTGGAGGCGGAAAACGGCGACCTGCTGTTCCTTGTGGCCAGCGACAAGCCCAGGTAGTATTTGACACTCTGGG
>ENA-OQIR01001046-OQIR01001046.1-human-gut-metagenome-genome-assembly--contig:-NODE-1046-length-10391-cov-2.595674_pt1 | contig 10391 bp, 17 predicted proteins | sample MGYA00242580_ERZ504745 | MGnify/ENA primary metagenome ERZ504745 (study PRJEB26092, sample SAMD00036214) | human gut metagenome | host: Homo sapiens | study: EMG produced TPA metagenomics assembly of... | reverse complement strand
TGCAAAACGGTGTGGAAGCAGCGGAGGAAGCAGTACCCGGAGTGCAGGAAGAAATCCTGAGTGGAAAGATCCGGGCAACCGACCGTGAAATTTCCTCGATTGCAAAGGTTCCAAAGGAAAAGCGTCCCGGAAGTTGTGGCAGAGTTGCGTAAGCCTAAAGCCGAACGGGATTCCAGTATCACGGATTCTTATTCAAAGGACAATGAGTTTATAACAACCTTCAAGCAAGACATTCAGGGACATAAGAAAGGACTCAACAAGGAAGAAAAACAGAATCTCAAGGATACTGTCAAGAGCATTTATTCACCTCGCCGTTTGGCAGATGGCGAAGCCATGATGTGTGAGATTCAGGGAGCGCAGGAGGATTTTGTCCGGCGGTGGGAAATGTGTTTTCGTGAATACCCCGATATTCTTACCGAACCGAAGAACAATGAGAAGCTGCTGATTTTCATTGACCGTGCCAGCCGGTATCTTCAGAACGTAAAAAAAACGCTTGTACAGTGATGGAAACCAGCAATCTCAATGCTAACGCTGGATTCTCCGAAGATCACTGCCTGCACATTTATCAGGGCAAGATTCGCCCGGAGTAACTCGAAATTCCATTTGGGCTTTTCGTGCCGGGCATCTTGATGGGGATTCTGCTCCCCATACCCTCATGCAGAACCGTCTGTTTCTGCTGATTGGCTCGATGAAATTCATCTCCCAGCACGATGCTCTGCCTCGTGGGTCTATGTGAATTTTTGAAAATTTCAAAAATTGTATATGAAACCGCCCTTGCGGATTCCTATTTGTGAGAAAGCAAAAAATCTGTAAAAATTTTGAAAGTACCTTGCGAAACGGGCTTTCTCCAATTCTATGATTGAAAACCCGTGTTCCTTGACAACCGAATAGTCAGCTGCAAGCCACTATGACTTTCCGGGGAAGTGCCGCCATGACAGGAGCGCACCAAGGAAAGCCAGAACGCCGGATTGAATCGGGCAGGAACAGCTTGCGGAGAGACCGACAGCAAAAAGCCGGACAAGCAAACAGCAGAGATTCGCCAATCTCTGTTGAATGGTTGTTCGGTGCAGGGTGTGGGATGCAGTCCCACACATTCCCGATGATGCCCTGCATCTCGCTGCTCACCATTTTTATGGGGAGCCAAATCTGAAAATTGCAGATTTTCAGATTTCATCGAGGGACTGGGGAGCGAAACCTCCAGCAAGGTCGCCGTCGGCCAAAATCACGAAAGTGAGTTTTGAGGCGACACGGGCGAATCTTGCGCTTGTAATTCTCGAACCCCTAAAGCACCATGATAGGACGTAAAAATTGGAGGTGAAGATTATTTCAGACTATTTGAAACCCAATATGCCATTGCCGCAGTATCTGCCCTACGCCCGGTTCCTTCTGAATACCGATTTAAGCAACACTGCAAAATTGCTCTACACGCTCCTGCTCGACCGTGCCACTCTCTCGCAGAAAAACAACTGGGTGGACGAGCATGGACGCATTTATGTGATCTATCCGCTTTCCCATCTGGCGAAAGATTTAGACTGCTGCATCTCCAGTGTGACACGCTCTTTTGCTGAACTGGAAAAAGCGGAACTTGCCGAGCGAGTACGCAGTGGCTTTTCCAAGCCCAGCCACATTCTGCTCAGGATTCCCCATACTGCGCAGAATTGCGCAGTCACAGTATGCACCAGTGCGCAGTCCGACTGTGCAGAAATGACCAGCATGATCATGCAAAAATGCACATCTAACCAACGTAATAAGAACAACCTGAATGATAACCACCTGATAAGAACAAACAGCTCTCGTCTTTCATTGGGAGAATACCAGAATGTTTTTCTGACGGAAAAGGAGTACAAACGGCTCAAGGCTGACTTTGCAGGGTTGGATGGCCTGATCGAGCAGTTATCCGCTTATATCCAATCTACTGGAAAGAAGTATGCCGACCATGCCGCAACGCTGAGTATCTGGGCGAAGCGGCAGAATGCGGAGAAAAAGACAGCACCGGGTATCCCGGACTACACCTTTGCGGAAGGAGAAAGCCTATAAAGACGCTTGAGAAGATTTTAGAACAGTCTGTTTCCAGCATTCCCCAAAATGCCACCGATTATTATGATGCAGATGGCCTGCTCTACTGCGGCAAGTGCCGCACTCCAAAAGAAACCTTCTTTGCCAATGGTCTTGTCTTGATGGGAAAGAACATTCATCCGGTAGAATGTGCCTGCCATAAAGCCGAGCGGGAACAGCAGGAAGCAGCGATTAATGAACGGAAGCATCTCGACCTTGTGCGGCGGCTGAAAGCTGAGGGGTTTTCTGACCCGGCAATGCTCAACTGGACATTTGAAAACGACAATGGGCGCAGCCCGCAGATGCACCACGCACAGCGCTATGTAGAGCAGTGGCAGACCGTGCGTACGGAGAACCTGGGGCTTCTTCTCTGGGGCAGTGTAGGCACCGGCAAGAGTTTCCTTGCCGGGTGCATTGCAAACGCTCTGATGGAGCAAGAGGTGCCTGTGCGTATAACGAACTTTGCCCGAATCCTAAACGAGCTGAACAGCTGCTTTTCCGGGCGCAATGAGGTCGTGGACAAGCTCTGCCGCTATCCCCTGCTCATTATTGACGATTTCGGCATGGAAAGAGGCACCGAGTATGCGCTGGAACAGATCTACAACATCGTGGACAGCCGATACCGCAGCCGGAAGCCTTTAATCGTTACCACCAACCTGACGCTGGACGAGATACGGCACCCACAAGATACAGCCATGCCCGCATCTATGACCGCCTATTGGAAATGTGCGTCCCGATCTCCTGCATTGGGGTCAGCTTCCGGAAAGAGAATGCACAGGAAAAGCTGGAACGCTTAAAAAGTTTAATCGGATGAATCAAGGGATATTTCTAAAATTCGCAGGACTGTCAAAGTTCTGCTACAAGGAAATGGAGTTGCCTATTGAAAAAATACTATGACACCGAAACTGACAATGCATCCTTTGTACGCTGTATCGATGTTATGGCAAAGCTGATTCAAAAATATGGCTCAACTGTACTGGAGCAAAAGGAGTCTCCGCTTTGCGCGACCAACAGTAAAGCTGCATAAGCAGATTTACACGTTGCGTAATTTTTGTTTTTATGTTAAAATAATTGCGTAGCGTGTTTTACATATATGAGGACAACTTTATGGACTGCAAAGACAAAATCCTCGAACTGCGCGAATCGACCGGGATGAACCGCCGGGAGTTTTGCACTTTCTTCCAAATTCCCTACCGCACTGTAACAGAATGGGAACTCGGCCACCGCCATGCGCCAGAGTATGTACTCCGGTTGCTAGAGTATTATATCCAGCATGAAAATCTCACACAACAACCAACCGCCGAAAGTGAGGATTTCTTATGAAAAAAGCACGCACCAAATGCTACATTTATACTCGCGTATCTACGGCCATGCAGGTGGACGGTTACAGCCTTGATGCACAGCGTGAAAAGCTGCGCAAATATGCCGATTATGAAGATATGGTCATTGCTGGAGAATATTCTGACGAAGGATTTTCCGGTAAGAACATTCAAGGTCTGCACGAATTTCAACAGATGCTGCGAGATGTGCAAGACTGTAAAGACGGCGTTTCTTATGTTCTGGTATTCAAGCTCTCCCGTTTTGGACGCAATGCCGCCGATGTTTTGAATTCCTTGCAGCTCATGTAGGATTTTGGTGTCAACTTGATTTGCGTAGAGGATGGCATTGACAGTTCCAAAGATTCCGGCAAGTTAATGATTTCTGTTCTTTCTGCTGTTGCTGAAATCGAACGTGAGAATATCCGTGCTCAAACGATGGCCGGCCGTGAACAGAAAGCCCGTGAGGGCAAATGGAACGGCGGCTTTGCACCCTATGGCTATAGGCTGGAAAATGGCGAGCTTTCGATTGCAGACGATGAAGTGGAAGTTATCCGTGTTATTTTTGACCGCTTTATCCATACCAACGATGGTGTAGCAGGTATTGCCCGGTATCTGAACACCCATGGCTATGTGAAAAAGCTCCGTCAGAATGGAACTATCCCAAAGTTTTCTGCTGTATTTGTTAGAGGTATTCTGGACAATCCCATTTACTGCGGTAAGATTGCATTTGGTCGCCGCAAGGTTGAAAAGAAACTCGGCACTCGAAACGAAATGCACGTTGTGAAGCAATCTGAGTTTCCCGTCTATGTCGGTCAACATGAAGCCATCGTTTCTGAGGACGACTGGAATCTTGCACAGACCAAGCGTCAGCGTACCACAGGGCGGCGTGAAAAGGTCCGTGACCCAGACCACGCACATATTCTTTCCGGCATTCTGAAATGCCCCTGCTGTGGACGGAACCTGTACGGAAATGTCTCTAAGGCTCACAGCAAGGATAACAAAACTCGTTACTACTACTTCTGCAAGAGCATCAAAGGGCAGACTGGACACGAATGTTCTTTCCGGTTGAACATTGAACAGAACGAAATCAATCAGATGGTCGCATCCATCGTATCCGCTATGGTTCACAACCCACGCTTCGTAGATGCCATCAAAGAAAAATCAGTTCTGCAGTCGATACCAGCGAGTTGGAGCATCAGGCTGATACAATCAAGGCGCAGCTCCGCCAGCGACTCAATACAAAGTCCCATCTGGAGCACCAGATGGAAACACTGGACTTTAATGATCCCTATTATGACCGTAAGTCTTTGGATTTACAGCGGCGTTACGATGAGCAATATGAACTGATTGGGGACATGGAATCCCAGCTCGCTGAAATCCAAGGTCAGATTGATGACATTCATCAGGAGAAGATCACAGCGGACAACATCTATCACCTGCTTCTGGCCTTCGATGAAGTCTACAAAGCCGCCACTGAGGTGGAGCAAAAGGAATTCATGCGTGCCTTCATCGAGCGCATTGATATTTTCCCGAAAAAACAGCCGGATGGCAACTGGATTCGGAACATTGTATTCGCCTTCCCTGTTCCCTACAATGGAAAAGAGATTCGAGAATTTCCCTTGGAATCGCAATCAACCGTTGAGGTTGTGAGTTGTTATACCAAAACGATGTAACAAACGCAACCCTCAAGCCATTGCGAATGTATCACGGCATTAACCCGCATAAATCCTTGATTTCTAGTACTTTCAAGGTTTGAAGAGCAGTAATTTTCCACCTTTGAACCGGCTCCAGATCTGCCAGAATAATCTTCACCGTCTCATAGAACTGCGAACAAGAAAACCGCCCTGCCGTATAACTACGACAGAGCGGTTTTCTGCTGTATGGACTCGAAGGGAGTCGAACCCTCGACCTTTCGGATGCGAACCGAACGCTCATCCCAACTGAGCTACGAGCCCTCATCTGTCCTCTGATTGCAAGGGCCAGAGGACATCGTTCATTTTGACTTTATTATTTTACTGCTTCTGGAATCATTTGTCAAGAGTTTCTACCTTCCGGCGAAGCAGACTCATGGGGGCAGCTCCGGGGTGGGGATGGTGTACTTTTCCATGGCGTGGGGGTGGATTCCACGCTCTCCCCTGCCTCGTTTTTGATCCACTCCGGGTGCAGCGGGATGCTGCGGCCATCCGGGCAGAGCACCTCCAGCGTGTCCCCAAGGCTCCATTTGCCACGCTGCTGGCAGGAGGCAACACCATTCTCCCAGCTTTCCACAGTGCCCACAAACTCCCACTCACGGATATAAGTAGCGCTGTCGGTTGCCTGACGGGCCTGCTCGCGGCCAAAGTAGAAGCCCGGCGAGTAATGGCGGTGGCTGGTACGGGTAAGCTCCTCGTACACTTCAGCAGGCAGCTCAAAGTTGTCGTTGAGCGGGTCGGCCAGATACTGATCCAGAGCCTTGCGGTAGGCGGCGGTGACGCTGGCGACATAGTAGAACGTCTTGGCGCGGCCCTCGATCTTCAGGCTGTCCACACCTGCCTTGCAGATGAGGTCGATGAAGGAGCGGTGCACAGATCGTTTGCATTGAGGATATAGCTGCCGTTCTCATTTTCACCGATCTCATACAGCTGGCCCGGGCGGGTCTCTTCGCTCAGGTAATACTTCCAGCGGCAGGGCTGGGCACACTGACCCCGGTTGCATCCCGGCCTGCCATATAATTGGAGAGCAGGCACCGGCCGAAATGCTCATGCACATGGCTCCGTGGACAAACGCCTCGATCTCCAGCTCCGGCGGGGTCTTATCGCGCAGGGTGGCAATATCCTGCAGGCTCATCTCACGAGCAAGCACCACACGCTTTGCGCCCATGTTGTAAGCGGCACGCGCAGCGGCCCAGTTGGTGATGCCGGTCTGGGTGGACATGTGGACATCAATCTCCGGGGCGAACTGCTTACAGGCTTCCAGCACACCCAGATCGGCCACGATAAAGGCATCCACACCGGCGGCAGCAGCAGCCTTGATGGCTTCGGGCAGGCGGTCAGCTTCCTCATTGGTGGGCAGCGTGTTCATGGTCAGATAGACCTTGCGGCCGCGGGCATGGGCGTAGATCACACCCTCGGTCAGCTGCTCCGGCGTAAAATTGGCAGGAGCCGACCGCATACCGAACTCCGGCAGGCTGCAATAAACAGCGTCTGCTCCATAGTTGATGGCATAACGCAGGCGCTCCAAGTCGCCTGCCGGGGCCAGCAGTTCCGGGATCTGTAACATAAAATCGTCCTCTCTTTTTAACACCCTCTCTGTCATCGCTGACGCGATGCCGCCTCACCGGATCGGTTTCTGCAAACCTGACTCCGAGCCGAAATTGGCACTCCCCTTGGGAGAGCTTTCAGCATAGCGGACTGAGAGGGACTTACTTCTTCAAACTCTGATTGACTTCAGCCGCTTTCCGGCAGTTGGCCTGATGTTCAGCATAGGTCTTGGCGTAATAGTAGTGACCGGAAAGGTCCGTAACAAAGAAATAGCAGTCCCTGACTTCCTCATCACACTGAGGTGCCAGAGCAGCCTGGATCGCGGCAAGGCCCGGGTTCGAGATGGGCCCGGCGGGCAGGCCGGTGCAGGTGTAGGTATCGTAGGCATTCCGGATGTTCTCGGGGATATCCTCCAGCCGCCATAATACGGAGCCACCCAGTTCCAGAGGTAGTTGTTGTCCTCATCGCTCTGGACATAGCTGGAGGTGTTGCTCTGGAGCTTGGGGTAGGGCGATCCCTCATCCAGCCGGTTGCGGAACACCTGCGCCACATTGGAATCCTGATCGTTGCCCGCTTCCTCCTGCACAAAAGAGGCCAGTGTGATAACCTCGGGCAGGGTCAGCTCCTGCTTTTCCAGTTCCCTGTACATCTCAGCTGTGAACTGTTTATCGAAGTGTGCATAGAACGTTGCAACATAATGATGCACGGTATCGTCCGTCAAAAACTCATAGGTATCCGGAAAGAGGTAGCCTCACACTTCATAAAGCGATTGGGAGCATCGGCATCGTCCGGGACATACTGCCAGAAGGTGTACTCACTGAAATCTCCGGTGTTGGCTTCTTCCAGAAACTCCTCGGCAGTACACAGACCGGCTTCCTCCATTTTCCGGGCAATGGCAATGGCAGTGGTTCCCTCCGGGAAGGTCAGACGCACCGAATCCGCCTTGGCATACGTGGACAGCTCTGCGATCAGGCCATCGTAGGAATATCCGCCGGTTTGCAGCGTAAAATCACCGTACTGCAGTTTTCCGGCGGCACCCTTGTGCCCCACATACCAGCGGAACAGATAGGCCGAACGGATCACTCCAGCCTCCTTCAGCTCCTTTGCGATGGCAGCAACGCCGCTGCCCTGGGGGATGCTGACGGTCACCTCTGCACCGGGCTTTCCTCCATTGCCGTTGATCTCGTTATACGCAAACACACCTGCCGCACCGACTGTCAGTACCAGCAGCAACAGCACGACCAACAGGATCTTCAGCGCACTGCCTTTTTTCTTTTTCTGGTGTTTCTCTGCATATCCACGTTCCTTTCAGTCCATCATCAGGCGCATGTAGCTCTCCGAAACATCAAAAGGTTCTCCTTCAAAGCGGATGAGGCCATACTCCTGCCGGGTTCCCTCGCCCAGGAACAGATTCTGGGCAGCCCCCACCGTGATGACAGCCTTTTCCACAATGACCTCTTTCTCCCGGGCGGCTTCCATCAGCACCTCGGCAGCACGGTCATTTTCCGCCATCATCTCCACAAAGTAAAGGGTATCCTCCTGCGGAAATAGATGCCGTAGCCCTGCTCACTGGAAACGATGGTCGCACCACGGGAATACAGGTCCCGCAGAACTTCCCCCATCTGCTCCGGCGGCAGCTGAACGGTGTCGGGCCAGTATTTTGCCCGCAGCTCGCAGAGTTTTTTCGCCGTCACGGAATCGAATTCCGCCTGGCTCCACAGGTTGCGCTCCACCTCCCGGGGCAGGCAGCGCAGGGCAAAGGCTTTCTGGAAGCCTTTATCCTGCAGCAGCGTTGATTGTTCCGGGCTGGTGGCACTGCCACCACAAAGCCTGCGCCCCGCAGTTTCTGCTGGGCGCACAGGGTATCCACCAGGCCCGCAAGGAGCAGGCTGCCCTGCCCGCACAGACCGAACAGATAGCTGCCCGGGCGACCTGCAGGGTCACCGGCACAGCCAGTGCCACAGCCTCAATGTGGTCGTTTTCCTCCGCGACGTAGACATTCTGCACCCCGCAAAGCGCTCCACAGCGCCACGGACAAACTCCTCCGTGTCGCCGCGCTGGGCCTGCCACAGGGCCAGCACCTCCGCCCAATCGGACGGCTGCATCAAACGGTACATGATATAGGATGCCTCCTTTTGTTTCAAATAACAGCGAGAGCAAGAGTTCTGACCTCTTCCTGAATATCCTCAATGCTCCGCATCTTTTCCCCTGCCGTGCAGTGGACGGTATCCCAGCCCAGGTGGGCGGCGCAGTATTCTGCCGCCCGGCGGCTGCGGGCCAGATATTCGGTGTCCTTTTCATGGACATCCTTCTTGGTCTCGTCGCCATGGTAGCGGGCAGTCATCAGCCGCTGGCTCACCGCCGGGTCAACCTGCAGATAGATCACCTTATCCGGTGCAGGCAGGCCCAGCAGGTGGTATTCATAGTCAAAGAGCCACTGCAGGAATGTGTCCCACTGCTCCGGCGGAAGCTTCGAGCACTGATGCACGGCGTTGGAGGTGGTGTAGCGGTCAGCGATCAGGATGCCGCCTTCCTCGTAGAACCTGCCCCAATCCGACTTATACCCCGCATAGCGGTCCACCGCATAAAGCTGGATGCCGCGTAGGCGTTGACATCGTCAGGCTTGTCGCCAAACTGCCCGGCCAGATACATCCTGACCAGCGCACTGGAATCACTGGCGTAATCTGGGAAGGTGATCTCTCTTACCAGATGATCCGTCACCGTCAGGTGCTTTGCCAGCAGCTTGGCCTGCGTGCCTTGCCGCTGCCGTCCAGCCCTTCCAGAACGATCAACTTGCCTTTGCTCATACACCGGCCTCCTGCTTGATGGCCTCATACTTTGCGCGGACTTCGGCAGTTCTGCCGCAGCACATCTTGCCCTCAGGCAGGGGCCGCTGACACAGGCCGGGCCGCTTGGCAAAAATATGGGGTGCCACCGGGTAGACCAGCCGGAACATTTCCTCAGCCAGCTGACGGATCTCCCACTGAGCGCGGGAGCAGCAGCGCAGATGGAAGAAATTCTGCAGACTGCGGGCGTTCATGGTCACGACCATCTTCGTCTCGCAGGCGTTTGGCAGCACGAAGCGGGCATCCTCGTTGGCCTGTTTGGAGGCTTTGGCGCGGGCCTGCTTTTCGGGCATTCCCTCCGCCATCAGGCGGGCAGTGTGGCCGTCCTCCAGCTTTTTGCAAGATCCAGGTAGCGCTTCGCATCCTCATCCATGCTCTCAAGAAAGGCTGCCTTTGCCTCAGGGATGGCCTCGATCTCCGGCGGGATGACATAGTGGAAGTCGTCCAGCCGGACATACCGCTGGCTCTGGACACTGAAGGATGCGATACGGTGCCGGGTGATCTGGGCCAGCAGGGTGCGGCTCACGCCCTCAATGCCAAAGGTGAAGCTGGCATGTTCAATGGGGCTGGCATGGCCCAGGTCGCTGAGCATGGTCAGGAACTTGGCCGTTTTCTCCTCAGTCAGGCCGTCCAGCAGGTCGGTGATATGGCATCGGAGTAGCAGAGCTTGGCCGCTGCCGCCACCACCTTTTCCGGTTCCGGGGTATGTGCGATCAATCGAACGGTCATCATAGTTTTCTCATTCCTCCGTAATTTTCGTCAGCGGCGCAAAATTTGCCATGGTTTTCTTCACGCCGACCTTTTCAAAGTTGATCTCCACGATCTGGTCTCCTGCAGCGGCCTTGACCGCCAGCACCCTGCCCCGGCCAAAGACCTTGTGCTCCACAATGTCGCCCACCTCGTAATGCTTTGGGCCGGTGGATGCCGGGCGG
>ENA-OQIR01001045-OQIR01001045.1-human-gut-metagenome-genome-assembly--contig:-NODE-1045-length-10403-cov-4.461658_pt1 | contig 10403 bp, 16 predicted proteins | sample MGYA00242580_ERZ504745 | MGnify/ENA primary metagenome ERZ504745 (study PRJEB26092, sample SAMD00036214) | human gut metagenome | host: Homo sapiens | study: EMG produced TPA metagenomics assembly of... | reverse complement strand
CCGGCGCAAGGTGCTGCTCGATACCTCGGGTGCTTCGCTCGAGGCCGCCCTTAAGTCCGAAATTAAGCCCGAGCTGGTCAAGCCTAACCTGACCGAGATTAACGGCCTTCTGGCACGAGCTTTACCACCGACGATGTGGACGAGCTCCGCGCCGCGCTCGCCTCTGATGCCCGCTTCTCCGATATCCCCTGGGTCGTCGTGTCCATGGGCGCTGCCGGCTCCGTGGCTTCCATAATGGCCGTGCATTCCGCGCCAAGACCCCCGATATCCCCGCCGTTAACGCTACGGGCTCTGGCGATTCGACCATTGCCGGCTTCGCGCATGCGATTGCTGCTGGCGCGGATGACGAGACGGTGCTGCGTACCGCCAACACCTGCGGCAAGCTCAATGCCATGGATCCCATGACCGGCCATCTGGTCATGGACCGTTGGGACGAGGTCTACAACGGCGTTGTCGTGACCGAGCTGTAAAAGCCTGGGCGTCGGCCCCGGCATTGCTTGCTAGCTCATGTCGACGACAAGTGCGGTAGCATTATGCTGGGGCGCGACGCCGAGTTTGTCGTGTTCAATCCCGACCTTACCCTGGTCGAGGCGTATGTGGGTGGCAACAGCATCGGTAACGCGTTTGCCGATTAGCCGCCAAAGAAGCGATCCGAGAGGGGATTTAGATGATTTACGGTGCATTGGGCGATATCGAGGAGTACCGCGGAATGCTCAAGGGCCTCGACGTGCTGATCGACTGGCTCGAGGAGAACGACCCGGCACAGCTCGAGGTCGGCAGCCATCCGATTTTGGGCGACAAGGTCTTTGCGAACGTCATGTCTCCCACGACGCGTCCCGAGGCCGAGGCTCACTATGAGACGCATCAGCGCTATCACGACCTGCAGATCGACGTCGAGGGTCGCGAGGCCTTTAAGGTCGCCACGGGCAGCCTGACGCTGGTTCAGGAGTTTGACGAGAAGGACGACTACGATCTGGTCGATTCCGACGCTTCGATCGCCGGCGATCTTGCTGACGACAAGTTTGCGCTGTTTGTTGCCGGCGAGCCTCATATGCCCACGCTCGAGTTCCCGGGCGATGGTGCGCAGCCGGTCAAGAAGATTTGCTTTAAGCTGCTTGCAGATGCTTACTGGGAGGAGTAGCGCGCTGCTCGGCTGAGCTGTTCGTGTTGCGAGCGTTATCCCTTGGGGGAGCTCGCTTGGGCCCCGCTGAACGCGGTTCCTTTGGGGATTGCGGTTGGCGGGGCTTTTGTTGAGTAGGAGAGTTTCCGGCGGCGTTGTGCTTGGATTGGCGGAGGCGCGCCCGAAATCAGCAACAAAAAAGCCGCCCGAAGGCGGCTATCTTGTGCAATGGAGCCAGCGACCGGGCTCGAACCGGTGACCCCCGCTTTACGAGTACGTGAATTGAACCTTTACCCAGATAGTGCGAATTTCACTGAATTTAAAATAACTGCACGTAAATATATGTATATAGCAAATATCGAGCTAGCTATTAGAACTAGATTCCCACCAATTTCACACTTATCGACGCTTGAAAGTGTGAAATCTTTCCATTAGGCTTGATGGCAAAGCTTTAAAGCTTTGCATCAAGCTAATGGAAAACCTAGTGAGGGATATGATTCAGGGATCGATAAAAAAGACCGCACGCGGAACTTCGGAGTGCATCGATAAGGCCAAGGGGGTCTATCGAATCTACTTTTCTCTGGGAAAGGACCCTGATACGGGCCGGTACCGTCGCAGCCCATCGCGTAGAGTCCATTGCAGGAGCAAGAACCCGAAAAATTGGCCGAGTGAGGTTGCCAAGGCGCTAGAGCCTATAGGGCTGAGCTTGAGGGTGCTTCCAGCCGGGAGAATGACGTTCTGGGTTTATCGGATTATGCAGACAGGTTTCATGCAAATAGGGAGTCGACTATGGGGTCGCCTCTTGCCTATGAACGTGAAGGATTGGATATCCGCCATATACGCGAGCTGTTCGGCAATCCCAATCTCGATCGGCTTAAATCGGATGACATTCGTGCCGTGTATGCCAAGGCTAGAAAAGACGGGCGGTTCAGCGAGAGTGAAATTCGCCGCATCCACATCAAGCTTAAACAGATTATGGAGGACGCCGTCGATAACGACCTTGTGGGAAAGAACCCGTGCAGGGCAGTGAAGCTGCCCAAGCAGAATGTCGAGGCTCGTAAGGCGCTGAGTGCCGAGGAGGCGGCAAGGCTGCTTACGGTCCTTTTGGAAGAGAAGCCATCTTCCTTCATCACGTGCACAATGCTTCTGCTTCTATGCGGCTTAAGGAAAGGGGAGGCCCTGGGCCTCTCGTGGGAGGATTATGACCCCGATGCCAAGACCTTAAGGATAGTGAAGCAATATACGAACGATAGGACGCTGAGGCCGCCTAAATCAAAGATGAGTAGGCGCAAGATTTCGGTGGGAGATGAGCATGCCGACTATTTGGACAGATGGAAAGACATTCAGCGGAGTGAGTTCGATTCATTTGCAGTGGGGCAGACCGGAGAAACGCCGATTGTCCATTCCATTGGGATTGCCGATGTCCCCGGCGGCAAACGGGCCTTTGTGACCCGGATGGACGGACATAACTATTCGAGGGCGTTTAGGCTGTTTGCAGTGAAAAACGGCTTCGGTTCTTTTAAAGAGAGCAGGGAGGTCGTTGGCAGCGACGGCGCCGCTCGCACGCGCTATACGGGCTATAGCGGGCTGAAGCCTCATGAACTGAGGCATACGCAGGCGACTCTGCTCGTTGGGGCCAATACGGATATCAAGACGATCCAAGCGCGTCTGGGCCACGCCAGCCCATCGACGACGCTGTCCATCTATAGCCACTTTATCCAGGCCAATGACCAGAAGGCTGCGTCTGCGTTGGACAATCTGCTGAAAGGCTAGAAAAAGAGGCCCCATCGGGCCTCTTTTTCTAAGCGGCATTGTTTCGGCAGATCATCGCGCCGTATGGCGGCTCCAGCTCCATTGACTGATAGTAGCTGGCATCTAGAAGATTGAAATAGCAAATGATGGGAGCAGCAAGGTGCTCGTCCTTATTTAGGTAGTGCCCCTCGTCATCTGTGACCAGTTTGACCTCGTCGCGGATCACATCGGCCATGCGGGGCCAGAGTTTGGTTGCGCGTTGCAATTTATCCTTTGGGCTAAAGTCGCCATTGTGGAAGAAGACAAAATGGGGAGCGTCGTACTTTGCTCCGCCGCGAATTTCGATAATTCCGACCTGGCTGCACGATTCTGCGCAATCTTCCGGCTCCAGAAGCGTCCATGAGGAGGGAAAGACCGCGTAATCACCGCCCAAAAGATTGACACGCTTCATGCCCTGGGGCTCTTCTGCCTCTTTATAGTAGAGGGATAGATGGTCGTAGAGGCGCTGGAACTGTTCACGTTCCAACTCTTTAGTGCTAAACGTCAGCTCTTCTGTCCCGTCGATGGGAAGGGCTCTCATCTCGTTAGTGATGAGTTGGATCTCCTTGGCACAAGTGTCTTCCAGGACTTTTGCAAATCGGGGCGTAAGCCTGTAAGCAATTGCACAGATAGTCGATCGCCTCGCCGGTGCTCCTGATCGATTCAGGGTTTTTACGGCGCAGCTCGTCGATTTTCTTGGGTGTGGTTTCCAGAACAGTTGTTCCGTACTTTATTTTTTTCATCTTGCTTCCGGATAATGGTAAACGGCCCATGATAACTCCAATCTCCATATATGATTGTAATTCAGTTAGACGTAAAAATCTATGACGTTAGAAAATGAATTAGAAAAGAAATTAGATTAAAATACCGAATCAACGTGCGAAATAGTATAATGGCATTAGGTAATAGCCTGACCAGCTGGTCTGAAAGGAGTTATTTAATTCTCGGTCGTTGATTGAAAAGCCGCCCGCCCTTCCCTAACTAAGTTTGGCGACGAAGGGGGAGGGGCGAGCAAGCCCGAAAGGATTCTACCATGATTGGAGAACCCCAACCGTACGTTGCTGTACAGGCATCATCTGCGGTTTCTTTTCGCCCCGACTTGGGGCGCGAACGCCTTCTCGGTATTTCCGACGTGAGCAAAATGACCGGACTCAGTCCGGTCACTGCATCGAAGCTCATGAAGGAGAGCGGGCACGCGATTGCGTTGCATCGCCGCGTTTTTATTCTCGAGTCGAGCCTGTTTGCCTATCTCCGTGAACTGGAGGTGAGCAGGCCGTGTCGTCTGTAAAACCGATGAGCGATGGCTGGATAAGACCACGCTTGACATTCTTAACAATAAGCCGCTTGGCCATATTGAGCACCGTGTGCTCGATGCTCTTCTCGGCGGCGTGCGCCAATATCTGTGCATCGTGCCGGGTGGCCCTGGCACTGGCAAGACTACCTTTATGCATCAAGTTGGGGATTGCTGGGCGATTGCAGGCCATCCGGTTGTAATATTCGAGGGCGAGCTCACCCGCGCGAGCATGCTCGCGAAGAGTCTGACCCGTATTACCGACGGTGGGCTTACGTACGAGGACATGTACAGTGGCGATATGTCCGTGGGAAAACGTGAGCAATTTGACAGGTCGGTCGATATCTATGCGCGCAGTATTGCCGAGCGCATGTTCATTATCTCCGGTGAAATCAAAAATGCGGGAATGCGGAAGGCAATCGAGGAGGTTGCCGATAGATATGGCGAGCCGCCACTGGTTATCGTCGATTACGCGCAAATCGTCTCTCTGCCCCAGGAGCTGCGCATTGCCGACGAGCGTGTCGGTCTCAAGCTCGTTGCATCGGAACTACGCCGCATTGTGGATGAGGTGCATTGCCCACTGTTTGCAATATCGTCGATTAATCGAACGAACTATGACAAACAGACCACCGGGCTTCAGGCCATAGGGGGCTGCAACATGTTTGAGTATTCGGCCGACATCGTCATGTCGCTCTCGATCAAGGGCGACAGGCCCGAAGAGCGTAACGCCAACATGTTGCTCAAAAAACGGCCTGTTATTGCTTCGGTCACGAAAAATCGCTACGGCTCATGCGGTGTCGTAGAGTTCGAGTTCGATGCCCCCGCCGCGACGTTCACCGAGATCGCCTAATTATGGTGCTCGGGCCCCGTCATTGTGGCTCATGGCTCGTCAACAGCACCTCTACCACGGAAGTGTGCTTTCCGTTGACGTTATAGGCATGGTCGGCGTGGGAGACGTGGGAATCCGACCAAAGCGAGTCGATGAGCCTGTGCTTCGGTAGTCGTTGTGCGCCCACGAGGAAACCATGAACCTGCGGCCGCTTTCCATGAGCGAATCGCGCAGCTTGAGGATCGAATCTGGGCGCTGACGCACCCCAGGAAGTCGCAGGACGTTGAGGAAGGGTTGGACGACATGATTGCCGACGCCCAAGAAGTGGTGGCGGCGTGTAACGAAGATCACGCCCGTGACGCGCCGAGGCGAAATCAGGGAAAGAGCTGGTAGGGCGCACTTCCCACAAACGGAAACAAAAAAGGGAGCCAGACTAGGCTCCATGAAAGCAAAGGAGACAAAGATGGCATACGAGGACACGCCAATCGAGATTCCGTTCTTGATTTGTACGGCTGACTCAGACCAAAGCCGGGTGGGTTTGGATTATCGCAGGGTTGATAAATTCCTTGCTGCGTTCGCCGAAAGCATGATGCCTTTGAGTTCCAAAGAATTGCATGGAATAAAGATTCATGGGCTGGAAGTTGGTTCAACCGTAAGGAATTTATCAAGAACCCGACGGCGAAGATTCCGGAGGATTGGCCATATATGGTTCGCCGCGGTAGTGAGGTGGTCGCGGCGTTCTACGAGCGCGGCGATGCTGTGATGTTCGAAACGATACTGCGGTTCAAGCAGGATTGGAAAGACGAGCCGCACATTTGGATCGACTGCGAGGAGCGCGACCGTCGGGCTGCGCTTTCAGATGACTGGGTCGAGCACAGCGATGAATACTATGAAGCGCTGGCAGATCTAAGCGATGATTCGATTGAACCCAGCGATGAATGGTACGAAATGATGGATAACCCAACCGGGGTGTTCTTCTAGTCATGCCCAAACAGAAAAAGGGAGCCGATCAAGGTCCCTTTCTGTTTGGGCATCGGCTTCATGGAGCCGAGTTGCAGGGTGAGCATGAACCGCGGTTTCATCGAGTTCGACCCGAATAAGGTCGCTGGCGACAAGAGATTTTGGCGGCTGCTGAAAAAACTCTCGCCGTGTCTGTCGCACGTCACGCTCAAACGGTTTGACCTTGCGTTCGACATGCCGATCAACAGACTCGATTGCCGTTTGAGTAAAGACAGGTGCATCTACAAATCGGTCATTTGCACGGGAATCACTGAATACCTCGGGGTCAAGAACACACCAATTTGATTTCCCGAGCCGAGATTCTTATAAATCAGTCCTGATTTTAGTTCTAAGTTATGATCCAGACACCAACCGAAAGCTAATTGAAAAGCATGCGGAGTGCATTGAATGGCACTCCGCTGTATTGCTGTTTGTTATTATTCTTATTCTTATTCTTATCCCCATCAAGCATCTAGCCAAGCTTCCCGTAAAGCATAAGGGTGCCCTTAATGGCACCCCGCAGCAAAACACCTTGTTATTATTCTTCTTCTTATTATTCTTTTAATTTGAGTTTCCATTTCGAGTATTTTGCCCGTTTGATTTTTAAGAATCAAACGGAATCTATCTACTCGCTCGACTGGATTGCCGTTGCATCTCATCAAATATGGCAGGAGTTTTTGCCAGGTTTATAGGCAAAAGGGTAGAGCAAAAACGTATTCGTCCTACGTTCGTTTTAAAGCATTTCGCACACCAGCGGAGTGCCCTTAATGGCACTCCGCAGTATCGCTATTCGTTATTATTCTTGTCATTAACGGACGAAATCAACTTTCCAACCGACTCAAATAACTCATAATGCCGTGCAATAAAACTTCAAACAGGTTTTGATTTCCTTTAATTCGAACAACGTTTCAGTTTTAAAACCACGCTTAGATTTTATTTTTGTGCGTGTATCAAACGGTATGCGAAGTCCATTTCTTTTCAATTTCTCCTATTCGTCCTCTAATAATTCGCAGTCAGTTCACGTTTCTAAATTGAAAGAACTTGCTTTCAGATTGCCGGTAATCACTAAATACGTAGCGGTCGCGCCGTCATTTTTCGTTGCGCGAAACCTTTTTACAAGCCTTTCAAGTTAATGCCGGAGCAACTACAAACAATGATTTCAAACCAGAACGGTAATCAAATCAGCGTCCAAATCCAATTGCTGAAACCCTTTCGACCTTACAAACAGTTTGCTGTCGCGACTTGCTGCACACCCATCAGAAACCAACCTCATACTTCCAAGCCGCTCGCCGGATAGGGGAGAGCACCATCTGAAGCGGATCGCAGATCGCCGTATTCCTCTGCCAGATGCACTCTCAAAACGCACCCATCCTCGTTGCCCGCAACCCCTCGTTAGCCCTATTCCCCATCTGTTTCTTTGTCGGACATTCATCGAGATCCCTATGCCCTGGCAGACATTTATGTTCCCCAGCTGTGGAGTTGGCGGACATTGACCAAGCACCCATTGGCTACCTGTCAGACATTCTCCAACGTCCCAATCACATGCCAGGGGATAGCAGAATTCGCCCCGAGCAGGAGCCGATCACCCCGCAGCGCGGCCGCCTTCCCTGCGGTCAGACGGCAGGTGCTAAATGGCCTTGCCAATTGTGGATGCCGCTGCGGCAACACCCGAACCGCCCCAAAAAAGTGCTCCAAACTACCCATAAGGCCAATTAGCACGCCAGTTTCGTTCAACGTCAGACATTAAGAATGTCAGACATTGAACCTGCGGCAAAACCGCAGCTGGGGCCACAAGTGGCCTGAAATCGCTTCGCTTCGCTCGCTCACCCCACGCGAAATGTCTGCCAGGGCTGTCAGACATTGTCAGACATTGAAAATGCCTGATCGCGCGTGGGGGAACGGCCGCTCGCGAAGCTCGGTACCGGCCGTGATGATTGGAGATCAGAAATGTCAGCCATTTCGCCAGATGAACTCAACGCAACCCAAGCGCCATCCGCCGCCCAGCCCTACGCCCCGCCTGCCTGGATGCAGCCCGACCAACAGCTCGCCGAAATGTCAGCCATTTCGCCCGACCAATCAGCCACCCGCCGCATCACGGTCCGCCTCCCGAACGCCGACCTGACAGCCCTCGACGCACGCGCTGACGCCATCAACGCCAGCCGCAGCGAATACCTCCGCACCCTCATCGCCCTGCCCGTCACGCTCGACCTGTCGTCCATCCGCCGGGCCACCCCAGGTGTCGAGTCCATCACCCGCCCGCTCGGCCCAGAACTCGCCCTCAAGCACACCGACAGCCAAACGAATAGTTTGACCGTGCAAGCAATCACGGACAGTGCTTTGGAATCTATCTCAAACGAGATCCGATCCATCGGGGTGAACTACAACCAGTCCGTCCGGGCGCTCAACCGCATCTTGAAAAAATACGGCAACCACCGCGCCCTTTCACAAGAAGAGCGTGTCGAGATCATAGAGCTCTACGAACGCCTCTCAAAGCAGAACAAGGCGATATACGAACGCTTGAAGACCCTCGCCGACCAAGTCGAGTCCTTGTCCGAGACCCCGTCCGTGAACTTGACCGCCGCCGTGCATTCTGAGGCCCCCATCAATAAACCCAATGCCGACCGCCGCCGAGTCCGCGGCAAGAAGCACGCCGCGTCCCGTCCAGACCAGATTGAAGACGGAGGTGACTTATGACGTTCATGAAACCCCTCTCTGGGCATAGTTCCGTCAAATGGATCCGCTACTACCTTTTTAAAAACGATCGAGCTTTGGACAGAGATTTCCTCAACCTGACCGACCGCGACTGGAAGGGGAGGGACTGGGCAAAGGTGATGGATCGGACCCGAGAGATTTTCGGCAACGACGTGCCGGTAAAAAGGGACGGCAAGATTCGCACCTAGGAACAAGTGATCATCTCGTTGGACGAGAAGGACAACGGCGTCGAGCTCGATGATTTCCGGGACTTCGTGAACGAGTGGGCATCCAAATGGTTTGATTCCCGAGGCCCGGAAGGCGAGGGCATCGGACGCTTTGAGGTGGCTATCGCTTATCACGATGACAACACCGCCCGTGAGGCCGCCGGCAAGCAGGGCATCCTTCATGCACATATCGTCATCAACAACACCGAGCTCGAGACCAAGCGTCGCATCTCCGGTCTGCTCACGACCAAGGTCATCCAAGCGATGCGAGCCGATTTGCAGACGATGTCGCTCGAGCGTGGATGGCACGCCTTTGCCACCGATGGAAAGTCTTGCACCCAGGCCGAGATGGATGCGAGGGGCCTGCAAGTCTCACGCGGCAAGAGGCTTGACCGCGCGATGGCGGCACTCGACAACGTACTCGCTAACGAGGCGAAGGCGCCCAAGTCGAGGACTATGGCGAGGCGATGCAGCGGCAATTGGATGGGCGTCGTTCTGTCGAGAAATTGATTCCCGAGACATATACGGACAGCCTGACCGCCGTCCGCCAGCCAAGATCCGCCAACCCCAACCCGACCGATCCCGACAAGGCCGCAGGCTTTTCGTACACCACCATGAGGATCGATGATGGCCGCGCCATGCGCCTCATCGTGCCGCGCGGATTCGGAATCTCCGACACCATGGCGGAAAGGCAGATCGAGGCTCGCGAGGGATGGTTGTGGAAAGACGACATCCGCGACAGAGTTGACGTCGCGATGCGAATCTCCAAGAGCCTACCGATTTCGCATCCAAGCTCAACGAACTCGGCATCAAAATCAACTACAACCGGGAAGGGGATATCGTCTACCACCACCCGAGCGACCCCGTCGCAAGAAAGGTCAAGGGCTCGACGCTCGGCAAGAGATACACCGCGGAATCGATTGAGCAGACGATGGCCGAGAAATACGTCAGCCGCCGCCACCGAGCCCACAACCTGTCGAACCGCGAGCGCTGGATGACCGACGTTGAGCGTGCCGCCGCCCTGCTATCGCCAAGGCGGCCGTGCCGTGCTCTCGCGAGGGTGCGGAACTCATGAACCGCCTGAAATCGACTATCAACCGCAACGACTCCGTGAACGACGGCCCCGGCGTCGAGTACCCGTCCTCTCTCGCCGGCTCCCTCGGCATTGAGTACCCTTAGGTTTCCTCGAACGGCGACGGCCGTCGAAAGATGACCGAGGAAGAAATCCTCGAGGCCATGGCGGACATTCGCGATGAAAAGGGCTACGGCGGTCTTGCCGCGAACAACCCGACGGCCGCTTCTTCCAATAACGGCAATTCGCGCCAGCAGGAGGATGCCGTCGAGATCAAGAAGTCCAGACACCGCTAAGGAATATGATGTGCGGGCTGCTCGGCTTGGCCCGCTCCACGTACTGCGGCCGGAAGCGCCGCCCGGTGCCCGATGACCCCTGGCGCG
>ENA-OQIR01001044-OQIR01001044.1-human-gut-metagenome-genome-assembly--contig:-NODE-1044-length-10406-cov-2.992314_pt1 | contig 10406 bp, 17 predicted proteins | sample MGYA00242580_ERZ504745 | MGnify/ENA primary metagenome ERZ504745 (study PRJEB26092, sample SAMD00036214) | human gut metagenome | host: Homo sapiens | study: EMG produced TPA metagenomics assembly of... | reverse complement strand
GCGCGCTGATCTTTCAGGCCAAAGCTCTCCGACTGACTGGCCTACGGCAGACTCAACATCACCTCGCCGCTGCCGCGGTCGGCGCACTCGCGAAAGAGCCCACCGGGCTCTTTCTTATGCGAGTGCGCCCATCGGATCCCAAGCCGGAAGCATGGTGGCGGGCTCTTCTAGAGCTTCTGGTATTCGGCTGGAGCATGCTCTTCGGGACGGCTACCTCGTAGACGTATTCGGTGAACCAGTCGTCGGACATGGTGAAGTAGCCCTTGTCGGCGATCTTGGTGCCCCAAGAGTTCTCCACTCGCCAGCGGCGGGTGGTGCCGTCGTCGGCCACGTCAACGCCGGCGAAAGCCATGGCGTGGTTCATGGCGGAGTCACCGAAGCGCACGCGGGCTTCCTTGTCCAAATCGAAGTCCACGTCGTACACGCGGCCGTACTCGAACAGGTCGGTGGCCCAAGCGCCGTTCTCACGGTCCATGAACGGGTGGCAGTCGGCACCGAACCATACCGGGATGCCCTGCTCAACGAGAATCTGCTTGACACAGTCCTTCATGAACTGGTTTGGCACGTTGAGGTACTCGGTGGCGTCGCCGCCAGCCACATTGCCGAGGTGCTCGATGCCGATCTTCTTGCCCTTGGCGTGCTCGGTGCGCGGATCGTCCACCAGGCACACGTAGTCCTCAAGATCAGCCGGACCCACGTACTTCTTCCAGAACTCAACCGGCGTAATCTCGCCGTCGCGGTGGAATTCGCCATCCTTGTCGGTCCATTCCCAGTCGAAGGAAACCGGCGGCTCGCCCAGGTGGATGGTCAGAATACGGTGGCCGGCAGCAGTGGCGTCGGCAATAATCGCCTCGACCTTGGAGCATCGCCGTCAGCGGCGTACATGTGCGCCACGGCGGTGTGCAGCATGTGGCGCAGCTGGGTGTTCATTTCACCGGTGTTCTTGGAGGATTCGGTCTCCGGGAACAGGTCCTTGGGCACAGCGCCGTACTTCTTGTACACGTTCATGGCCATGGTCCACTGGCCGCCATCGCCCATCACGTCGGCGAGCAGGTGCTGCATCAGGCGGGAGTCGGAAGGCTCTCCGGCAGCCACCAGAGCGGCCACATCCTTAAGGAAGTAGTTGACGCGCTCCAGCTTGTCGTAGTACATCGCGTAGTTCTGGGAGAACTCGAACTCCTTCAAGTTCATGTTCTTCTTGGCCACGAAACGGGCCACGTTCAGGGAGCTGAACAGCCAGCAGCGGCCGGAGCGATCCTGATGGGTGGCTTCGCCATTGTCAACGATGGTGGAGAAACGACGCTGCATCAGACGAGCGCGGTCATAATTGCGAGCCACCTTGTCGATGCCGGCGGCGGTCACCGCGTTCATGGCCAGACGGTTGGTGCCGCTCTGTGCGAAATCGCCGCGCAGGGTATTCAACGCTTCGTCGGTCAGAGGCGTCAATTCACTCATGTCATACTCCTTCTGTGATGGTGCGCTTGTGGCGCAGATTCAAACGAATACGGCACCTGGCTCGAAAGCGCAGGTGCCGTAATTCTTACCGCTAGTAGTCTAATCGAAGGCCTGTCATTCGCCGTTCTGCTCAGATACGGCCGGATTCTCCTGAGTCGGGGCCTCCGGTTCGCCCTGTGTCTGGTGCTCGGACGGCTCAGACGATTCGGACTGCTCATTCTGCGCAGCTGAATCAGCCGAATCAGCCGGTGCCGCATCTGTCTCATTGTGATCGTCGGCAGCCGACTCGTTTCCGCTCAACTCACCCGGCTGATCATCGGCCTCGTTGTGTACAGGCTTGACTTCCGGGACGGGCGCAACCACCGGCAATGCCGCCACGGCAGCGGCTTCCTGATCCTGGCCAGAGGCCGCCGCATTACCGCCGAAAGCGAATCCGGAGAACGCCTGCGAGAACATAGAACGCAGTTCCGAAACACGCTGGGTGATGACGGACTCGCGTTCCTGCAGATCGGCGATGCGCTTGGACAGACCGTCAAGCTCGCTTTGGGCGGCGGCGCGACGCTCCTCGATCTGCGCATCGGCTTCCTCGCCCGCCTTATGTACGATTGCGGCGGCCTGGATGTCCGCCTCCTCGCGCTTGGACGCGGCATACGAATCGGCTTGGTCGCGAGTGTTCTTGGCCTGACCGACCAACTCATCGGCTTCCCGCTTGGCCGCCACACGACGCTCTTCGAGGTGCTGCAGCAGTTCGTTGACCTTCTTCGTGGCCTCATCCTGCTGAGCGGCGATGTCGTGACGGATCTGCTCGACCTCGGCGTTGACCTGGCTCATCGTGCTGGTGCGCTTGACCTCGGCTCATCAGTGATTTCCTGACCCTTGGTTTTGGCCGCATCAATGATTTCGCTGGCCTTGCGCTGGGCTTCGGTCATCATCTTGGACACTTGCTCGCGCACGTCGGCGAGCTTCTTGTTGGCCTCGGCGAGCGCCGCCTCAATCTGATCGTTGGAATCAGACTTAAGCTTGGTGATCTCCTCATTGGCGCTTTTGCGCATTGCGGCAACCTGCTGGGTCGCCTCCGCCTTCATGTCGGCGATTTCGCGCTCTTGAGTGGAGCGTTCGGAAGCCATCTTCTTGGTGTGCTCTTCGCGCGCGTTGCTGAGCTCAAGCTCGACGGTCTGACGCTGTTCGGTGATGGTCTTGGCAGTTTCGGAGCGCAGTTGTGCGGCATCCTCGTTAGCGGAGGTGGTCACTGATTCGGCCTGATTGCTGGCGTTCGTCAGAATCGAGGCGGCCTTGGCATTGGCGTCGTCAACAATATGCTGGGCATCCAGCTTGGCGTTGTTGATCAGTGTTTCGGCCTGAGCCTGAGCCGTGGTACGGATGGAGGACGCGTCCTGCTTGGCGCGTTCCAGCAGTTCGGTACTCGTCTGTTCGGCGGAGGCAAGCATCTGCTGGGCGTTCGCTCCCAAGGAAGCGAAGCTGTTGCCTTCCGGCTTCTTGTTCTTCTCTTCCTGAAGTTGGGCCTGCAGTTGCAGAATACGGTCGTCATCCGCCGCAATCTGCTCACGCATGCTGGCCAACGTCTGCTGCGCACGCTTCATACTCTCCTGAGTAGCGTCGAAGGCAGCATCAACCTTCTCCTTGTCATATCCTCGCAGCACCACCGGGAAACGATCCACCATCGCTGTTTATTCCTTTCGCACACGCATAAAGCTCTTGGCACATCCTTGAAGCACTGTAGCGCATCGCACTAGCGCTGAGCGTTGAGCGACGCGCAATCGTTACAATGCGTGCGAACCATGTTCTATTCCGGCGTGGCGCACAGCGTGCTAGGCGATGAGGATGTCGGAGCTGGAGGGCTTGAGATAGTAGCGCACGGCTTCGCGCACCACATCACGGCCAGCGGCGATCTGCTGGTCGAGTGGTAGACCATGCTGGCTGGAATGCGCCGGAACGACCGGAGGGAAGCTGACGAATCCGCCCAGCACCCGCTCCTGGGTGGCGGTCCAGTTGAGCAAGTTGTAGAACAGCGAATTACATACGAACGTACCTGCGTCCGAACTCAAGGTGGCCGGAATCGAATCGTCCGTGAAATCATTCAGGATCGAGCGCAACGGCAGGCGGGTCCAATAGGCGGCCGGGCCATTGGGATCGATGGGTTCGCGGCGTGGGATCACGTTGTCCGCGTCTGGCTTGATCGCGTCCATCAGGTTGGTGGCGCATCGTTCAAGCATCACGCCTCGGGCTGCGTGCTTGAGCCCGGTGGCGATGACGATATTGGGCTTGGTGGCTCAATCGTCTCTTTCAGCGTGGGCCAGGCTTTGGCGAAGCTCACCGGGATGCTGACGGCATGAACGGTGACGGCGACCTGCTCCAACGGATCGTCCGGAGCAGAGGAGACGCCCAGTCCCTGCTCGGCGATGGCCTTGGGCACTTCGACGGCGGGATTGACCTCCACGCCGTCATAGTGGTCGAAGCCGGAGATCACAACATTGAGTTCACGCATAATGCCAGTCTAGCGATGCATCTGGCCGGCCGCTTGGGCCAGCAGGGCGTGCATGCGGGCGCGGGCCTCTTCCTTGGGATCACGACCGAGAATCTCCTCGGCGATACGCTCAGCTGTGGGAATATCTTCCAGCGTGGTGATCTTCAGGTTGGTTTCCGCACCGGAGACAATGGCGACGGGTTCATCAGGCAGATAATCGACCACTACGCGCGTGTCGTCGGTGGGATGGAAGTCCGGGTCGGCGGCAGCCAAATCGTAAGCGTGACGAATCGTCGCGAAGCGGAAGGATTGCGGGGTCTGCGCGCGGAAGGTGTTCGGGCGGTCCGGCACCGACTTGACCACTTTCAAATCGCCCAGATCCTCGGTCAACAGCACGGTGTCGGTTGAGGCGTAGGCCACGGTTGCGGCCGTGAACTGGTCGAGCGCATCAATCGAACCGTCGATGGCGGACTGTTCCACGAACGGACGGACGGCGTCATGGATCAGAATCTTGCATCGTCCGGAATGCCAGCCGTAGCCAGCATGTCGAGCGCGGTGCGGTACTGTCCACACGCTCGTCACCGCCGTCAATGATGACGCGGACCTTGGTGTAGCCCATCTCGCCAACCAACGTTTCCACTTCACCGCGCACCTTGGGATTGACCACCACCACGATGTCGCTGACGCGGTCGCAATGTTCAAAGGCATCAATGCTCCAGCACACGATGGGCTTGCCGCCCACGGAGACAAGCTGCTTGGGATTATCGGGGTCGAAGCGCGTACCGAAGCCGGCGGCCAGCACCACGGCCACCACCGGCACGGTTTGCGCCGGTTTGGCGCCTGAGCGGGGGCCGGCTGGACGGTAGGCGTCTCGACGGGGGTATCGAAATCTCTCTCAGTCATAGGCACCACCGTAAGGTGAGGGCTGGCCGTCCGTGAACTGCATCACATCTTCTCCACGGAATGTGCTCGCATTCTCCGTTTAGTCACGCACGATGAGGCGAGGAGGCGGCCTTCGTGTGTTTTGTTGGCGAGCGCGGCGCGGCGGTGCGAGTACCACAGTGGGTTTTCGAGCGTGCACATGCTGTGGCTGATGTTGTCGATGCGCTCCGCGAGCTCGGCCGGGCCTTCGCCGTCCGTACGGCACAGTTCGGCGAGTTCCGGGTCTTCCTCAAGGTACTGGGTGGCGGCGTGCACGCGCGGCATCGAATCGACACCTGATGTACACCGGCGAAAGCGAGGTCGATCATCGCGGCTTCGGCGATGTCGATGCCGGCACCGCCGAAACGGGTCTTCGTCTTGGTCAGCGGGAAGCGCTTGATGAACTGGTCGGCGATCTCGTCGCCCACTTCATAGCAGTCGCCGCAGATGCGCGGGCCGAGTGTGGCCACGATGTTCGCCGGGTCGGCACCCTTGCTCTTCATCAGGTCCACCGTGGTGCCGATCACGCCGCGCTCCAGACCACGACGGCCGCAGTGGGCCGCACCGATGATACCGGTGACCGGGTCGCCCAGCAGCACCGGCAGACAGTCGGCCGCGAACATGCCTAGGCGATGCCGAATTGTGCGGTGACCTGGCCGTCCGCCTCGATGACGTGCGGAGTGTCAGTCTCACCATGTGTGCCGGACACGTCGAAGCCGAAGGGGGTGTTGATGACGAACGAGTCGTCCACGTCCACAGCCACGCCGGAATGTACTTGGGAGACCAGCGATAGGCGGGCTTGCACCGCTTCGGCGAGTGCGATGCGGTTCGACAGCACGGCCTCAGGTTCGTCGCCGGACTTGCCGCCGAGGTTCAGGTTGCCGTAATCGCCGGTGCTCAGGCCGCCCAGTCGCGTGGTGTACACCACCTTGATGCCGGGGGCCAGTGCGATGGGGATGGTCACCGGAATAGGGCGACCGGCTTTATCGGTAGAGCTGATGCTGTTGGAATCGAGGATTTCTTCGCTGTATTCAGGCATAAGGCATTCTTTCTTGGGTGCGGGCGGTGTTCATGATTTTCATGACCACCCCCCAGTCAGCGGGGGGCGGAGTGGTAGGTTATTCGGCTTTGAGGGTGGGCTTTTTGGTGCGCGAGCGGATGGCGGCGTTGATGGGCACCTGGTGCGGGCAGGGCATCGAGAACACGTGCGCCGGATTATTGATGGCGGGTACTGGCGCGCCATCGGCATCGCGCAGGCCGGTTTCCGGCACGGTAAAGACCAATGGTCTCTCGCCAGGCAGCAGGAATTCGACCTGTTGACCGGGCTCAATCTTGTTACGGCTCATCAGCGTGACACGTCCGTCTTCGTCCGCGCTCCAGCTCAGCACTTCGCCCACTACCAGCCATGAGCGGAAGTAGGCGGAGCGGTCGGTGTTCTGTGTGACCTTGTGCTCCGGGTAATAGAAGCCGGTGGAGTAGTCGCGGTGGGCCACCTTGTCGGTTTCCTCGAGCAGCCATTCGGGCAGTTCGACGTGTGGGGCCGGGCGAACGGCCGCATGTTTCCAATCGGTCTCAATCTGTTCGACCGCGGTGTTGGACTTGCGGCGCGTGGAACGGGCGTGAGAGCTCATGCCGTCGGGTTCGACGGCAGTGCCGGCCGGCGTACCAGAGGCAGTTGAGTCGACGGCATCAGCAACCGTCACGCGGTCACGTTCTGCGGCAACCGAGCCGGTGACCGAATCGGCAACCGCAGTATCAGAGCCACGGTCATATCCCTCATCGGCCACACCGGCGAACGCGGCATCAGCATTGCGCATCACTTGATCTTCGGTTCCTTGGCCAAAATCGGGGTCGCCCGGGCGAATCACACGGTCATGGAAAGGCTTCAAAACATTGCCATCAGCGTCTTCAAAACCGCGTTGAATCATGTATTCATTAACCGCGGTTTTGTAGGCGTTGGTCATGGCGGCGATATAGTAGGCGCTTTTCGCGCGGCCTTCGATTTTGAGGCTGGTGGCACCGGAGTCAATCAAATCATCCAAGTGCCCCAGCATATTCATGTCCTGCGAATTGAACAGATAGGCGCCGTTCTCGGTCTGCTCGATCGGGAAGTACTGGCCGGGGCGCTTCTCTTCCACGATCGAATACTTCCAGCGGCATGGCTGGGCGCATTCGCCGTGATTGCCATCGCGGCCGGTCAGATAGTTGGAGAACAGGCAGCGGCCGGAGAAGGCCATGCACATAGCACCGTGGACGAAGCATTCGATGTCGAGGTCATCGGGAATGTTGGCGCGAATATCACGCACGGCCTGCAAGTCCATCTCGCGGGCCAACACCACACGGCGAGCACCAAGCTCGTAGAAGGCGTTCGCAGCCTGATAATTAGTCACGCCGGCCTGGGTGGAGACGTGCAGTTCCAGATTCGGAGCCACCTGACGGGCCATCATCATCACGCCAATATCGGAGACGATCAGCGCGTCCACGCCGGTGTCTTTGAGCTGGCCGACGTACTCGCGCATGGCTTCGATCTCGTTGTTGCGCGGCAGCACGTTGCAGGTCACGTACACGCGAGCGCCGCGTTCATGGGCGTAGCGCGATCCTTCCTCGAAATCCTCAAGGCTAAGGTTTTTGGGGGCCGATCGCATGCCGAAGGCTTTGCCGCCGCAGTAGACGGCGTCGGCACCATAATCGACCGCGGTTTTCAGGCCCCTCAGGTTGCCGGCCGGGGACAACACTTCGGGCTTTTTGCGGGTGGGGAGGTTCATCGTCGTATTCATCACCGCAATAGTGTAGTGGTGGCCGTGTAATGCGGGAGGGGCTACCGTTAGGCTGGATGACATGAAGATCGATATCGTGAGCGTGTTCCCCGAATACTTTGAGGTGATGAACCTCAGCCTGATGGGCAAAGCCCAGGCCAAGGGATTGTTGGAGATCAAGGCGCACAACCTGCGCGACTGGACCCACGATGTGCATCATTCGGTGATGATACGCCAGTCGGCGGCGGGCCGGCATGGTGATGAAGCCCGAAGTGTGGAGCGAATGTCTGGACGAACTGCTGGGATTCTCGCAGCGTCCGGCTCCCCCGCCCCATCCGGCGCACCGGTGCTCATCTTCCCGAACCCATCGGCCCCGTTGTTCACCCAGCGCGACGCCACCGAGCTCAGCCATGCCGACCATCTGCTGTTCGGCTGCGGCCGGTATGAGGGCTACGATGCGCGCATCCCGGACTACTACCGCGCCCAAGGCGTCGACGTACGCGAATATTCGATCGGCGACTATGTGCTGAACGGCGGCGAAGTGGCGGTATCGGTGATGCTTGAGGCCATCACCGCCTGATGCCCGGATTCATGGGCAACCCAGATTCGATTGTTGAGGAATCCTACACCGGCGAGGGCGCACTGCTTGAACATCGCCAGTACACCAAGCCGGCCGTGTGGCGCGGTATTGCGGTGCCGGATGTGCTGTTGTCCGGCGACCACGGCAAGGTGGACCGTTTTCGCCGCGACGAAGCGCTGGCCCGCACCGCCGAGATTCGGCCGGACCTTATCGCGGCACTGGATTGCAAGGCGCTGGATAAGGCCGACCGCAAGACCTTGATGGCCTTGGGCTGGGAGGTCTCCGCCGCCCATCCGCGCCGGCTCGCCGATTAATTCACCACACGGTGGGAGATTCACTACGCGGCGGAATCGTCGGAACGCTCTATATCCGAGTCGTCATCCGCGGATTCGATGTAGAAGACGGCGGTTTCGCCGTAGTTGCGGCTTTCGGTGATTTGCCAGCCTCCGGGGGCAGTGGGATCATCCGAGCGTACCGAGCGTTCGAGCATGATCACCGTGTTCTCGTTTGGTGGCGCTGCCCGCCGCCAGATCGGACAGTAGCTGATTGCATTCAGCGGTCTCATAGGCATAGGGCGGGTCGATGAATATCACGTCGAATGGTTCGCCGAAGCCGCCAGCACTTGCTCGGCTTTTTTGACCAGCACACGGGCCTTGAGCGAAGCATCCCACGAACGATTCTTCTGTAGCTGCGCCAAGGTCTTGGTAATCAGCGCCGCCGCAGGCCGGGAACTTTCCACGGCCACGAGTTCTCGCGCGCCACGGCTCAGCGCTTCGATGCCCAACGCACCAGTACCGGCGAACAGGTCCAGTACACGGGCATCATCCAGCACTCCCCATGAGTCGAGGTGCGAGAAAATCGCCTCTTTGGTGCGATCCGTGGTAGGCCGGGTACCCGTTTTCGGCGTAGCAAGCGCCACACCCTTGAATCGTCCAGAAATTACACGCATAGCTTTCACTGTACAGGTTCATCTGCGCATACCAATCATGAACAACAATGGGGTGCTCGAAGCGCACCAATGATATATGCTAAGGAACAGCGCCGTTTTCCGGTCACCCAGCTTGTCCAGTTCCAGCTCATCGTACATGGTGGCATCCCGGACTTCCTGAATGTCGAAGGGTGCGAGCCGGGCACCGCAGGAAATAAGAATCGACTTGGCCGTTTTGCCTGAAACGAATTGTCAAGGACTTTTTAATCAAATTTACAAAAAGTTCACATCTTACGGACTTCATCACGAAGCATACGCTTGATTTTGTCCGCCATCGTCTCTGTTGCGGTCTCGCTGAAATGGACACGCACGATATAGGTGGTCTTGTCGATGGTCTTGCGGAAACAAGGCTGTGTGTTAGTGTTTGTGTTCTGAATTGTTGTTGCGTTCATTGAATACCTCCTTGAAATGGAAAAAGCCAGACAGGGTGTGTGGTCGGCAACGAAGTCCGGCAACGGGCTTCAAAAAACCTCGAACATAGTCCTATCTGGCTTATTTACTATTTTTACTTTTTTCTTTGATTTCTCCGTTGCTTTCGTTGTCAGAGAAGAAAACCCCTTGAAAATAAAGGACTTTTAAGAGATTTGCCCTGCAACGGGGTCGGCAACGGGATAACAACTTACTCGGCAACACGGTCATTTTTCAGAATGGAAGTTCCATCTGTCGGGCTTCTTCCTCTGTCAGTTCTCGAAAACCATCCGTCAGATTTGAGCCTGTTGCCGATGGCTCGTTGTCGGGCGGTGGTATGCGTTCCCACCCTCGCTGTCTGCCGTACTTGGCGAAGCTGCGTGGATTGGAAAACGGTTTCCATCCCTCAATGCTGTTGTTCATGATTTCATTGATTTCTCGGATTTCCCATTGCTTCGGCTCGTCAAAAGGGTGGTTCAGAGCTTCTGCATAGATCAGCTTGGAGCAGACCTGTGTACCCTTGAAGTTATCAAGAAAAGACTGGATCAGTCCTGCTTTCGTGTCCTCCGGCATAAACTGCTTTTGCAATTCTTTCAGCTCCTTGTCCATATCCTTTGATAAGGTCAGCTTTAGAGGAAAGTTCTGATAGATGAACATGGCTTCTGCCCACATCATATCAATGAACGCTCTGGATGCGGCTTCATCTTCCAAAATGTGAACCTCTGCATTTTCGGGGTGTACCATGATAGGCAGAAATCTACGGTTGCCGCTTCGGTCAAGGGGCAGAAAGTCCATTGTATTGGAAGAACCGCC
>ENA-OQIR01001043-OQIR01001043.1-human-gut-metagenome-genome-assembly--contig:-NODE-1043-length-10424-cov-1.677090_pt1 | contig 10424 bp, 13 predicted proteins | sample MGYA00242580_ERZ504745 | MGnify/ENA primary metagenome ERZ504745 (study PRJEB26092, sample SAMD00036214) | human gut metagenome | host: Homo sapiens | study: EMG produced TPA metagenomics assembly of... | reverse complement strand
TTTCAGCCAGCTTCATACCAAGCAGTGCGTGTGGCAATTCTGGTTCTTCATCAGGTACTTTACCTATATCGTGCAACAATCCGGCACGTTTAGCTTTTTTCGGATTAAGTCCCAGTTCCGAAGCCATGACAGCACACAGGTTGGCTGTTTCGCGTGCATGCTGCAACAGATTCTGTCCATAAGAAGAACGATATTTCATCTTACCGATGATACGGATCAGTTCAGGATGCAGGCCATGAATACCCAAGTCGATTGTAGTACGTTTACCTGTTTCGATGATTTCATCTTCTACTTGCTTACGCACTTTTGCAACAACTTCTTCGATGCGTGCCGGATGAATACGTCCGTCGGTAACCAACTGATGTAAGGCTAGACGTGCAATTTCACGGCGAACAGGGTCGAATGCAGACAATACGATTGCTTCAGGTGTGTCGTCTACAACGATTTCTACTCCGGTTGCTGCTTCCAGCGCGCGGATGTTACGGCCTTCACGACCAATGATACGTCCTTTTATTTCATCAGATTCGATATGGAATACCGTTACAGAGTTTTCAATAGCAGTTTCTGTAGCAACTCGCTGGATAGACTGAATAACGATGCGTTTAGCTTCACGGTTTGCTGTAAGCTTAGCATCATCCATAATGTCATTGATGTAAGATTGAGCCTGAGTTTTGGCTTCTTCCTTCAACGATTCTACCAGACGTTCCTTTGCTTCTTCAGCAGAAAGTCTGAAAGTGCTTCCAGTTTCTCACGTTCCTGTGATTGTAACTGATCTAATTCTTCTTTCTTCTTTTCAATGATAACCAGCTGTGCGTCCAGATTTTCCTTGATGGCTTCATTCTCGTTGCGTTTACGCTGCAACTCTTCATTTTTCTGGTTCAGCACCATTTCGCGCTGTTTCAGCTTGTTTTCTGCCTGTTGAATTTTTTGATTACGAAGAGCAACTTCCTTTTCCAGATCAGCCTTTTTATTCAGGAATTTCTCTTTTACTTCCAGAAGTTTGTTTTTCTTTATAACCTCAGCTTCTGTTTCCGCTTCCTTTATAATTTTATCTATATCGCGCTTTCAAGCCATACTTGAAAAAGCAATATGAAAGTGCCCCTCCAATCAGAAAGGCGATAACCGTTAATATTACTAATGTCAACATTATAAGTAGTTTAAAATATAAATAAAAAACGCACAAACTTTCTATCAGGCTGTTTTCCTGACGTCAAGCTTGTGCGCAAATGTTTTCTATCTTTCGTTTACTAAACGCTTACTCACTCTTTTTACCGATACACTCGTCTATATCTTGTTCCAGTTGTTTCAGCTTTTCCAGATAAGGCGTGGTATCATTACGGTCTTTCATAGACATATTTTCAAAAGCCAGTTCCAGGGCTGTCATAACCCAATACTTCTCAGTATTGAAATTAGGGAACTTATTGCGGTATTTGTTTAGTTTATAATCAATCTGTTTGGCTGCATCCCGATATAGTTGTTCCTCTTCACGTTTAATGATGAGCGGATATCGTTCGTTGTCAATCAGCAGATGTATTTTCATTTGGTCGTCCGTCATGCTCTTTTCACCGTTTTAATTATTCATTCAGCAAAGCGATACATTTGTCGACTTCACGCACAAGCTTCGCCAATCGTTGTTTGGTATCTCGGAGTTCATTGTCGTTGATACTGATTATGCGAGCTGTTTTCAAATTGGTATACATGGCTTCCAATTCTTTTCGGCTATTTTGAAGTTCGGCTATTTCAACTTCTTTTTCAGCAAGAAGTTGACGGAGAGATGCATTTTCTTTTTGTTGTTCTTCATATAAATACATAAAATGCCTCAGTTTCCCTTCGAAAGTATTCAATAGCTTTTTGTCTTCTTCCGTCATTTTGTACCAAAATTGTATACAAATATAGTGGATTGAAGAGAAACACAAAAATTTTTGCTCATATTTTCTTTTAAATAGGATAAAATTTAAGGGATATTGGGCAAATTTTCGGGTGGAATCAGAATGTTGACACTTTTTTGTTGTTAAAAGAATTGGATGTATAAAGGTTATACATGGAATGAATAAAAATGAAAAAATCGCTTCGGATTCTTTATGTTAAGATGCTCCGAAGCGATTTTATTTATATCTTAGAGATGCTTATCTTTTTTCGATATCTCCATTGATTAGTGTTTGAGGTTCTTCTTTCAGTAAACCACGATTTTTGAGTAACGCATCTATCTTAGGTTCGCGGCCACGGAAATTCTTATACATAGTCATTCCATCGTCGATGCCACCCGGTGTCAGGATATATTTACGGAATTTGTCTGCCATTTCTTTGTTGAAGATGTCACCTGTTTCCTTGAAAGCCTGAAATGCGTCACAGTCTAATACCTCAGCCCACATATAGCTGTAATATCCGGCTGTATATCCACCTCCCATTGTGTGACTGAAATTGGTAACACGGTAGCGTGGATAGATTTGTGAAGGAATTCCGCGTTCTTTCAGTTTTTGAGATTCGAACTCCATAACATTCAGGTCAGAAGGAACTTCTTTCAGTGTATGTAAGTCCATATCTGTAAGCGAAGCAGCCAGATATTCTACTGTAGCAAAACCCTGACCGTATTTAGCGCTTTCTTCTATTTTCTTTACCAGTTCCATTGGTATTACTTCGCCTGTTTTGTAGTGTTTGGCGTAGATGTTCAGCACTTCCGGTTCGAATGCCCAGTGCTCATTTATTTGCGAAGGAAGTTCTACAAAGTCGCGTTCAACATTGGAAACTCCCGGGTAGTGTACGTCGCACATGAAACTGTGCAAGGCATGTCCAAATTCATGGAACATAGTTGTTACATTGTCAATGCTTTGCAAAGCAGGTTTGTCACCGCTTGCAGTTGTCATGTTGCATACGTTTACAACCACTGGCAGAACTCGTTCATTGCGTTATAGCTCTGATCTCTGAAACCTGTACACCAGGCTCCGGCTCCTTTACCGTCACGCGGGTAATAGTCGCTGTAGAAGAGGGCAAGTACTTTACCATCTTTATCGATCACTTCCCATGACTGAGCTGTTTTTTCATACACAGGGAATTTATCTGTACATTCTCTGAAAGTCAAGCCATAAAGTTTATTTGCTACATAGAAGATACCTTTCAGTACATTGTTGATTTCAAGGTATTCTGAAACTTTATCTTCATCGATAGCATATTTGGCTTGTTTAGCTTTATTAAGATAGTACATATAGTCCCATCCTTCCGGCTCGAAGTTATAGCCATCTTTCTTTATTTCAGCACGTATATCATTCAGCTCTTCTTTAGCTTTTTCTACAGCAGGAGTCCATACCTGGTCGAGCAAGCGGTATACATTCTGTTCGTTTTTTGCCATACGATTGTCGAGGGCAAGAGAAGCATAATCTTCATATCCCATCAGCTTAGCTTTTTGTAAGCGTAAAGTAACCAGTTTGCGGGATATTTCTTTATTGTCATACTGGTTGTTCTGATTTCCTCGATTGTAATATGCATCATATACGCGATGACGCAATTCACGGTTTTTACAGTATTGTAGAACAGGGTTACAGCTTGGACGCTGCATATTGAACATCCATTTTCCTTTCTGTCCGTTTTCTTCTGCCATTTTAGCGGCAGCTTCGATATTTGCTTCTGGAAGTCCTTCCAGTTCTTCCAGCTTGTCGACTGTAACAAATGTGTTATTGGTTTCGTGCATCAGGTTTTGGCTGAATGTAAGTTCCAGCAGTGATATTTCACTGTTCAGCTTACGTAATTCGGCTTTCTGCTCATCATTTAATCCAGCGCCGCCACGGATAAAACGCTTGTACACATTTTCCAGTAGTTTGGTCTGTTCTTTATCTAATCCAAATTTTTTCTGATTGTCGTAAACTTCTTTCACTTTTGCAAAAAGCAATGGATTCAAGTAAATATCATCGCTGTGTGCAGAAAATAATGGAGACAGTTCTTTTTCCAAAGCGCGAGTCTCTTCGGTTGAGTTGCTACTAGCGATAGGTCCGAAAACATATTCTACTTTAGTAAGCAGTTCTCCACTGCGGTCGAGTGCAACGATAGTGTTTTCGAAGTCGGGTACTGCGCGATTTCGGATAATAGCATTGATTTCCTGTTTCTGTTCTTCCATTCCTTTCAGGAACGCTTCACGGTAGTTGTCGATAGTAATTTTTCGAATGGAGCAATTTCATACGGAGTACCATACGATTCTGATAGAAATGGATTGGTACTTTGTGCCATGCTGCTTCCTCCCAATGCCAGAGCGAAGGCGGCTGTGAATAAACATTTCTTCATTTTGTTAAAATAGGTATGTTAATTGTTGTAATCTTTGAGCGCAAATATAACGAAATGTCAGGAATTTAACAAGTGGGCAGATTGCCTGTTTTTATATTTGATGCTTTTCGTTTTTAGGTAAGTGTATAATTCTTTCTGTATAGGTTAGAGAAACTCTATGTTTTAGTCGACGAATCTCTTAGATTTTTACGTTGCTCCTTATTTGCTTATGCTAATTTTAAGGTAAATCATATCTTTCAATTGTTTACCTGCTTCAAAAATCGGATGCTCATAATTGTCGGTGAAAAAGTTGGGTATCCGATGTGAATATACAAATCCGCAATTCTTGTAGAAGGCTATAGTTATAGGAGAGTCTCCGGTTCCGACAAGCATTGTATGGCATCGGGCTTTATAATGTTTCAGAAGAAAGAATATCAACTTTTTTCCATATCCCTGACGCTGGAACTGTGGATAGACAGCAATGTTTTTGATTTCGTAGATACCTTTACCTTCTTCGGTTATAACGCATGAAGCTTTTATCTCATTGTTTTCAGCTAGAACGAACATGTCTCCGCGTTTTAAATAGCGATCGATCATGGATTCTTGCTCATCAGCAAGGAGCAGTAAATCGAGATATTGCTTTTTGTTGTAGAAAATAGGATATATATTTATCATATTCAGTTTTTATGTAAATGGCTTGATGTGCTATAAAATACTTTTTTTTATTGAAGTCATAAAATTAGATAGCTGTAGCTTATTCAACAAGTATAAACTGAATTTTATAGTTCTGTATTAAAATAATATTTATTAGAACCGTTTTATGTATATAGACTTGTACGATACTTCAGTTGTTGGATGCTCCAATAAAACAGATAGAGATTCTAATTCAGAATATAAAAAAAAGTGTAAACCTCGCAAATGCTTGATTTACACTTTTTATTGGCGGAGAGACAGGGATTCGAACCCCGGGTACCTCGCGGTACAACGGTTTTCAAGACCGCCGCAATCGACCACTCTGCCACCTCTCCAAAACTCTTTTGTAAGAGTGCTTCCTTTCAAAAGCGATGCAAAGGTACGTAAAATTTTGTAATAAGCAAGCATTTGGGTAAAAAAAGTTTTTAGAGAGGTGGCTTTTGATAATAAATACATATCTTTGTAAAATTAATAACACTTAGAAAACTTGATTATGAATAAGGCGATTATTACTGTAGTAGGTGGAGATACAGTGGGTATCATAGCAAAGGTATGTTCTTATCTTGCTAAAAATAATGTAAACATATTGGATATTTCTCAGACTATTGTTCAGGAGTATTTTAATATGATGATGATTGTAGATCTGGCGAATATAGAAAAGCCTTTCGAGCAAATAGTAACTGAACTGGTAGAAGCCGGAAATGAAATCGGAGTACAGGTGAAATGCCAGCGTGAGGAAATATTCAATAAAATGCATCGTATCTAAAAAACAGTATTGCTATGATTAATATATCCGAGGTTCTCGAAACCAATAAGATGATAGAGAAAGAAAATCTGGATGTACGTACCATTACTATGGGAATAAACTTGTTGGACTGTGCCGACAGTAATCTGGATGTTCTCTGTCAGAATATATATAATAAGATGACCCGCTTTGCTAAAAATCTGGTAAAACGGGAGAGGATATTGCCAAGGAGTATGGAATTCCTATCGTAAACAAACGTATTTCTATTACTCCTATAGCATTGGTTGGCGGTACTGCATGCCATACTCCGGATGATTATGTAAAGATAGCACAGACATTAGACCGGGTTGCAGAAGAATTGGGAGTGAATTTTATCGGAGGATATTCTGCTATTGTTTCGAAAGGCATGACCCGAAGCGATGAATTGCTTATTCGTTCTATTCCTAAGGCTTTGGCTTGTACGGAACGTATTTGCAGCTCAGTGAATGTGGGATCGACTAAAACAGGCATCAATATGGATGCTGTTCGCCTTATGGGAGAAATAATCAAGGAGACTGCGGAATTGACTAAGGAGCGTGATTCTTTGGGATGTGCTAAACTGGTCGTATTGTGTAATGCTCCCGATGATAATCCATTTATGGCAGGAGCTTTTCATGGAGTATCGGAAGACGATGCTATTATAAATGTTGGTGTCAGCGGACCGGGCGTTGTGAAATACGCATTGGAACAAGTACGTGGTGAAGGTTTTGAGGTACTTTGTGAAACTATCAAGCGTACAGCCTTTAAGATTACACGTGTCGGACAGCTGGTTGCACAGGAAGCTTCTCGCCGTTTGGGCGTTCCTTTCGGTATCATTGATTTGTCACTTGCTCCAACTCCGGCTATTGGTGATAGTGTAGCCGAAATATTACAGGAGATTGGTTTGGAACATCCGGGAGCACCTGGAACCACAGCTGCTCTTGCTTTGTTGAACGATCAGGTAAAGAAAGGTGGAGTAATGGCTTCATCGTATGTTGGAGGACTAAGTGGAGCATTTATTCCTGTCAGTGAAGATCAGGGTATGATAAATGCGGTAGAAGCCGGTGCTTTAACTTTGGAAAAACTGGAGGCGATGACTTGTGTTTGTTCAGTAGGTTTGGATATGATTGCTATCCCAGGAACTACATCTGCTGCAACTATTTCGGGTATTATTGCCGATGAAACAGCTATTGGTATGATTAACCAGAAAACCACCGCCGTGCGTATTATTCCTGTAGTGGGTAAAGAGGTTGGTGATACTGTTGAGTTTGGTGGATTGCTGGGATATGCTCCTGTGATGCCTGTCAACCGTTTTAGCTGTGAGCTTTTGTAAATCGTAAGGGACGTATTCCTGCGCCGATTCATAAGCTTTAAAAATTAATTATTGCTTTTATATGAGAGATCAGCCGGATTCGATAGAAAAGAATTCGGCTGATTTTTTTGTTTCGAGAGACAAGCGAGTCTTTATATTTCAATAATAAAATGCAATTAATTATTTTACTTGTGTGTTTTATTTGGTCTTCTGAAAGTATTTTGAAGGCAGGTTAAGATCTTATTTGAAAAGGAATTATAAAACTATCGGGGTATTTCTAAATGTTATCATTATTTATTGGTTAAAAATGAAAATATTTTACTGATATTCTTGCTGATTTTAAAATTAAATTCTTTCTTTGCGGAAAACAAAAATAAACTTTAACTAAACCTGTTAAAGTCAATTATTGTATTTAATTATTGCATCCGGGTGATAATAATACTTTGATAGTTAACCTTAATTTTTTTATGAAAAAGAATCAATTTTGTCGGGAGGTGAACTCTCCTTGGACAAGGAGACTTTTACACTCTGTCCCCATTGCCCTTAGTTTGTTTGTCGCAATTAGTTCTGCAGCAGAAGCAATGGCTGCGAATGTTACTGAAGTTTCTGTATCTCAGTAAGTTACAGAATTTACTGGTACTGTTGTCGATGTAAATGGTGATCCGTTGATTGGAGTAAATGTAGTAGAAAAAGGTACTGAAAATGGTGCTATAACGGATTTTGAAGGAAACTTTTCTTTAAGCTTATCATCTCCGAATGCTGTTTTAGTTTTTTCTTATATAGGCTATGTATCACAGGAGGTTTCGGCTAAAAATCAAATGGTGCAAAGATAGTCCTGAAAGAAGATACTGAAACTTTGGATGAAGTTGTTGTTATTGGTTATGGAGCTGTTCGTAAGGCTGATGTAGCAGGAGCGGTTGCTGTACTTGATAATAAAAGCTTTAAGGATCAGCCTATAACGCAGGTTTCGGATGCTTTGCAAGGACGTGTTTCTGGTGTACAAGTGGAAAACAGTGGTGTGCCAGGCGGTAGCGTAAAGATTCGTGTGCGCGGTTCTGGTTCTATTAATAAAAGTAATGATCCTTTGTATGTAGTGGATGGTATTGTACGGGAAAGTGGTTTGGATGGCATTAATCCAGAGGATATACAGTCTATGCAAGTCTTAAAAGATGCTTCTTCTACAGCTATCTATGGTTCTCGTGGTTCAAACGGTGTTGTATTGGTTACGACTAAGACAGGGTTGGCTGGAGCTACTCAAGTAACTTTGGATGCCTCGTTTGGAGTTGCAAATGTATATAAACGCTATGATTTGCTTAATTCACGTGAATATGCTCAGGCTTTGGTCGATGCTGGAAAGAAAACGCAAGATGAGATGTCTGTTTATTTGAATGGTACGAATCCAGGAATAGACTGGCAGGATGAAATTTTCCGTACAGGTATTACTCAGAATTATAAAGTAGCGGTATCGTCAGGTAATGATAAGACTCAGTTCTATTTGTCCGGCAACTATATGGGACAGACTGGAGTTGTAATAGAGTCGAAGAATGAACGCTATCAGGCTAAAGCTAATGTTACGTCACAAGTTACTCCATGGCTGCATGTGACGGCAGATGTCAATGCTTCGCATAATATACGTAAAGGAGGATCTTTTGCTACTGGAAAAGATAATCCGATCTGGATTGCCATGAACTATTCTCCTACTATGCAGATGATGGATGGTAATAATTATGCGAAGGATCCTATTAACTCCATAGCCAGCAATCCTGTAGGTATTTTGCGTTTGCAAGGTGGAGAAACTATGACTGATGTGTTTACCGGACACGTAGATTTGCGTTTTAATCTTGCAAAAGGACTGACTTTTACGACAACTAACGGTGTTGACTATTACGATGCCAAATCATACAGTTTTTCTTCTAAACGGGTGAATCCGTCGAACAGCATGGGAAATAGTGATACCTACCGTATGATGTTGCAGAGTTCTAATAACTTTACTTACATGGGTAAGTGGAATAAGCACTCGCTGACATCTACTGCCGTATACGAAGTAACGAAGTATGAGGAACGTCTGATGAATATTTCCGGAAAAATCTTTTGACGGAATCTGTCGGTTGGTGGGATGCAAGTATGGCTCAAAGCCGCGATGTAAGTAATGGTATACAGAACTGGGCACTGGTTTCCGGAGTAACGCGTGTGATGTATAATTATAACGACCGTTATCAGCTGACAGGTACTTTCCGTGCTGACGGTTCTTCTCGCTTCTCTAAAAATAAATGGGGATTCTTTCCTTCTGTAGCTGCTGCCTGGACTATCAGTAATGAAAAGTTCATGAAGAATGTCAAGGCTGTACAAGACTTGAAACTGCGTGCTAGTTTTGGTATCGTGGGTAATCAGGCTATTGATCCGTATTCTACTTTAGGACTGATGACGCAGACTAAATATAATTTTGGAACAAGCAGTGACTATGTCGGTTATTGGGCTAATGATATTGCAACTCCTGAACTTACATGGGAAAAGACTCGCCAGTTTGATGTTGGTCTGGATTTTTCAATGTTCAATCACCGTTTGTCAATGAGTGTCGATTACTTTGATAAGCGCACTACCGATGCTTTGCTTAAAAAGACAATGCCTAATTATAAAGGTGGTGCAAGTTATTGGGTGAATGATGGAGAAATCAGTAACGAGGTGTAGATATATCACTGACTGCACATTTGATTCAGCATAAGAATTTTACCTGGTCGACAACTGTAAACAGAACTTATCTGAAGAATCGTGTAGAAAACTTGCTGGAGGTGAAAACTATTATTTCTTCGGCTCAAAGCCGGCTTCAGGTATGGTGGATGAGGCTAGTATCATTAAGCCGGGATATGCAATCGGATCTTTCTATGGTTATATCTGGACAGGGCTTGATGAATCTGGTAAGGATACTTATCAGGATATGGATAATAGCGGAACAATTGATGGATCCGATCGTCGGGTTATCGGAAAGGCAACTCCTGACTTTACTGTAGGATGGAATAATACATTGACTTACAAAAATTGGGATCTTAACTTATTCTTCAACGGAGCCTTCGGAGCTGACAGATTGAATCTGGCACGTTTTACAATGGCTTCAATGGTAGGCGATTCTCGTTTTATTACATTACGTGAGGCTTATACTGATAATTTGATAAGGTGGGACAGTCGGCTATATATCCGGGCTGAAGGTGGCTGGAAATAATTATCAGGCTGTATCTACCAAGTGGGTTGAAGATGCTAGCTATGTAAGACTGGAAAATATCAGTTTATCGTATAATCTGTCGAAAAAAGTAACAAAGTTTGCCGATATCCGTTTGACGCTAAGCTGCCAGAATCTCTTTACTATTACCGGTTATAAGGGTATGGATCCGGTTGGAACAACTTTCTCTA
>ENA-OQIR01001041-OQIR01001041.1-human-gut-metagenome-genome-assembly--contig:-NODE-1041-length-10434-cov-1.630057_pt1 | contig 10434 bp, 12 predicted proteins | sample MGYA00242580_ERZ504745 | MGnify/ENA primary metagenome ERZ504745 (study PRJEB26092, sample SAMD00036214) | human gut metagenome | host: Homo sapiens | study: EMG produced TPA metagenomics assembly of... | reverse complement strand
GCTGATGCATCGGCACATCGATTACCAGAATATCCGGCAGCACTAGATATGAGACCATGGCAATGGTGTCGCAGACGCATTCCCTTCTGCTGCATCCAGAGCTGCAGTAATAGCATCAGGAAGCAGTTTCCCAGATGCACTTGCCGCTTCCTCCCTCGCAGGGCATCTCAATGCGCCGATTCTACTTACTGATCCCAAAACGCTTTCCAACGCAACAGTCGACGAACTTAATCGGCTTGATGTCGATACGATTTACATTATCGGTGGCTCAAAACGCGGTTTCAAACAACGTCGAAAAAGCAATCCAAGCATCTCGCCCGTCGGCAACTATTGCACGACTTGCAGGAAGCACGCGCTTTGATACCGCATATCAAATCTATAGCGAACTCACCAAGCTCGGAGTGAATTCTAAGACCGCCATTATTTCCACTGGTGCTAACTTTGCCGATGCGCTTTCCGCATCCCCATATTCATACATGCAATCTGCGCCTTTCTTCCTGAGCTCTCAGTCGGGGCTTGATGAGGAATCTCTTGCCGCGCTCAAGGATTTTCAATCTGCAATCATCGTCGGAGGAACAAACGCGGTTCCTTTATCCGTCGAGCAACAGCTCCGATCCATAGGTGTTGCAACATCGAGACTGCAGGGAACGACTCGTTATGAAACCAGCTTGGAAATCGGCAAGTTCACACTAAATAATCTCTCGCTTGATCCTTCTAGCGTCGTATATGCCACTGGAGCTAATTTCCCAGATGCTCTTTCAGGAAGCGCCCTTGCTGGCATTAATAAGACAGTGCTACTGCTTGCACAAGATGAATCCTCCTCAACAGTCAACGCATCGTCCATGCTGCCGAATGTTGAATCCGTGTATGTACTCGGCGGGCAGAATGCCATTGGCCCAGCAACGTTCAATGCAATTTCCAGCAGCTTTGGTCTGAGCGACAGAGAATACGTTCCGCAGCCAACACCTAAGCCGCAGCCCAAACCGGATAAACCACAACCCAAGCCGAACAATCCGGTTTACGGCACTCATAAAGCAGGCCAATTCTGCAAAAAATCTGATCTGAATAAGACGGACCACGATGCTAGGAACGGCAAGCTAATCGTTTGCAAAGTAGCCAGCGGCGACAACAAGCCTCGTTGGCACTACGTCTGAATAGATATGGTTGGCAGGCAATGCGCAGTCGTTTACCTGCCCAACCAACATAAGAATCTATTAAATCGATTGCATACAACGGCTACGCTGCTATGCAGTGCAAAAGGCAGCTATCTTATTCTGCCTCAGAAACCACATACATTGGGCGCTCTTTTGTCTCCATGTACATCTTGGCTAAATACTCGCAAGAATGCCTAAAGAGAATAATTGCAACCCACCCATAAGCAAAATCACACATATCATGCTAGGCCAGCCTGCAACGGGATCGCCAAACATCAATGCACGAATAACAACAAAACCGATTCCTACAAAAGCCAAAAGGCAAAACAGCATTCCAACGAATGAGGCAAAAACAAGCGGAACCGTGGAAAAGCCCACAATACCTTCAAGTGAATATCGGAATAGGGAGAAAAAGTTCCATTTGGTTTTTCCTGCTACCCTTTCAATATTCTCATATGAAATCCAATGAGTTTTAAAACCCACCCAAGAAAAAATACCTTTGGAAAAACGATTGACTTCTTTCAATGAAAGAACTGCATCCACGAATTTTCTTGACATGCAACGATAATCACGAGCGCCATCAACTATCTCTGTTTTAGACAATTTATTGATAATACGATAAAACAATCGCGCGAAGAAACTGCGCACAGGAGGTCCCCACGCCTAGTTTCCCGTCGAGTAGCAACGCATCATAATCCTCATGCTCTTCCAGAAACTGCACCATCTGTGGAAGAAGGGATGGCGGATCCTGTAGATCCGCATCAAGCGTGGCAATGTATTCTCCATTGGGAAGCCTTCAACCTCGCATACAGCTGATTCCTTGCCGAAATTCCGAGAGAAGGAACATAGTGCACGTCGTTATCCGTTTCATGCAGTTCTCGCAGAATCGCAAGGGTGGAATCGCTTGAGCCATCATCAACAAATATATATTCCGTACGATAGCCAAGCAGTGTCTTAAGCTCAGAAGCAGCTTTCTGAGCTTCCCGATAGAACAATGGCAAAGAATCCTCTTCATTGAAACAAGGTACAACTATGCTCAAAGTATGATTTTGCACAATTTCTTCCCTCGAATATTACCTTTCACACGGATTAATTTTAAATTGACTTCCTGCGTCGAAGTCTTGCTTCATTCGCATACAATACTCCGCAACCGATCCACCCAAGCAAAGAAATAATTTCAGCTACTCGCCATACAAATGGGACCCGGTATCGGACTTGCACTTCACCAGAGAACCCCTTTGGAACTTGTATAGTAAGCAGATTCTCAGTCCCCTGCGTTGAGCCCAAATTTAATGTCTCATCGCCCCCCGAATCGGAAATTCGATAATTGTCGTATGCGAACGCAGGTAAAGTGACTGTTCCTTTGAGGATTCAATGTACATACTCATTGAGGTGCCCCTCTTTTCGTATCTTGAGACATGCACACCTTCAGTAGCCTTGGGATTCCCAGCTTTAAAGCCCTCGGCGAAAAGACTGCCCAAATCCGTGCCCTTAATCAAGTATTCTCCACCTGCAACACCGGAACTCGTCGCAAGCGATACATCAACCGCCTGTTCCTCTTTGGCGTTATACATGAAGGTGGAAGTCGTTACGCCACCTTCCAAGCACCCCAGTACGAGTAGCAAAGAGAAGACAAGACTAGATAAACGACCAAACTGCTCATTCCCTCGAAGTGTGGATAGCCCCATAGCTCCAAGCACTACGATCAGGAAACATGCAGGCCCCAGCATGCGAGTCGGGAATTGAATGGAATACAAAAATTTACACGCAGCTGCAAATTTCCTAGAACCCCAAGGGAACAAAGTGGTTGTCATGGACAAGCCGAAGATAATGCTCACGCATAAAGCACCGCGATACTGCATTTCCGTCCTGAGCTTTCTTTTGACTTTGTTAAGAGCGTGATAATCGGAAGCAACAATGCGCACGCGATCAAGCCCATCCAATTGAGTAGGGGATATCGCCTTGAAATGACATATCCCTCTGTCATCTGGCTAAGTGGCAAAATAAAGTCAGCAGCTGCCCAGGCTCGATAGCCTTTCGAACGGCAAGTTCCATCTGAGTTGGCAAGCTCTGGTTGTACACCTGGAAATTGCCATGAATTGAGTAATCCAGCATGGGAATCAAGAAAAAGGAGCTGAGCACAACCGTCATTCCACAGGCAATACCAAGTTGTTTCCAGAAATAAATGGAACGCCGACGATACCACATAGCCCATATCAAAATAGGCAATATTGCTATTACTGTGAGCTCCGTACTTATGACATGTGAAGTCACTATCCCAGCCGCAGAAAATGCACAGACCAATCCCCCATGTTTAACACTGCCGCGTCTCTCGGGGAAGACGACAGAAACAACGCCGAGCAGCAGAACCGGGAAAAAGAGCATTGCAATCCATTCGCCCACCGCGCCACGTGAATACACATCGTCAAGACGATATGTGCATAACGTCCATAGAGCAGCAGATAACATGCCCACTTGCCTGGATTGAAAAATGCGGCCAAAAATCAAATAGGTGCTCCATACGACGACTATGTTTAGAAATATGGCGAAAGCTGTAAGCCATTGCCGTTGAGAGCCCCATAAGATGGAGAAGAGCCGGAATATACAGGAGCGCGTCACCATACATCACAGAAACTGGATAGCCATACCCCCCACCTGCACCGTCTGCATAAGTACGGGGAATTGACCATCCGTAGCCCTTGGGCAATTCCTTCAATACGAAAGAGATGAAATTCCAGATCTGCGCCCCACAATAAGGTACGAGAAAGCAGCGGAATAGAAGAAATCACCGTTATCACGGTCAACACGAATGTGGTCAATATTTTTTTCTGTCGTTCCGTCAAATTCATACACCGTCTCCTGACATTCCACGGGTCGGCACTGTCCGCTCCAATAAAGCGCTCATAACACTTCTTGCGTTGTCTAGGCAATCAAAGCATCCAAGCTGGAATCGGCAACGAGCTGATCAAAATCGCCAGCCAACACGCCTTTGGCTTGCAGCTCTTCCAAAATCGCCTTCAGCACAATGTTGTTGACGCCGCTTTCGGTGTTCTGGTGGCACAGCGCTTCCTCACCCTGCGTACCAGGCACATAATTCAGCAGCTGATCACCAGTAGCCGCAACCACAGGAATACCGGCCTTGACTTGCATGACCTTCAGCCACAAATCATCCGCCGTCAGGCAGGTCTTCTTAATCGCCCCGGCATCAAACGTCTCTGGCGGCATCACATGCGGCGGATACAACGTGCCTGCCCATTCGTGGCGAAAATCCGCATGGACGGCACTCCTACGAGCGCGGGATGGTAATGCGGTGCTTCGTAAATCCAATCCTCATATTGGTACGGGAGCCATCCTTGTTGAACATGATCAAATGCGTACGTGCAGCGGCAATCGCATGCGGATGGGCTTCGTGCGCTGCAAGCAGACTCGCCGACCATCGTATTACGATACAGCAAATCATCATCGGTGGTGATGACGTAATCATCAGGGAATTCCTGCAAAGCCCAGAAATATTTCTTATGCGGCTTCAGATCATCATCGACCAACGCACTTCGACGTCGTGCCACAGCACATCACGCAAGCTTTGGGGCAAATCGCTTCACGATTCGGAAAATCCGATTTGCAAAGCCACAACACGATTTTGTCGGGCAATACTTTTTGCGCAAGCAATGAACGAATCGCCAGGTGCACGGTATTGATACGCGCAGGGTATGAGGTCATGGAGACGATGATCCGGGGGCGCCGATGCTTTACCGTGCGCAAGACATGCGTACCCGCACGACGCAACTTGTTCTTCTTGACCCGAAACCAGTCCGCAGACAGCACAATCCTCTCCTCACGTTTGTTCCGCACTTGTCACATATTAGCCTGACGTATGCTTTTCGAAGTTAGACAGTACACTGTTACCAGCGAGTGAATAGGACCGCGGCCAGTAAGGAAGAGTCAATGCCTAAGATTTCAATCGTCATTCCCGCATACAATGTCGGCGATTATTTGCAGGAATGTCTTGATTCAGTACGGAATCAGACTTTCTCCGATATCGAGGCGATTGTCGTGAACGATGCGAGCCCCGACAATGTTGGAGAAATCGCAGCACGGGCAGCCGCACAGGATCCGCGCATTCGGGTAGTCACCAACAATCCGAATATGGGCACGCACCGTACTCGTATGGCCGGCGTGGAAAATGCTTCCGGAGAATACACGTTCTTCCTGGATGGCGACGACGCACTCAAGCCGGACATGTGCGAACAGCTCGCCACGGAAATCGACAAGCATCCTGTGGACGTACTGCACTACGGTCTTACCGTTGTCGCCGCCAACCAGTTGTTGGAGAACGAGCGACAGGCTTTTGAAACCTTCAACAACACTCCTACGCCTGATTCCACTGGAGAAGACATTGTCCGCGATATTTTCGATGAAACTCGCGGCTACAAGGTCGATTGGCGTGTGACCCAGCGTCTGTACAAGACCTCCATGCTTAAGGAAGCTTTTAATGCCATGACCCGCGATCGTCTAGGACGTTCTCAGGACGGTTACGAGTGCTTCGTGGTTTCGGCATTCGCCAACAGCTACCATTCCTTCAAGAAATGCCGTGGATATGTGTATTACTATGGCCGCGGCATCAGTGGCACCAATATGATCGATGCAGCGAAGTATGCCCGCTATTGCGGCCATTTCAAGGCGGATTTCGATGCAGCCTACGAATTCGCCGATGCACAGCATTCCGACATGCTTCGTAATTGCGCACAGGGCTTTCAACGCAAGGCGACTGAAATCCTTGCCAATGATTGGAAAGTCAGGGTTCCGGAAGAGGAGAAGGCGGAAGCCGCCAAGCAGATGGAGGCTGTATTCGGTCCGGCCATCACGGGGCGCGAATTGTACCGTTTCGTACGTGATGATGCCTATGACCGAATCGTCAAAGAAAACTCCACTCCCGACATTTCCAAGCTGCAAGCATGGTTCAATATCGCAAACAATTGCACGCTGCCACAGAATGCGGAAGGCCCCAATGTCACTCGTTTTCATGAGATGAAACGGCTCGCATCCATTCACATGCATGACCTTAACGAACGAATCGAAGCAGCGAAAACCATCAATGAATACAGCAAACAGCGCATCCGCATCTTCGTCACTACTCACAAAAACGTTGATACCTTTGACAGCAAAATCATGCAACCAGTACAGGTCGGCCCGAAGAACGAACGCTTCCCTTGGGCGTTCCATGATGATGAAGGCGAAAACATCGCCAATCTCAATCCGCGTTACTGCGAACTGACCACGCAATACTGGGCTTGGAAGAACATCAATGCCGACTACTACGGCTTCTGCCATTACCGCCGTTATTTCGACTTCTCGGACACTCCGCACGAGGAAAATCCCTACGGCGAAATCATGGATAACTATATCGATGCCGATGCGGCAAAGAAATATGGTCTAAATGACGAGAACATCGCCAAAGTGGTGAAGCAATACGACGTCATCACCACGCCGTTCGGCAATCTCGAAGAAATCATCGATAAGCACGGCACTCCGCGTGCGTTGTGGGAAGCCGCTCCCCTGCTGCATGACGACGATCTGAAGCGCTGCTACCAGATTCTGTGCAGCATGTACCCCGACTACAAGCAGGATGCACAGGCGTTCTTCAACGGCGACAAAGCCTGCTTCTGCAACATGTTCATCATGAAGAAGGAGATCTTCTTCGACTATTGCAAATGGATGTTCCCCATTCTTGAGGAGTTCGATAAAAACACCGACTACAGCACGTACAGCAAGGAGGCCCTGCGTACGCCGGGTCATCTGTCCGAACGTCTGCTCAACATCTACCTGCTGCATCACAAGCGTATCGGCTCCAACTGGAAGTTCAAGGAACTACAGTGCGTCCACTTCACCAATCCGGAGCCAGCGGAGCAGCTCAAGCCGCTTGACATTACCGACAAGCCAATCGTTCCGGTGGTGTTCGCAGCGGATGACAATTATGTTCCTCAATTGACCACCACCGTGTATTCAGCCATGAAGAACGCCGATCCGCATTACTTCTACGATGTGACGGTGCTGCAGCGCAACATCGCATGGGACAAGCAGGAACGTCTGCGTGGCTTCTTCAAGCAGTTCCCGAATATGAATCTGAGGTTCACCAACGTGGACCGCGAACTTGCTGGCTACGATCTTTCCACCAATAACGCCCATATCAGTGTGGAGACGTATTACCGCTTCCTGATTCAGAAGGTTCTGCCGTGCTACGACAAGGTGCTGTATCTCGATTCCGACATCATCATCAACGGCGATATCGCGAAGCTTTACAACATCGATTTGCAGGGCAAGATGCTCGGCGCGATTCGAGACATCGACTTCCTCGCCAATCTCAACGTGAAGCACGGCAAACGCATGGGCTACGCGCAAACCGTGCTGAAGATGAAGAATCCATACGATTACTTCCAAGCTGGCGTGCTGGTGCTCAACACCAAGGCGATGCGTGAGCATTACACCATCGAGCAGTGGCTTACCTACGCCTCGAATCCCAATTTCATCTACAACGACCAGGACGTGCTCAACGCGCACTGCGAAGGGAACGTGATGTATCTGCCGTGGGAATGGAATGTGGTTCACGATTGCGGCGGCCGCGTGGGCAATCTCTTCACGCAGGCGCCGAACGATATCTACGACGCATATATGAAGTCGCGTAGCAATCCGCAGATCATCCATTATGCCGGCTTCCAGAAGCCTTGGACTGATCCGGATTGCGATTTCGCCTCTATCTACTGGAGGTACGCGCGTGAGACCCCGTTCTACGAGCGTTTGCTCAAGCGTGTGGTGAAGGCGAACGAACCGGAAATCCCAGAAGGAGTATTCCGCCCGCAACATGAGCGCGCAGTCGGCGAGAACAATCCGATTCGCAAAATCGTCGATCCACTCATGCCGATCGGCTCCCGTCGCCGTGATGTGGTGAAGGCAATCGGACGTGTGGTTCGTGGCCGTCACTGAAGCACCCAAGAACACACTTTGCGGTTAGTTTTCGGAAAGGGTATGGTCGCGCCGAGTAAATTATCAGTCCTCAGATAAAAGCCTCATGGGGCATGACCATATTCGTTCCGTTTAGCGGCGAAAGAAGTTCCGTTAAACTATTTCAACGGCATCAGCTGCTTTATTTTTGCAATAATCCACTTGCCGATGTATACCGCGATACCGGTAAGCGCATAGACCACAATGGCCTTGATGAACGGATGGGTCTGTCCCAATGTGATAAACCCTCCGATCGGCCCGCACAGAGTGAGATTCACAAGCAGCAGATGGAACATATACACGCCCAGCGAGACGCTGGATACTTTACGGATCATGAGCTTCATCTTGTCGGAACCGCGCTGGAAAAACGGCTCCAGCGTTTTGCAAAGCATAAATAGCGACACTGCCGATGTCACACATAGTGGGGAAGAAGTGCCGACAAGATAGTTATGGTACTCCGTTCCCATCGTTCCTTGGAAAAAGCCGTTCCAGCACAATCCTCCAAGGAACATCAATGCCGCAGACCCGACGAATAAACCTGCCCAAGCCGGAGCTTTCCATCGCACCGGCAAGCCATAATTCTCCAGATAATATCCGAGCAAGAAATACAACAAGGCGCTGGACGAGAACAGCGGCCAGCTCAGCAATGGACTGAAATATTTTTCATTGATGCCAATGGCCTTCGCCGCTGGAATGAGAATCGAACAGAACAACGTCAATGCGATGGCATATTCCATGAGACGACGGTCATGGACGATTTTCGAAAGCAGCGGAGTCAGCAGATACAAATAAATGATGGAATACAGGAACCAGTAAATATCGATAATAGAGTTGGTAAGGAATCGCTTGCAGAAATCGACAAAGCCAAAGCTGTCGGCGATCGACTGCGCTCCGTAGAATAGATTGGGGAGCAGGCCAAACAACAGATAGCATGCGATGCTTCCCAGAATCAGCGCTCGCCCCACCCGCACGAAACGTTTTTTAAAAACACTTTCGTCGAATATTTCTTCCGATAATCCAGTAAATTCATACCGCTGACCATGAAGAAAATCGGCACCGCAAAAATGAACACCGCCTGCATCAGCTCCTGAAATGCCCATAACCGGGTTCTCTGAGGAGAAAACACACCCAAAGATGTGTGTAAGCAGACCACTGCGAAACAGGAAATGATGTTCAATACATCAACAAACACAAAATGCGTTCTCGCTTTGCCGTTTTTCCGTTCACTCGCAAAGCCCTGTTCTGTGTCCAACAGTTCCGCTGTCATCGACTGGCGTTCCCTTCTTTCTGACATACGCACTTCAGCATAACAAATAATGACGTCCCTTCTTGACGGAGGACTGCGAGCCTGCGTCCGCTCTCGCCCTAGGCTATAAAAGCAATGAACTCCCATTGACGTATCGAAAGATCAAGCATGGCAAATAGATTCAGGAGCAGTCATATCTGCGTTGCAAAACGGATCCGCACCGGCTCATTTGTCCGAGTGCTCAGGAACCCTTTCGCGATTCTACTTGCTTTATTCTGTTATTCAGTTGCGCTTCAGCAAACGCTGCGGAAGACAAGGAAACAGATCAAAACGGGAGCAAGTTGACTTTGCCAAGCTATGTGATGGACGGCATGGTTTTGCAGCAGAACAAAATCACCACCCTGAACGGTTCAACAGCAAAATCCATGTCAGGGAAAACCGTTTCAGTCACCTTACGCGGAGGCAAAAACCAATATAACGCTTCATCAAGAATCTCCAAAGCCGGAACGTTCTCGGTTCAGCTGCCTAAAATCAAAGGAGCGCTTACCCAATACACCATGAAATTTACGGTAGCTGGCACCGTAGCGAAAACCGTGAATGATGTATACGTCGGCAATTTATTCATCGCTTCTGGTCAGTCGAATATGGAAATAAACTATAACGACTATTTCGAAAGCGATTCGCTTTTCAAAACAAGTACTTCCTTGCACTACACACGCAACGATATTCCACGCAATATCAATGACAAATATGTCCATTTCCTCTCACCGAATAAAATCCTCGACACAAAGAATTATCCACTAAGAGATTTCGAAAAGAAATCCTGCTTACAGCCACAGGAGATGACGTCAACTATCTTGGCTATATTCCTCAATATTTTGCGCAACGACTTCGTAAACAATATCCGAATATACCTATCGGATTCATCCAAACCGCTTGGGGAGGGACAGCTATATCTCACCATATAAAAGGCGGAGACATCTATAAAAGTCGTGTTGCCCCATTACAGGGACTTGGCGTGGCCGGTGTGTTATG
>ENA-OQIR01001039-OQIR01001039.1-human-gut-metagenome-genome-assembly--contig:-NODE-1039-length-10438-cov-1.480846_pt1 | contig 10438 bp, 20 predicted proteins | sample MGYA00242580_ERZ504745 | MGnify/ENA primary metagenome ERZ504745 (study PRJEB26092, sample SAMD00036214) | human gut metagenome | host: Homo sapiens | study: EMG produced TPA metagenomics assembly of... | reverse complement strand
ACATTATGCTTTAATAAACTAAATAAAATTTAATACTTTGTTAAAAAAATAACTTGCATTCATTTATTAAAATATTAATATTATTTATTTTACAAATAAATTTATAATACTTTTGTGTAAATTTGTCAAGTATTTTTACAATTTTTTAAAATTTAAATTAGAATTTAAAATTAAAACGAGTATTTCATTCAAATTTGAAAAAAATACTCGTTTTGTTAAAGCATTATTTATAAAGTTTTTACAGTATTTCTAAAATAGTTTCCTTGACTAATTTTTCAGGAACATCTTTTTTTATACATACTTTGCCGATATCTTCTAATAAAACCCAATTAACTTTACCGTTAACAGTTTTTTTGTCATGGAAAATATCTTGATAAATTTTTTGAGCATCACAATTTTTAGCTTTAAGTGGCAAGTTCATATTTGCAAGTAATTGACACATTTTATCAACTACATCTTGAGATATTAAGCCTAATTTAAAACTTAATTTACTAGCGCCAACCATGCCGATAGCTACTGCTTCTCCATGATTATAAACGGCATAATTAGTTTCTTTTTCAATAGCATGACCTAAAGTATGACCAAAGTTTAAGATGGCACGAAGACCAGCTTCGCATTCATCTTTAGATACTACATCTGCTTTTATTTCACAAGAACGTGCAATGATATGAATTAGGGCTTCTGGTTTCAATTGAAGAATTTCTTGTTGGTGCTCAGTTAAATAAGTATAAAAATCATGGTCATAGATAAAGCCATATTTAATGACTTCGCCTAAGCCTGTGGAAATCTCTCTAGTAGGTAAAGTTTTCATCATTTCTAAGTCCATGAAAACGGCTTGTGGTTGATAAAAAGCACCAATGAGATTTTTTGCCTAGAGCATGATTACAGCGACTTTGCCACCAACACTAGAGTCAACTTGTGCAAGTAGGCTAGTTGGCATTTGAATGAAAGGCACACCACGCATGAAGGTAGCGGCAATGAAACCAGCTAAATCACCAACGACACCACCACCTAGAGCAATGATAGGAGATTTGCGGTCAAGACCATGTTCAATTGCTTGTGTATACAGTGTTTCTGCAACGGATAAAGATTTAGATTGTTCACCAGCTGGAATGATGGCAATTTTGGCATTAAAACCAGCTTTAGTGAGTAAATCTTTGACGCTGTCTGCATATAATGGAGCAATATTTGTATCAGTGATGATTAAAGCTTTCTGAGAATATTTTTGTGCTTTAAAAAAATTAATGATAGTTGTTTCTAGATTATGAGCAATATAGATATTATAAGATTTTTCATTGAGATTTACGGGAACAATGCGCATTATTTCACACCCTTTAAGTATTTCATAATGATTTCGACATTTTGCAGTGGTGTTGTATCATCTGTTTTTATGATTAAATCAGCTTTTTTGTAAAATGGAGCACGCTTAGCCATAAGTTCAATAATAGTTTTTAAACGTTCTTCATTGCTTTTTTTGCAAGTAGAGGACGTTTATCATTTCCAGTGCGTTTTAAAATAGTATGTGGCATAGCTGTCAGCGCTATAATGATACCATTTTTGCGAAGCTCTTGCATATCAGTTTCTTTAGTAGCAACGCCACCGCCTGTAGAAATTACTTGATGACTTTTTTGTGCTAATTTTTGGATAGTAGCTGTTTCACGTTGCGAAATACTGCTTCGCCTTCTTTAGCAAACATATCTTTTATTTTTGTTTTGTATTCTTGTTCGATAGCTGTATCTGTATCTACAAAACTATAACCTAAACGATAAGCTAATAATTTACCTGTAATAGATTTTCCACTGCCCATAAATCCTATAAGTACAATATTAGATTTCATTTTAATCCTATCCTTTTATTCTTTTGTTATAAGCTTGTAAATTTTGAAGGACATCAACCATGCAATCACTGCCGAATTTGTCAATCATAGCTTTAGTGATAGCAAGTGCAACCATAGCTTCGCCAACTACGGAAGCTGCTTGAACAGCACAAACATCACTGCGTTCTTTACAAGCTAAAACTTCTTGTTTACTTTCAATATCAATGGAGTGAAGTGGTGTCATAAGTGTAGGAATGGGTTTCATACAAGCGCGAACAATAATAGGCTCGCCATTACTCATACCACCTTCGATACCACCTGCATGATTTGTTTTGCGATAAACTGTTTTATCTTCATTGTAGAACATTTCATCATGTAATTGACTGCCTGGGTGATTTGTATAATCAAAACCATCGCCGATTTCAACGCCTTTGATAGCTTGAATGGACATCATGGCTCCAGCAAGTTGCATATCGAGGCGTTTATCCCATTGAATATGACTGCCTACGCCGATTGGCATATTTTGGACAACAACTTCAAAAGTTCCGCCTAAAGTATCGCCTGATTGACCAGCATCGCGAATTGCTTCGCGCATTTTAGCTTCTGCTTGAGCATCGTTGCAGTTTAAATCGCTATCATTAGGTTGTAAATTAGCATAATCGATATTATCTGTATTAGCTTTTACACCACCGATATTGATTACATGAGATACGATTTTTATACCACAAGCTTCTAAAAATTGACGAGCAACAGCTCCAGCAGCCACGCGTGCAGCTGTTTCCCTAGCACTAGAGCGTTCTAAAATATCGCGGATATCTTCACGATTATATTTTTTGATACCAACATAATCTGCATGACCTGGGCGAGCAGCTGTAACTTTAGTCCATGTAGGTGTACCCATCACAGACATGCGGTCAGTCCAGTTTTCCCAGTCTTTATTCACTACACGCAAAGTAATAGGGTCGCCCATTGTTTCGCCAAAACGTACACCAGATAAGATATCTACTTTATCCGTTTCTATAGACATACGACCACCACGACCATAGCCTTTTTGACGGCGTGCCATTTGTCTATTTATTTCATCAAGATTTATTTTAAGACCAGCAGGAATTCCTTCAACTAATGCTGTTAAGCATTGTCCATGAGATTCTCCAGCAGTTAAAAATCTAAACATTATGTTCAACCCCTTATATTTTTCATGTTTACAAGTTATCAATAGATATTATAACTAAAAATAGAAAATCATGCTAGAAAAATATTATTTTGTTGACAAAAATAAACAGGTCTTGACACTATTGCTAAAATTTGTGAAAATGAATATATATTATGCCTTTTTGAGGTGAGTCTGATGTATGACAAAGTAAAAGTAACTTATTTATTAAATAGCGGTTTTATTTTAGAAATAGGCGATTGTGCAATAATTTTTGATTATTATCAAGATGAAAAAAATATAGTGGACAAAATTATTCAAGATAAAAAAGAAGTTTATTTTTTTGTATCGCATGTTCATTATGACCATTTTAATCCTAAAATAAGTGAGTTTAAAGATAAGGTAACGAAATATTTTATCAGCTATGATGTAGTAACTGAGTATTGCCTAAAGAAAAGACTATTATTTTAGATGAATATATGACTTATGATGATAAAAATATACATGTACGCTCATTTAGTTCTACTGATGAAGGAATTTCTTTTTTTGTAGAAAAAAATGATTGGAAGATTTTCCATGCAGGCGATTTTAATTGGTGGCATTGGAAAGGTGATACAAAAGAAAATAATGTATTTAGCTAAAAATGGATTTGATAAAACAAATGATGCGTTTATCTGGTTTAAAAATGGATATAGCATTTTTCCCTGTAGATAGTAGATTAGAAGAATTTTTAGATTTAGGTGTAACTGAGTTTTGCAAAGTTACGGAAGTTAAAAATTTAATTACTATGCACAATGTAGATGAAAAGATTGGATAATACCAGAAGATTTTCCCAATAAAGAGAAAATGAACTCTATTTGGTGCCCTAAAGTTCCTGGAGAGAGTCATTTTATCACTAAATAAAATAAGTATGATGGAGATAGATGAGATGAAAAAATTTATATTTTATGTTTAATTTAGCATCTGTATTTACCTTATCTTTATTTACAAGTAATGGTATTGCAGAGCAACAAATAAATTCTAATGAACAAATAGGAAAGGAAGTTCAATCAATGAGTAAAAATCGTATTGCAGTATTTGAAACAAATATGGGTACTTTTGAAATTGAATTATTCGAAGATAAAGCACCAATCACAACAGGTAATTTTATCGACTTAGCAGAACATAATTTTTATGATGGTTTAATTTTCCATCGTGTAATTGATGGTTTCATGATTCAAGGTGGAGACCCTAATGGCAATGGTACAGGTGCCCTGGTTACACAATTAAAGATGAATTTCACAAAGATTTAAGACATGATGGCCCTGGCGTATTATCCATGGCAAATGCTGGCCCTAATACAGGTGGTTCTCAGTTCTTCATCACTTTAGATAAAACTCCATGGCTTGATGGTCATCATGCTGTTTTTGGTAAAGTAATAAAAGGCATGGACGTAGTGGAAGCCATTGGTCATGTACAGACTGATTTCATGGATAAACCTATCGAAGATGTAGTTATTAATAAAATAGAAATTAAAGATGCTGAATAATGAATTGTTATACGTATATGGTACAATGCAGTGATGGTACTTTATATACAGGTTGGACAAATGATTTAAAAAAGCGTTTAGAAAAACACAATGCCGGCAAAGGTGCTCGCTATACACGTGGGCGTTTGCGGTTAAATTAGTTTATTATGAAGTTTTTGCCACAAAAAGCGAAGCTATGAAGCGTGAAGCTCAAATAAAAAAATTATCACGTAAGCAAAAATTATTATTTATAATTAATCCCTAATGATTTAGTATGGATTTTATGATATACTAAAATAAGATTTGAATTAAAATTGAGCAAAAAGATTTTTCATTTAGGAGGATTATAATGGCAAAGTCTATTACTGAAGTTTTAGGTATAAAATATCCAATTATTCAAGGCGGTATGGCTTGGATTTCTGATGCAAAACTTGCAGCAGCTGTTTCTAATGCTGGTGGTGCAGGTATTATTTCTTGTGGTGGTAGAACTACAGAATATGTTCGCGAAGAAATCCGCAAAGCAAAACAATTAACAGATAAACCGTTTGGTGTAAATGTAATGCTCATGGCACCAAATAAAGATGAATCGTAGATGTTATCTGCGAAGAAAAACCTGCTTTTGTTACTTTAGGTGCAGGAAATCCAGTTCCATATTTTGCAAAATTAAAAGAAGCAGGCATAAAAGTAATTCCTGTAATTCCAAATGTAAAACTTGCAAAACGTGTAGCAGCTGCTGGTGCTGATGCTATGGTAGCAGAAGGTATGGAAGCTGGCGGTCATATTGGCGTATTGATACAATGGCTCTTATGACACAAGTAATTCCAGAGATAAAAGATATTCCAGTTGTTATGGCTGGTGGCTTCGGCGATGGTCGTGGTTTAGCAGCAGCTATGCTCATGGGTGCTGGCGGTGTACAGATGGGTACTCGTTTCTTAGTAGCAGAAGAATGTTCTGTTCATGAAAATATGAAACAAAAATTAATTGAAGCTGTAGATACAGATACTATTGTTACAGGTCTTACTCTTGGTGGTGCTGTACGTGGTATTAAAAATAAATTCTCTACAGAATTTGTACAAAAAGAAAATGAAGGTAAAACTTCTAAAGAAGAACTTATTCGCATGGCAACAGGTACAAATAAATTAGCAGCTGTTGAAGGTGATGTAGTAAATGGTATGATGCAGGCTGGTCAATCTTTGACTGTTTTACAAAAAGTAGAACCTGTAGCTACAATCATTGAAGATATCATGAAACAAGCTCGCGAAACATTATCTGCTGCAGCAACTATTAAACTTTGATATAAATTAATTTAGTGGCGAGTATATCGAGGATTTTATCCTTGGTAGTATCGCCACATTTTATATAATTTTGTATATATATTGGTGATGATTGAGGAAAAATAAAATCTTAAAGGAGTTTTTATTTTGAAAAAATTATTATTAGTGGTTTTGAGTTTGATGACAATGATGGTGTTTACAGCTTGTGGTAATGAAAAGACAAGTACAAGTCAAGAGGATAAAGCAAATTCAGAGGATAAAATAAAATTGTTACATCTTTTATCCAATTTATATAGAAACTTTGAATGTTACAAAAGGAATTGATGGGGTAGTTGTAGAAAATATGACTAAACCACAAACAGGTTGTTTACATGATTATCAAATGACACCAGCTGATATGAAAAAGTTAGAAAATGCAGATGTTTTCATAGCTAATGGAGCTGGTATGGAATCTTTTTTACAAGATGTAATTGATAATCAGAAGAATTTAAAAGTTGTTGAAGCTGCTAAAGGCATTGAATTATTAGCAGATGAACATGGAGAAAATCCACATGTGTGGGTTAGTGTATCTAATTGTATGACACAAGTACAGACAATTGCTGATGAATTGAGTAAATTAGATCCTGAACATGCAGATGCTTATCAAAAAAATGCCAAAGAATATATTGCTAAATTGGAAGATTTAAAACAAGATATGCATAATCAGATTGATAATTTACCACATAAAGATATTGTTACATTCCATGAAGCATTTCCTTATTTTGCTAAAGAATTTAATTTAAATATTGTTGGTGTAATTGAACGTGAACCAGGAACAGCGCCAACACCTAGTGAATTAGATGAAATTATTGCACAAGTAAATGATTTACAGGCAAAGGTTTTATTGCAGAACCACAATATTCATCAACAGCAGCCAAAACGATTGCCAATGAAACAGGAGCTAAAGTTTATACCTTAGATCCTGTAGTAACAGGAGAAAATGATCTTGATGCTTATATCAAGGCTATGAAACAAAATGCACTTACATTACAAGAGGCATTAAAATAAAATAAAGGGTGAAGTATGAATGATAAAGGGTACAGGTGTTGATATCATAGAAATATCAAGAATAGAAAAATCCTTAACCAATGAAAAATTTATCGAGCGCATTTTTACAAAAAAAGAACAGGAATATTGTAATTCTAGAAAACAAATGGCAGTTTCTTCTTATGCAGCTAGATTTGCAGCTAAAGAAGCTGTAGTAAAAGCGTTGGGTACAGGTATATCTGGTGGAGGATTGTGGACTGATATTGAGATATTACCAGATGATGATGGAGCACCACATGTAAAACTTTATGGATATTTTGCATATATAGCTACAAAAAGAAAGATATATAATATTTTTATCTCCTTGAGTCATTGCAAAGAATATGCAGTAGCTCAAGCTATCTTGGAGGGATAATGATAATATGAAAATTGCATCTGCTGAACAAATGAGACAAATTGATAATGAAGCTATTAATCAGTTTGGTATACCAGAAATAGCTTTAATGGAAAATGCAGGGCATGAAATAGCAAAAGAAGCATGAATTTATGCAAAGATATAGCTGTAGTTAGACAGAGCTATTGCATTTTAGCTGGTTGTGGTAATAATGGCGGAGATGGCTTTGTAGCAGCTAGACATTTAATGAATAATGGTGCAAAAGTTAAGATTTTTATTTTAGGAAATACAGAACATTTTACACCATCTGCTAAAATTAATTACAATGTTTTAGTGAATATGAAAGCTGAAATATACCATATTGTTTCTGAACGTGATTGGAATCGTTTGCAAATATCAATAACTTTTTCTGATTGTATTATTGATGCTTTGCTAGGTACAGGTATTCATGGACAATTACGAGAAAACATTAAAAAATGTATCCAAATAGTAAATACTTCGAATAGACCTGTTTTATCAGTAGATATGCCAAGTGGTGTTAATGCTAATACAGGAGTAGTGGAAAGTGATGCTATTTTTGCTACTACTACAATTACTTTTGGTTTACCAAAGATTGGTTTGATTATGTATCCTGGTTGCAAACATACAGGTAATATAATCGTAAAAACTATTGGTATACCAAATGATTTATTGACTAAAGAAGATATAAAACAAGAAGCTATAGATGAAGCTTTTGTAAAAGCACATTTAGCTTCAAGAGCAGATGATGTATATAAAGGTTCTTGTGGAAAAGTTTTAACTTTAGCAGGTTCAACAGGTTATACAGGCGCTGCTTGTTTATCTAGCCAAGCTGTATTAAAAATAGGTGCTGGCGTATCTACACTTATTTCTGCTGAAAGTTTATATGATATTTTATCCATGAAAAATACAGAAGTCATGGTAAAACCATTGCCAGAAATATTGCCTGGCGTATTAGGCGATAGTGCTGTGGAAAATATAAAAGATATAGCTAAAGATTTTGATGTAGTTTTAATGGGACCTGGACTTGGTAGAAATGATGAAACATGTCAAATGGTAAGAAAATTAGCTATTGATTTAGATAAACCTTTAGTATTAGATTGCTGATGCTATTTTTGCTTTTAGCCAAGCACCTGATGAATTAAAGAAAATAAAACAAATGCCAATACTCACACCTCATTTGGGAGAAATGGCAAACCTATTGCATATCACTATTTCAGATTTAAAAGATAATCTTTGGGAAATAGCTAGAAAAGCAGCAGAATATTTTAATGCAATATTTGTGTTGAAAAGTGAAAAAACACTTGTTGTTTATCCAGATGGAAATATATTTGTAACTACAGTTGGCAATGCAGGTATGGCAACAGCCGGTAGTGGTGATGTTTTAGCTGGTACAATAGCAGGTATTGTAGCTGAAAATTAGCTGGAAAATGTCAGCTCCAGTGGGCGTTTATTTACATGGACTTGCTGGTGATTTAGCTGGAGAAAATGGACAGGCTGGTTTAATAGCAGGAGATATTTTATTAAATCTGTCTAAAGCTCGTAAACAAATAGACAATAAATAAGGTACTAATTAAGATAATATTGTAATAAAGGGCAATAGTTCACTATTTTGGACATATAGTAAAATTTATTGCCCTTATAACAAAAATTTAGTTTAATTTTGTAAAACTATTTTGCAAACAAATAGTAAAAAAGATGTATGCTTATTAAAAATATGTTATAATGAGCTTAGTTGATAGGAAAATATAGGATTTTTAAATAAGCAAGAAGCTTAAGTCAAGACAGTTTGTTATACTAGAAGTAATTTTTATAAAAATCAATGATATTAGCAATTTCTTAATATATTGGAGGAAACATATTAAATATAAATGGCTACAAAGTCGCGTTAGTCATATTTTATTTAGAAAAGGAGTTGAAAGCCTGAGGCAAGAGCGAAATTTATTATTTAATAAATTTCTTGTAATGGTGTATTCGCTGAGAAGAAATGAGATTGTAAAGCGTGGCGATATATATTATGCTAATTTAAGCCCAGTAATTGGCTCAGAGCAAGGTGGACTACGACCAGTACTCATTGTACAAAATGATATTGGTAATAAATATAGTCCAACTATTATAGTAGCTGCAATTACTGCCAAATTAGGTAAGACACATATGCCTACACATGTTGATTTGCCTGCAAAATACTGCAATTTAGAACGAGATTCTATGGTATTGTTAGAACAATTACGTACTATTGATAAATCTCGATTGAGTAAGAAAGTTACCACGCTGGATAAAAATTTTATGCAGGAAGTAAACAAGGCATTGATGATTAGTTTAGGGCTAGTTAAGTTTTAAACTAAATTGATTAAAAAAGTAAAACGAATTGTCTATACATAAAAAATTTTATATAATAGTTGATGTATGCGGAGTGCTCCTGATGATTTTAAGGAGCACTTTTGCTATATAACTTAATATCAAATTAAATTGATGAAAGGTTGGTAGAATGAAAAAGATTGTTACCTTATTGATGATTTTGTGCAGTTTATTTTTATGGGGTTGTGGAAAAGATAATACTACACAGTCAGCAAATAAAGACGAAGCTTTAAAAATAGAGATGTTAGATATTGGTCAAGGTGATGCAACGCTTATACAAACAAAAGAACAAACTATCATGATTGATACAGGTGATATTGATGAGCGTGATAATTTAGTTAAATTATTGAAGGAAAGAAATATTACAACTATTGATAAATTAATCATAACTCACCCGCATGCAGACCATTTGGGTGGAGCTTATGCAGTATTTAAGAATTTTGAAGTCAAAGAAGTTTATGATAATGGAGACCCTACAACAACACAAACTTATAAGACTTATTTAAAAAATATAAAAGAGAAAAAAATAAAATATCAACAATTATCAGCAAATGATGAATTGGATTTTGGCAGTGGTGTAAAATTCAAAGTTTTTAGCCCTACAAAACAGATGTTAAAATCTGGAGATGATTTAAATAATAATTCTTTAGTTGGTCAATTAAAATACAATGATTTTACAATGATGTTCACAGGAGATGCTGAAAAAGAAGCTGAAGAAAATATGGTGAAAACATATGGTAGTGAGCTCGCTTCATTAGTATTAAAATCGCATTAAGTAACCAGCATTCATCATGTTAATAACCATTGCATAACCAACTACAACGATGAAGCCACCAGCAACTTGAAGACCACCTGTGATTACTGGAGGAATTGCATTTAATAAACCTTGAACAGC
>ENA-OQIR01001037-OQIR01001037.1-human-gut-metagenome-genome-assembly--contig:-NODE-1037-length-10444-cov-2.042357_pt1 | contig 10444 bp, 23 predicted proteins | sample MGYA00242580_ERZ504745 | MGnify/ENA primary metagenome ERZ504745 (study PRJEB26092, sample SAMD00036214) | human gut metagenome | host: Homo sapiens | study: EMG produced TPA metagenomics assembly of... | reverse complement strand
CTTTTCAATGATATTTCGCTTTTTGTTTTATCGTATCTAAAATTATTTTTTATATATTCTTCACTCATAATTAAACAACAATATTTTATTTCTTCTAAATATCTTTGTTTAAAATACCCATTCCAATCTGCTGGAATATAACAGCCTTCAACAATTAAATTTTGTTTATTTTCAATAGCAGTTTTTATCATTTCTACAACAATTGACCATAAATATTTCGTTAATTGCTCATCATCTTCCACTGTTAAATTAGTTTGCCCACTTCTAATTAAACCCATCTTTAAATGATCTATACTTAAATAAGGATATTTATATTTTTCTAATAATTTCTGTGCAAATAAAGTCTTCCCTGTATGACTAGCACCTGCAATTAAAATGACCATTTATACCTCTACATTTTTATTATTCGTAGCTTAAACAAAATATTATCAATAATATACCTTTTGCAAATACAATCCATTTGCTGGCGCCATCTTCCCTGCTAAAGCTCTATTTCTAGCCTCTATTATTTTTGGCACTTCATGTTTATCCACTCTACCAAGCCCAATATTTATCATCAAACCCATGATATTTCTGACCATATGATATAAAAATCCACTGCCCCAAAATTTAAAAGTATATACATTATTTTCTTTTGTACAACTAGCTTCATAGATTTCACGAATAGGCTTGTATCATTTCCGCCAGCAGAACGAAATGAAGAAAAATCATGCTCTCCTTCAATATATTTTAAAGCCTCTTGCATATCTTCTAAATTTAATTTTTATTTACATGCCAATAAAATCTACTCATAAATGGGTCTGCTAATTCATTTTCAAAAACCTTATAAATATAAATCTTAGATTTTACACTATGTAGTGCACTAAAATCACGGTCAGCTTCTTCTGCTTTTAATAAAACTATATCATCTGGCAACAAGCGATTTCCTGCACGCACTACATTTTGAATAGGAATAGTTCCATCAGTAAAAAAATTCACCACTTGACCTATAGCATGAACACCAGCATCAGTTCTACCTGCTGCCGCTAACTCAATACTATCGCCAAATAATTTAAATAATGCACCCTCTAATACATTTTGCACAGCTACAACTTTAGTCTGTCTTTGAAAACCATGATAATTTGTCCCATCATAACTAAGCGTAAGTTTTATATTACGTCTTCTAGCTTTCATCAATTCCTTATGTTCAGATTTCATTTTCTATCCTCGTTTAATTTTTTATTTTATCGCTTCAAAAAAGAACTAGTCTATTATATACATTTAAAATAAACTAGTTCTTTTAGATTATACATATTTAATTTTATAAAGTAAATAATACCATATGAGGAAAAACTATTTTATAACTGTCAAAATTAACAAAATCCCTATAAAAGCAGTCATTGCTATATAATCTCTAGAGGCAAAACTCAATTGTTTCAAGCGTGTTCTACCCACTCCGCCATGATAACATCTTGCTTCCATAGCCATAGCTAAATCATCTGCTCTGCGAAAAGCACTGATAAATAACGGTATCAATATTGGCATAAAAGCTTTGACTCTTTTTAAGATATTTCCTGTCATAAAATCAGCACCACGAGATTTTTGAGCTTTTATAATTTTATCTGTTTCTTCCAATAAAGTAGGAATAAAACGAAGTGCTATTGTCATCATCATAGCTAATTCATGAGCTGGCACGCCAAATCTTTTTAATGGCTTCTATCAAATCTTCCAAAGCATCAGATAATACAAGTGGTGGCGTTGTAAATGTTAATAAAGATGCTCCAAACATCAATAATAACAACCTAAGGCAGACAAAACTACCATTTGCCAAACCTTCCCATGTAATACTGAGCTTCCAAATTTCAAAAATAACTTTTCCTTGCGTTGTAAATAAATGCAAAATAAAAGTAAATAAAATAATCCAGATAATTGGCTTTATGGATATAAAAACATTTTTAAGGGAATTTTTGACATATACATCAAAGTTCCAATTAACATGCACCATATAATATAATCTAATTGGCTATCAAAAACAAAAATCCCCACGATTAAAAATAAATAAACTTACGATTTTCAATCTAGCATCTAATTTATGCAATAAAGAATTTGCTGGGAAAATTGACCAATTTTTATATCAGTTAGCATTTTATCCCTCTCTTTCTCAAAGCTACTAAAATATTATTTAAGGCTTCTTGTTTATTTAAAGCATTTATATCCACATCTAAACCATATTCTTTTATTTTTCGCAATAATTGCATCACTTCTGGCTCTAATAAGCCTGCTTGTTCAATTACATCTTTATGTGTAAAAACTTCACGTGCTCGCCATATATCATTAATTTTCCCTGTCTCATAATAGCTACCTTATCTGCCAAAAGTGCTATATCGTCCATATTATGCGATACCATAATAATTGTCATCTTTTCTTTTTGATGTAATTTTTTTACCTTTTGCAATAAATTCTGTTTAAGTCTAGGGTCAAGACCTGCTGTCGGCTCATCTAAAACTAGATATTTAGGCTTTAATGCTATTATTCCAGCTATTGCCACACGTCTCATTTGACCGCCACTCAATAAAAAGGAGATTTAATCTTTATATTCCTCATAATCTAATTCTACAAAATCCATTGCTTCTTTGACTCTTTGCTTTACTTCATCTTCACTACAACCAAAATTTCTAGGGCCAAAAGCAATATCTGCAAAAATACTTTCCTCAAATAATTGTTGTTCTGGATATTGAAACACCATACCCACACTACGTCTAGCATTTAAAGTCTTTTTATCCTTCTTTATTAATGTCAATACCATCAATAAAAACTTCACCTTTAGTAGGATTTAATAAACCATTAAAATGTTGCATAAGTGTGGATTTTCCTGAACCTGTATGACCTGCAATAGCTACAAATTCACCTTCATTTATTGTTAAACTAACATTATTTAATGCTTTTTTTTCATATGGCGTATTTTCCATATAAATATAACTTATATTTTTTACCTCTATTGGCATCTTCTCACCACTTTAAAATCTATTTAATATTATTTGCATATTAATTGTTGTAATTCTTTAGCTAAATTTTCATTATCAAAAAGATTAGCTAGTTTCAAACCTTTTTTCTGCAAAGCATCTACAATATCTACAGCTAAAGGTACACTAAGACCGATTTTCTTTAAATTTTCCTTTTGTTTAAAAATATCTTTTGGCATACCATCTTGTATTATCTTGCATCATTCATGACAATAATTCTATCTGCCTGCACAGCTTCTTCCATGAAATGTGTAATTATAATAATAGTTATATTATATTTTTCATGTAATTCCTTCAAAGCTTTCATTACAGCATTTCTACCCTGTGGGTCAAGCATTGCTGTCGGTTCGTCTAAAACTATACATTGAGTACGCATCGCTATAGCCCCAGCAATAGCAGTCAATTGTTTTTGCCCACCTGATAACAAATGCGGTGGCATCTTGCGCAAATGCTCAATATGCAAAGATTTTAAAGCAAATTCTATTCTATCTTTTATTTCTTCACGCTCAAGACCCATATTTTCAGGGCCAAAAGCGATATCATCTTCTACTACAGTAGCGATTATTTGATTGTCAGGATTTTGAAATACCATACTTACTTTTTGACGTACTTTCCAAATATCCTCGCTATCATCAACTTTCATGCCATCAACAATACATTCACCTTCACTTGGCAATAATAAGCCATTGAAATGCTTTGCTAGTGTTGACTTGCCTGAACCATTAACTCCAATAATAGCTATAAATTCACCTTTATCTATCTTTAAATTAATATTATCTAACGCTATTTTTTCTGTTTTTTTCTCATCACTTTCCCTAAAAATATGTGTGAGATTTTTCACTTCTATAAAACTCAATATCATCACCTATAAATCTATATAAAAAATAAGAACTGCAATCAAAATTACAGTTCTTATTATACCTATTTTAAATTGTTAACACAATCACCTTATCAAGTAAACCAAAAATCTATTAATTAAATTTTTAACTTAATTGATAAGGCGAAGGCGGCCCATTTGACCGCCTCACATATCAATAATTCAATGAATTACTAATTCTAAATTATTTTACTAACTCTAAAAGAGCCATTGGAGCAGCGTCACCACGACGTACGCCTAATTTAAGAATACGAGTATAACCACCATTGCGGTCATTATATTTAGGTGCAATTTCATCGAATAATTTTTTTGCAACTTCTTTATCAACAAGTTCAGCAATAACCTGACGGCGAGCACTTAAGTCATCGCGTTTTGCAAGGGTAATGAGTTTTTCAGCAAGACCGCTGATTTCTTTAGCCTTAGCTTCAGTAGTTTCAATGCGTTCATGTTTAAAAAGGGAAACTAGCACACTACGGAATAAAGCTTTACGTGCACTGGAGTTGCGTCCTAATTTACTGTAGCCCATTAGCAGCCTGTCCTTTCCTGTTATTCTTTTTCAGCGAGTGTTAATCCCAATTCCTGTAATTTTTTCTTAACTTCTTCAAGAGATTTACGACCAAGGTTTCTAACTTTAATCATATCATCTTCACTCTTTTGCATTAAATCTGCAACAGTGTTGATTTCAGCTCTCTTCAAGCAGTTGTAAGAACGTACAGATAAATCAAGATCCTCGATTGTCATTTCCATAACTTTAGAAGTATTATCTTCTTCTGGTGTATTGAAAATTCCTTCATCAGCAGGAATATCTTCTACAGAACCACCCATATTCTGGAATAGACGCAAGTGAGTAATCAAAATGCTAGCTGATTTACTTACTGCTTCTTCTGGTTTTATAGAACCATCAGTCCATACTTCTAATGTAAGTTTATCATAGTCGGTAACATTACCAACACGAGTATCTGTTACTGTGTAGTTAACTCTTTGAATAGGAGAGAAGATGGAATCGATAGGGATAATACCAATAACCTGATCTGGTTTTTTATTTTTATCAGCAGGTGTATATCCTCTTCCACGTTCAACTACCATTTCCATTTTCAAAGAACCAGTTTCATCAACAGTAGCAATATGCAAATCTTTATTGAGAATCTCAATATCAGAATCAACAATAATGTCTGCTGCTGTTACTTCTTTTTCACCAGTAACATCTATACGAATGGTATGAGGTTCTTCATCATGCATTTTTAAGCATAATTCTTTTAAGTTTAAAATAATGTTTGTTACATCATCACGAACCCCAGGAATAGTAGAAAATTCATGAAGAACACCATCAATTTTGATAGATGTTATAGCTGCACCCTCTAAAGAAGACAACAAAATACGACGTAAGCTGTTGCCAAGAGTAGTACCATATCCGCGTTCCAATGGTTCACAGACAAATTTACCATAACGGTTGTCTTCACTTATTTCCACAATCTCAATCTTTGGTTTTCGATTTCGATCATCTGAAACAACCTCCTATTCTATGCGCTATAAAACACAGACATATTATCTGGAGTACAATTCGACAATCGCCTGTTCATCAACTGGAATATCAATTTCGTCGCGGTTAGGGAATCTTGTAACAGAACCGCTAAGATTCTGGATATCAGCAGTAAGCCAAGCTGGTACGTTTAAAGCATTTTTGCTTTCTGCAATTTCTTTGAATAATGCAGTACCACGGCTTTTTTCTTTAACACCGATTACATCGCCAACTTTAATTAAAGCGGAAGGAATGTCAAGACGTTTACCATTAACAGTGATGTGACCATGGGAAACGAGCTGACGACCTGACGACGAGTGGATGCAAGACCTAAACGGAAACAACGTTGTCAATTCTACGTTCGAGAAGACCAAGTAAGTTTTCACCTGTTACGCCTGGCATAGTTTTAGCTTTATCATAATAAGCTCTAAACTGTTTTTCTAATACACCATATATAAATTTAGCTTTTTGTTTTTCTTTTAACTGCATTCCGTATTCGCTTACTTTACGACCAGAACGTTTAGGCTGTCTTTTGGAGCTTTTTGCAAGACCAACTACAGCTGTTTCTAAGCCGAGAGCGCGACATCTTTTCAGAGAAGGAACTCTGTCAATAGCCATATTTCTACTTCAACCTCCTAATTATACTCTTCTACGTTTAGGTGGGCGACAACCATTATGAGGAATTGGAGTAACATCTTTAATCATGTTAACTTCAAGACCAGTTGCCTGTAAAGATCTGATTGCAGCTTCACGACCTGCACCAGGACCTTTTACATATACTTCAACCTGTTTTAAACCATGTTCCATTGCTGCTTTTGCTGCAACTTCTGCTGCCATTTGAGCTGCAAATGGAGTGCTTTTTCTAGAGCCTCTGAAGCCAAGTTCCGCCAGCACTAGCCCAGGATAAAGCATTACCATTTTTATCAGTGATAGTAACAATTGTATTATTGAAAGTCGAACGAATGTGAGCCACACCGTATTCGACATTTTTACGATCTTTTCTCTTTGGACGAGATGATTTATTTGCTGCCACTTATTAAACCTCCTTCTTCTTAGCCTTTTTTACCCATTACAGTCTTTTTAAGACCTTTACGAGTACGTGCGTTGTTTTTAGTGTTCTGACCGCGTACAGGTAAGCCTAAACGATGGCGTCTACCGCGATAGCAGCCAATTTCAACTAAACGTTTAATATTTAAAGAAATTTCACGACGAAGGTCACCTTCTACAAGATGATTTTTGTCGATATATTCACGTAACTTAGCAACTTCATCTTCAGTGAGATCACGAGCTCTAGTATCTGGATTAATACCAGTAGCAGCTAAGATATCCTGAGAAGTTTTAATACCAATACCAAAAATATATGTTAAAGCAATTTCAACTCGTTTATCGCGTGGTAAATCTACACCGGCAATACGTGCCATACAATGAGCACCTCCTTATCCTTGTTTTTGTTTATGTTTAGGATTTTCGCAAATAACCATTACATGACCTTTGCGTTTAATAACTTTACATTTTTCACAAATAGGTTTTACTGATGGTCTAACTTTCACTGCATGTACCTCCTTCTACATTGCTATAATGCCTATTTCCCAATAGGTCTTATTTAAAACGGTAAGTGATTCGGCCTCTGGTCAAATCATAAGGCGTAAGTTCAATAGTAACTTTATCACCTGGCAGGATGCGGATAAAATTCATGCGAATTTTCCCAGAAACATGAGCTAGAACAACATGTCCGTTTTCTAACTCCACTTTAAACATTGCATTAGGCAAAGCCTCTAATACTTTACCTTCAACTTCAATTACATCTTGCTTAGACATGAAATTCTCCTTCAATTAAAGCTTAAGTTGGGCCGAAAACTCTTTGAGGTTTGAATTATCATGCCCATGATATGCCCAAACCTGTCAGTAATCCGTTTTTACAGCAATGCCATGCCCAACATTATTGTTATCTGCCACAGAAAAACATTTCTGTTTACTGCCCGAATATTAATTATAACATATTACAGCGTTTAAATATATCATTATCAGCGATTTTTTTCACACTTTTTTTACAACAGATATATTACCGTATTATATTATCAATTAACTGCGCAAAATTGCAACAATGTCTTGGAATACTTTATCCATTGACTGACTTCCGTCAACTTCTTTGTAAAGTTCTTCTTTTTCATAATAAGAAATAAGAGGCTTTGTCTGTTCTTCATAAACAGAAAGACGATTTTTCATTGTTGCTTCGCTGTCGTCAGCTCTTTGATAAAGGTCACCGCCGCACACGTCACAAATTCCGTCTTTCTTAGATGGCTTAAATTCTACATGATAAGTAGCACCGCATTTTTTACAAATACGAACGACCAACTGCTCTTCTGATTAATTCACTTGCTGGAACAGCAACGTTCAAAGCACAGTTAAGTTTTAAACCTAATTCACTTAAAATTTTATCCAAAGCCACAGCTTGTTCTACTGTACGAGGAAAACCATCCAAAATAAATCCTTTTTCGCAGTCAGCTTTAGCTAAACGTTCTTTTACAATACCAATTGTAACTTCATCTGGAACTAATTTTCCAGCATCCATGCAAGTTTTTGCTTGTTTTCCAAGTTCAGTACCTTCTTTTACTGCTGCACGAAACATATCCCCAGTGGAGATATGAGGAATTTTAAATTCTTCTACTAGCCTAGCTGCCTGTGTACCTTTACCAGCACCAGGAGGGCCCATTAAAAGGATGTGCATAAAAATCCTCCTTACTTCATAAAACCTTCATAATGGCGCATTACGACCATTGATTCAATTTGTTTCATCGTATCAAGAGCAACCCCAACTACGATTAATAATGCTGTACCACCAAAATGAATTCCTTCAATATGAGTAGCACCAGCTATCATTGTTGGTAAAATTGCAATGAATGCAAGGAAAAATGCACCCGCTAATGTAATACGTGTCATAATACGGTCTAAATAATCTGCAGTTGCCTGACCTGGACGAATTCCAGGAATAAAACCACCGTATTTTTTCAAATTATCAGCGAGATCCGGAATTTTAAATGTAACCGCAGTGTAAAAATACGTAAAAAATAAAATCAATAATGCATATACAGCACTTTGAAAAGGTGTTCCCCATTGGAAATAATCAGCAATTGTTTTAATCCAAGGAGTTTGTACAAACTGAGCTAAAGTAGCTGGAAACATTAATACTGATGATGCAAAGATGATTGGTATAACGCCGGCCTGATTTACTTTAAGCGGTATATGCGTAGATTGGCCACCGTAAGTTTTACGACCTACAACGCGTTTTGCGTAAGACACCGGAACTCTACGTTGTCCTTGCTGAATGGCAATAACAAAAACAATCATAGCAAGGGCGATTATTGCAAAGAATAACACATTAAAATAGCTTATTGTGCCTGCTTGCAAGTAATTATATATAGTACCCAAATTTTGTGGAAGTGCTGCAACGATACCTGCGAAAATGATAAGCGATATACCATTTCCCACACCATGTGCAGTTATCTGCTCACCAATCCACATGAGGAACACTGTTCCTGCTGTTAGGGTAATTGCAATAATAAGAATTGATGTAATACTAGGATTAATTATGGCCTGTTTAAGACCAATAGACATACCTATAGCTTGTAAAAATGCCAAGACAACAGTCAAATAACGGGTCGTCTTGGTTATCTTTTTATGTCCCTCTTCACCTTCTTTAGACCACTGTTCCAAAGTAGGTACTACTACGGTCAATAATTGAATAATAATTGACGCGTTGATATATGGGGTAATACTCATAGCAAAGAGAGAAAATTTACTTAAAGCACCACCGGAAAATAAATCCAACAAGCCAAACAAGTTACCGCTGTTAAATAACTGTTCAATTACTGAAGGATTTACTCCAGCACCGGGATATGAGTCCCGAGCCTGAAGACTGCAAACATAATTAGTGTAAATACTATTTTCTGTCGCAATTCGGTGATTTTGAGGATATTGCTAAGAGCTGAAAGCACTTAGATCACCTCTACTTTTCCACCTGCTGCTGTAATTTTTTCTTCAGCAGATTTTGTGAAGCCGTTTGCTACAACAGTTAATTTCTTAGTAATTTCGCCGTTACCAAGACACGTACACCGTCACAAACGTTTTTAAGGATACCTGCTTCTACTAATGCTGCTGGATCTACTGTTGCGCCATCTTCAAAACGATTTAAAGAAGAAACGTTTACTTCAGCATATTCTTTTGCAAAAATATTTTTGAAGCCGCGTTTTGGCAATCTACGGTATAAAGGCATCTGGCCACCTTCAAAACCTGTACGTACGCCGCCACCAGAACGAGCATTCTGACCTTTATGACCACGTCCGGAAGTTTTACCTAAACCAGAACCTAAACCACGACCAACACGAATACGAACTTTTCTAGAGCCCGGTGCTGGTGATAATTCATGTAATTTCATAACCTGGACACCTCCTCTAAATTATTCGCCGATTTTTTCTACTGTAATAAGATGTTCTACTTTATGAATCATACCTCTAATTGTAGCTGTATCTTCATGTTCTACTGTAGAATTTAATTTACGTAATCCCAAAGCCTGAATTGTTCTTCTCTGAGTTTCAGGTCTGCCGATCAGACTTCTTGTAAGGGTAATTTTCACTTTTGCCATTGAAATATTTCCTCCTTAACCTAAAAGTTCCTGAACGGATTTTCCACGAAGTTCAGCTACGAGCTCAGCTTTTTTAAGCTGTTCTAAACCTTTAATAGTTGCACGAACCATGTTATTAGGGTTAGAAGAACCAAGGGATTTTGTTAAGATATTACCAACACCTGCAAGTTCTAAAACTGCACGAGCTGGACCACCTGCGATAACACCAGTACCTTTTGCAGCTGGTTTTAAGAGCACACGACCTGCACCGAATACACCGAGGCTTTCGTGTGGAATAGTTTTATCTACTAAAGAAATCTTCTACAAGATTCTTTTTAGCATCTTTCAATGCCTTTTCTAATTGCTTCAGGTACTTCGCTAGCTTTACCGAAGACCTGCACCAACATGACCGTTTTATCGCCTAC
>ENA-OQIR01001036-OQIR01001036.1-human-gut-metagenome-genome-assembly--contig:-NODE-1036-length-10446-cov-1.562748_pt1 | contig 10446 bp, 29 predicted proteins | sample MGYA00242580_ERZ504745 | MGnify/ENA primary metagenome ERZ504745 (study PRJEB26092, sample SAMD00036214) | human gut metagenome | host: Homo sapiens | study: EMG produced TPA metagenomics assembly of... | reverse complement strand
GATGAAGACCAAACGAATTTTGAGCCAAGCATGACTTATATGATGGATTTGGATAAGGAGTTGCCACGGTTTATTGATTTATGTTATCCAGAATATGTTAAGGCAGGAATTGCAGATCCTCGAGGAAAGGGATACTGTCCTGACGCACAGGCAAGAGAATTATTACTTGAAGCGACAAAGCAGCTTGTAGATTATGGGATTGACATCATTCCAGAAGGACTTGGTGAAAAAGAAACGTTACGGAAGGCAGTTCGAAATATCAAATGGAGAGATAAAGTGCTTGATTTAGTATTAAGACTAGAAAGTGACGAGGTGGAAAGTTATGCAGATTATTGATAGAACAGTAATGGCAGATGGAACAAAGATACAGCTTGAAGATTGGCATAGTGAAAATTCAGAAAAATATATAAATCTGCATGGATATACAATTGGTGCTTATCCGATAGCTAAAAATACAAGTAGATTTGGTTGGATAAGAAAAGGTGAGACATTCAGACTTGGTATTGCAAGAAATGAATATGCAAATTACACAGATGATATGTACTTGCAGATTATGAAGCGTTGAAGAATGGAACTAAATCACTTGCTGATTTGCGAGAACATTTTTGGAACAGAGAAAAGGATGCATTTTACTTGGGTTTGGCAGATAAAGAACCTGAGTGGTAGTTAAATGAAATATTAGTTTCATGAGCAGAGAATAATAAGGCAGATGCAGAAATGTATCTGCCTTAACTACTAAAAGGAGAGATATAAAAATGGGAATTATGTATAACGAAAATGTAGAAGAAAATAAATTATATAAAGCATATGGAATTACAGTTTATGGAAAAGTAAATAAATATTCGTGGTCGATTTATCCAGACAAAGCAGATGAAGATTGTATCATCTTCTTACGGCTTGAGAAAAATGGAGAAGAGTTTTTCAGAATTCATCTCGGTAACAATTGTATCATGAAAGAGAACTTTGATCGGACAATTGACAATTTCCTTTGGCATGTAAATAAAGAAAATCCAGATCGGTTTGATCTTGAAAACGGAATTTTCAACACTTTATGTCAAGCAAATTCTTTATTTAATCATATGATTGAGCAGCATAAGAGAAGAGAGCAGAAAGAGGTGGATGATAAACATAAAAGAGAAGAACGCGAAAAGGAAATTAAAAATATGATCAAATACATTTCTGCTGAATGCGAAAATAAAGATTGGCTGTTTTATACAAGACATTATGGTTCCTATGGTGAATGTATTGTTTTTGCGCCTAAGAATGACAAGGCAAGAGAAGCGATTCTTAACGCTCTTGAATCTGATAACAATGAAAAGTTGAAATTTATGTGGAGTTTAGCGACAATTATCCAGATAATAAAGATCTTGACGTAAAAGCGAACGGACAAATTGATGAAGTTTATCAGATGTTTAAAGAAGGGAAGGTAAAATAATATGATGAAATTTACAATGAATGCGAAAGAACTGAAAACCATGATGGACAAGGCAGTGACAGTAGTAAACAAAAAAGTGCCAGTCCCGAGTCTTAAAAGATTATACTTTTCGGTTGACAACAAGGGAGTTTTAAAAATTCTTAGTACAGACATTGAGCATTATATTGAAGTAAGAACACAAGATGCGTATCATACGGAACCAGGTATGTTCGGAATCGACATTGAAGATATTAAAATTATTTCAAAAATGTCAGGAGAAATTACCATGGAAGATATTACAACCGGTGAAGAAGAGAAAATCAATATCAAGTGTGGAAAGAAAAATGTTTCTATTCCACGATTTGAAAACACAGATGTATTTCTTCCGGTATTAGACAATGCAGAAAATATTTTGGATGTAAAAGAGAACTGGTTATCTGAAACGATTTCTAACTTGTCTGTATTCGTGTCAAATAGAGAAGAAGTCAATCAGATGATGAGTGTATTTAATTTCAACACAAAGGAAAAACGTGTAGAAGCATTATGGAAATATATGATCGGAATGCGGCAGTTGGAAGATAATACGATCCTTAAAGAAACAGAAAATCCGTTTGAAACAGTAAAACTGCATTGCAGATGCGTTCCAGTATTCAAAAAATTATTAGACAAAAAATCAGAAATGGAGGTTATCATCTCTCAAAACGATAAGTATGTAAAAGTAGAAAGTGAAAACTATACATATATTACAAAAAGAATTGATGGTGAATACTTCAAAGTAAATCAGATGTTGTCGGATGAATGGGATTATAAATTTACTGCAAATGCAAAAGAGCTATTAGAGGCAATGAAGTACGACGCAGACCTTTTGAAAGAATCGAAATTGCCAGTTACATTTCATGCAGAAAATGGAAATTTATACTCATATGCAGGAACAATAAAATATGAAGCGTTTGATGAAATTGAAGTTAAAGAAAAACCTGAAAAAGATTTCTATATTGGCTTTAATCCAAATTTTCTTGTGGATGTAATGAGTATCGTAGATTCTGAATACCCGATTTTCTATGGTACAAAAGAAGTTTGCCCATGGATTATTAAAGGAGACACATATAGTTTCTTGATTTTACCAGTCAGTATTAAAGATGAAAAACTTAAAGCAGAAGAGAAAATTGCAAAATACATTGAAATAAACAAAACAGCATAATGGAGGAATAATTATGATTTGTATGTTAATTAAACGAGTAGGAGCAGGATATGAAGTTGATGGTCAGTTTATGGGATATGGAAACAGGAACATTATAGAAGCATTTGCGATGGAAGGAATTGACCTTAAAAAAGAAATGAACGATATGAAAATCGGAGAAGTGAAAGTTTGGAATATTGGCTGGTATCCAAATGATCGGATTCATAGAAGATATTTACCAGGAGAATTGGCAACCTGTTAAAAGAACGATTTCAAGAACAGAAGATGGAGAAATGTATAAATAGAAAGGAATAAAAATATGGAAGAAAAGGATATGAGAATTTGTCCAGTGTGTGGAAAAGAAGTAGAAAGAAATGATATGAATTTTACAAGAGACTGTCACGGAATTACTTTTAGGTTGGTATGCTATGATTGTTGGGAGAAACTAATGGAAAAAGGATATGATGGTGAATATTATAGCGAAGCTGATGAATGTATTGATGAAGATTATTAAGGAGTGGAATTAATATGATGACAAGAGAAAGATTTGCAGAAACAAATTGGAAAATGAGCTATGAAGAATACAAAAAATGTTATTGTCCGGAATGCAAAAGAGAAAATTGTATTCACAGAGATGCATATAGAAGACTACCAGAAATTGATGGTGGACTTAACTTATGTCACGAATTAAAAGGAGAATAATAAAGGGACAAGAGAAATCTTGTTCCTTTGTTTTTATAAAAAGGAGGACTTGTGATGTTACGGTATGGAGAAAAATTAAATTTAGACAAAAATCTTTTGGACGCAATCGTCACATATATGAATGATGATATTCGAGAAGATGTGCATTTTGATCTTGCGCCATGCAGTGAAGAAGAATTCCTCGATGCATATGTGGAAGAGGGATACTGAATTTAGAAAAACTGCATGCATGAAGAGTTCGGAATAGAAATGGAGGAGTAAGATGAGAGCATACAAGCTTTTAAGAAAATTATCAGACGGAAATCTGTATCCACTTTTTATACATAAAACGTATTCCACACCAATCAATGAATGGATGCAGGCTGAGTGTTATCCTACAAAGGGATTTGCGGTTAGATGCGGCTGGCACACATAAAAATAATAAAACACTGAACGAATTAGAAGTAAATTAAAATCAAGTGAGGTAAAAAATGGTCAAAACTAAACAAAATTTAGTAGGTATGAAATTTGGACGACTTACTGTAGTTTCTCAGTCCGAAGATTTTATTGATTGTGGAAGGAAGATAGCTGGATGGAACGTGTTTTGTGAATGCAATTCAGATAAAATTTTTCCAGTAAGACAAAAAGATTTGAAGAGTGGTCACACAAAGAGTTGTGGTTGTGTTATTTTGGAGCATTGTAGAAAAAATTTACAAAAAATAAACGATACTGGAATCAAACGTAAATTTAATAATTATGATTTAACTGGTTCGTTTGGTATAGGCTATACCACAAAAGGAGAAGAATTTTACTTTGATTTGGAAGATTATGATTTGATAAAAATTATAATTGGCATATAGACAAGAGCGGATACGTGGTCGCAAATAGCGGGGATAATCATTCCAATTAGAATGCATAGATTGATTTTAGGATTAACAGATAGAGATATAATTGTAGATCATATATATCATGTAAAACATGATAACAGAAAGTCTCAGATTCGTATCTGTACAAATACAGAGAATTGCCGTAATGCATCACTAAGTAAGAATAATTCATCAGGAGTCACAGGGGTTCATTTTGATAATGAAAAACAAAAATGGGCAGCAACAATTAAGGTAAACCGTAAAACAATATTCTTGGGTAGATTTAATACAATTGAAGAAGCTACTATTTGCAGAAAAAAGGCACAAGATAAGTATTTTGGAGATTTTTCTTTTAAGACTAATTTAAATGAGACTAATAATCCTGGCACAAAAAATGAAGATAATCAGAGAACTTACAGAGAAAGAAGTCGGTAACATTTTGCTAGATAAGACGGAATAATTATTTCAAATAATACAATGGACGTATAATGTAAAAAATGCGTGTTTCATAGTGAAAGGAGAAAGCAATGAAGACTAATGTATATACGATGGAACGAAAAATTAAAAAGCTTACAAACAAGAAAACATTTTGGGATGATGTAAGAGAAATTGTTGGATTTTATGATGATACTGTTTTTATTGAAGACTGGGACATTAAGCGATTACAAAGAGTAGCTGATGCAAGATACGAAGAATTGGTATAGTGAAATTAGCATTTCTTTAGAAAGGCAGATAATATGTATAGATTAGATTATTATGATAAAGATGACAATCATAAAGAAATCCATGGATTCAAAACGCCAAAAGAAACTGAATACTATATGAAAAGTCATCCAGAAGAAATTTTTGGTAAATATCCATTAATTTTATTTGATAGTGAAAATAATGTGTAAAGGAAAGAAAACGATGAGCGAATATATTATTGAAAATCTTACAAAAAGAGAAATTGATATTATGGAATCAAGTGACATTGAATGGTGTCCAGATGATATGTCAGGAGATAATACGGATATTGTAGTATTCAATGAAAAAGATTGTTATAAAGCATTACATTTAATAGGACGAAAATGAAACTAAGATTTCTTAGTATGATTGGAGGTAGATTTAATGTTAAATGCAAATGATTCGCGGACAAAGCTCGAAAAATATCATGCAGATTGTGTAAAATTTTGGACAAGACAAAATGGAATTGACGAAAGAGAAGCTCATAAAAGAGCTTTGGAGTATGATTTGATTGAAATTTTTAAGGTAAATAATGGGTGTTTACATGATCCATATTCAGTAAAAGGAGATGAACTTGATAAGCAAACAACACTCGATTTCTTAAAATACAGATGTCAAGATTTGTATGGAAAAGAGTGGGAAGAACATTGGAAAAAATACAATTTATAGTAAACGCAAAGGAAAATTTAAAAGAATTACTTGAAGATTATGAGGAGGTTTAAATTATGTATATGCATATTCACACTATTGAAGAAGATTATGAATACAGAATGAAAAACATTATAAAGGTACTCGTCAAAGATTATGGACTCAATGAATTAAATCCGGAAGAATTACAATATAAGATATGGACAGACTATGCAAAGGAATTTGCTCATGCAGTTTTACAAGATATGGTTGATTTTTCCGGTGACGAATTGTTTGAGGTTGGAGAGTAAAAATGTAGATTTTTACGGATAGAATAGCAATTCCAAAAGAGAGAATAACATAACGAGATAGATAAAAGCAGAGAACGCCATCTCTGCTTTTTCTATAAATACATACAAGGAGGTGTGTAGCTATGCCGTACATGAAATACGGAAACTGGTATATCCCAGGATGCAGCATTGCTTTTCCAACAGAACGAGAAGCCTGGGAATATATTGAAGGCTAACAACAATGGGGCAATGGAAATTCCATGTAAGTCCCCAATTCCTTGAATAGTTATTATAACAGAAAGTGAGAGAGATGTAAATGAATAAAACAGAATGTGAAAATTGTAAAAGAGTTATGGAAGAAGGAATTCGAAATGCAAATCAGGACGAATTAAAGAATTTACAAGAAGCAAATGAAACCGATAACAGAGTGCATTTTGAAACTTTACGGATGAAAGCTGAAAATCGCAGAGGATATGCAGAAGGTATTCTTCAGGCACTTGTATGTATTGGCTTTAAGCATGAACGGATGAAAGAATTAGGAAATTTATTATAGAGAGGATGGTTTATTTATATGATATTACATCTATTTTGGCTTGATAAGAATTGGAAGAAACGTGGTGATTGTGCCAATAATTATAATCTCATTGTTGATATGGAAAATAAAACATATAAGGTATATACGAATGCTTTTTATGGATATTATCATCAAGAAGATATTGAGGTTAAAAAGAAATCAGATATTGAAGATTACATAGAGTATTTAAAGAGAAATGGAGTGATAAATTATGACAGTAAAAGAATTAAATAGAGATCAGTTACACGAACTGAAACAGGCATATTATTCAGAACTTGTAAATGAAGGCACTTTTGCAGAAGTGATGGGAGTTAATATCAATGAGCCATCATATGAAATGATTGCAAGTATTGATGAATATGTAAGTGATGAATTTATTTATAACCACTATGATGGATATAGTTTTACAGAAGATGATTTCTTCTGTAGTGTGGAAAGGAGTGCTTAAAATGTTGGATATTACAAATTTATATGCTTACAGGATTGAAGAATTGGCTGTTGGAATTGTAAAGGCAGAGTCATATGAAGGTGCAAGAGAAAAGGTAAAAGCAGCTTATTTGAAACACAACGATTGCTTTGATTCTGAAAGAGATTTTATTGAGTTAAAGGAAATTGCAGAGAATGATTCATGGTTTAGTGATAACCCAGATGTAATTGAGGTTGATGATTTGATTTAGAAGGGGGCAATGATTATGTTAGCAAGCGAAGCGTTGTCAATTACAAATAGAAACATGTATAAAACAGATGCAATCGAGTATGGTATTAAAAATTTAGAAGAAAAAATTAAGCGAAGTGCAGAAAAAGGATATGAAAATGTATTGTTGACTTTTGTAGTTTTCCATACGGATATAACGATTTCGTAAAAAAATATGGTGAAGAAAATAAAGAACATCATAAATTGTACGAGATTGAAGCGGAGTTAAAAGAATATTTTATAAAAAATGGATTTACATTTAAGAGAGTCACAGATGATATTTGTGGCGGAGTTTTACAAGCTCCATATTGGATCATTTGTTGGTAGTTTGAGTTGGTAAATGAAACAAGATTTTCATTTGAAGATTGGAGGGGAAAAATATTATGAGGAAATATGAAGTTATTGAGGATAATGGCGGTGGATTAACTTTAGTTGTTTTTAATAAAAATGGTAAAGTCGATTATTTACATAGCGGATATGAATATGGGAAACATGGAAGGTTAATATGTGATTTAGAAGCATTAAAAATGGAGATAATCCAGTTGCGGATTGGGATGGTAATGAAGATAATCCACAAGCAGTATATGATAACATAGTATCTTTGAATATGGATGGGAAATTGTGGCTGACAATGATGGCATGTACTGATAAAATGGGATGTGCTGCTTGTTTTGAATTTGGAATAAAAAAGGAATAGAGGTGTTGTATGTGGAGAATAAAAAACAAGTAGCAATATATATACGTGTAAGCACACTCGATCAAGCCCGTGAAGGATATTCTTTAGATGCACAAGAAAAAACGCTTAGGAAATGGTGTGAGGAACGGAAATATAATGTTTATGATTTGTATGCAGATAAAGGAATTTCAGGGAAGGATATTGAACATAGACCAGATATAAATAGATTATTATATGATGCAAAAAATGGGAAATTTGATTTAGTTTTATTTTGGGCACTTAGTAGATTTACAAGAAGTGTATCGGATTTATATTCGACAATGGAAAATTCCAACAATGGAATATATCTATGGTTTCATATACTGAAGCTTTTGATACATCTACTCCAATGGGTAGAGCAATGATTGGTATTGTTGGTGTATTCGCACAGCTAGAAAGAGAATTAACAAGTGAAAGAGTTAGTGCAGCTATGGCAGAGAGAGCCGCACAAGGAAAACGTACTTGTTCTGAAATATTAGGATATGATTTAGATGGAAAGGATTCATTTAAAATCAATAAAAAAGAAGCAGAATATGTGCGTTTTTGTTTTTCTGAGTATTCGTTAAGAAAAAATTTATCAGAAGTTGCGAAAGAAGCAAGAGAAAGAGGATTTAAAGGTAAGAGAGGCAAAGTTCCAACAGCTTATAGTGTTCAAAAAATTCTTACACGAACACAATATTGTGGGTACAATATTTTTTGTGGAGAAACTTATAAAGGAAATTTTGAGCCAATTATAGATGTTGAAACATATAATAAAACTTTATCGTTACTTAAACGACAAGGGAAAAATGTTGGTAGGAGAAGAATAAAACCATTAATAAAAATTGAGACAATGAAATGAGGATTTACTAGGAAAGAGAGGTTTTATATGAGAGGAATACTAACAGATAGCATTCAAGAAAAAGCGGTGGCATTCTTGAATAGAACAATTTCACAAAAGGAACTTAGATTATATCCGTATATAGACTATTCAATAAAAAATGCATGTCAAGGATGGAGCTATTCAAAAATGGATGAAGAAGAAATTGAAATTCTAAACAGATTATACGATGAAAGACATATTATTTATTCGCCTGAAAAAATAATTGTAACTAGAAATTTTTATAATTATATGCAAGATGTGTTAGCGATGGGATATGTTGAAGAATTTATTTAGCCATAAGAAACGATGATTTCAGAAACGAAAACGGAAAGAGAAAAGAGAGGAAACAATTATGGAAGATAATGTTGTCTGCGTGATTGCAACAGAAAAGCATACTGGATTTATAAAAACATGTACAAGCTGTGATAGAGAGAATGCAAATCATTATACCAAATATTATAGAAGTATAGGTTATAATTCTCGAACTGTAACTTATGAAGAGCTTGAACAGATCCACGAAAAAGAGAAACAAGAAATTGATGATCGGAGGATACAAGAATGGTTGTTGGCGATTTAGTTTATAATGATGATTTTGATTGTAATTGTAATTATGATATTTATGATTGCTCAGACGGAAAGCAATATGGTGATGGAGCAGAATTGATTTTTTGCACAAAAAGAGACGGTTTTAATAAACCATTGGATCGTATTCTTGATATGAAAATAAAGTATATCACAACACAAGATTCTACCATTGTAATAGAAGCAGCTAAATGAAATGATTGCAGAGATTTTTAATAAGGAGTAAATGGATATTCCTTCGGAAAGGTAAATGGTGAATAATATGAGAGCTTTTGGAACAGAAGAATATGGAAATAGTGATGGATTTAAAATTATTTGTAATAAATGTGGGAGAGAAGCACGAATTATTCCAACACATCATTATAAGGAGGTTGGAAAGCTTGAAAAGATAACCCTTGAATTTAGATGTATTTGTGGAAACAAATACGGTGCAACTATTCATGATTAAAATCGCATTTCAAATATAGAAAGGAAACAAATATGACAGAAAAGATATATTATGTGATTCAAGATAAAAAAGGAGAATTCTTTACACCAGATAATTTATCTGGTGGATATCCGTATTTTACTGATGATTTTGAATTTTGTGAGAGATATAATTCTGAAGACTCTGCAATAACTTTTTAAATAGTAAATACGTGACAGAACAATTTACAAAAGAATTTATTGGAGCTCGAGTAAGAAAAGTAGAAATAAGATTAGTATGAAACGTAGAGAGGAAATAATTATGGGTAGATATAAGAACTGGAAATGTTATTCATACAGATTTACCAATAAGAAAAGAGATTATAGCTATGAAGAATTAAAACCATATTTCTATATTGATGGTAGCGAAGTTATTTATTGTAAAAAAGATTTTGGAGAATGTAAAGCTGGGAATTATTATTTAGTTTTCGATGGAAAGTGGTATGGTGGATGGAAAGAAAAGAAAGCGGATTTATCGTTAATGATTGGACACCATTCAAGGATTGGTTAGATAAAGAATATATGAAGGAGTAAAAACAATGTCTAAAGGCAAACCGAGATGGAAAGATCTTCCTTTTTATGAAAGATTTGCAAAACAGTTAAAGCAGCATGGAGTATCAGAAGAAATGTGTGAACACATTAGGGAAAGAGGAAGAGAAAAGGAAAACAAAGACAACAAATGAAACGTAGAATTTCAAAATTAGGAGTGATAGAAACGAAATATATAGAAACCGAAAATCTCCTTTATGAAATAGATTGGGGAAATGGAAGAA
>ENA-OQIR01001035-OQIR01001035.1-human-gut-metagenome-genome-assembly--contig:-NODE-1035-length-10447-cov-1.742636_pt1 | contig 10447 bp, 13 predicted proteins | sample MGYA00242580_ERZ504745 | MGnify/ENA primary metagenome ERZ504745 (study PRJEB26092, sample SAMD00036214) | human gut metagenome | host: Homo sapiens | study: EMG produced TPA metagenomics assembly of... | reverse complement strand
TGCCAATCTGGTTCCTGGCAGGCTGCCGCTTAATCCCAGTGATGGCTTCGCCGCCCCTGGCTTTATTCTTTTTTTCATTTAAACTCACAAAATAACCTCCATTAATTGTTTGAGATACGGTTTTCCTTCCGGCCGACAAACGGTGCCACAGCGCGAAAGGCCGCTCTGCTAAGTACATTTCAAATTTTATTTATGACGAAAACGATTTTACCAGCTCTTACGCCGCTCACCGGCGTTTTCTCTGAATGATACTCTAATCACCGGGAAATACTAGCGGCGAGTGACGGCAGCCGCTGTTTCCCTTTTCCGAACACAAATATTATGTTTATTGTACCTTACTTCCCTTGACTGTCAAGCGATAGCCTCCGCCGGCGTCCTGACGGATATCTCCCTGTTAGCATGGCCCATCTTGGGATTCCTTAATCAAACCGGGGCTTTCAACCCTAATTTATTCCTGTAATTCACAGAAAATTCAGAAAAACCTGGTAAAAATTTTACCGGCTCCCTATTGAAATCTATACCAAAAAGGTGTATATTAAAATCGATCACAAAACCATAACACTTTTATTAAAGAAAAAGGTGATAGCTTTGGAACGTTTTGTTTACGCAGATAACTCAGCCACTACCGCGGTATCGCAGTCCGTGATGGAAGCCATGCTTCCTTATTATAGAGAGCACTACGGCAATCCATCCAGCCTGTATTCCGTGGGTCGGGACGCGAAAAAGGCGGTGGAAACCGCCCGGGAGGACATTGCCCGCTGCTTCAACGCGGAGCCCAGCGAAATTTTCTTCACCTCCGGCGGCAGCGAGTCTGACAACTGGGCCATCAAGGCGCCGCCCATGAGCTGGCGAAAAAGGGGAAAAAACATATCATCAGCTCCAGGTTTGAGCACCACGCGGTGCTTCACTCCCTGGATGCCTTAAAAAAGGAAGGCTTTGAAATCACTCTGTTGGAGGTCCACAGCGACGGCATCGTCCGTCCCGAGGAGCTGGAAGCGGCGATCCGGGATGACACCGCTCTGGTGACCATTATGTACGCTAACAACGAAATCGGCACTATTCAGCCCATTCCTGAGCTGGCGGCGGTGTGCAAAAAGCACAAGGTTCTGTTCCATACTGACGCGGTCCAGGCGGTAGGCAACGTGCCCATCGATGTAAAAGCCCAGGGCATTGACCTGATGTCCTTTACCGGCCATAAAATTCATGGTCCCAAAGGCTGCGGCGCCTTGTATATCCGCAGGGGCGTCCGCCTCCAGAACCTGATCGACGGCGGCGCCCAGGAAAGAAGCCGCCGGGCCGGCACGGAAAATACCGCGGGCATCGTAGGCCTGGCGTCGCGGTAAAGGAAGCCACAAAAGACATTCCCGGCAGAGTCGCCCGGCTGACAAAGCTGCGGGACAAGCTGATTGCCGGCGCCTCCAAGATCGACCGCTCCCATTTGAACGGCCATCCCACTAAGCGCATGGCGGGCAACTTTAATATGTGCTTTGAGGGGATCGAAGGGGAATCCCTTCTGCTGAGCCTGGACCTGAAGGCGTTTGCGGTTCCTCTGGTTCCGCCTGCACCTCCGGCTCCCTGGATCCCAGCCACGTGCTGCTGTCCCTGGGCATGCCTCACGAAATCGCCCACGGCTCTCTGCGGCTCACTCTGAGCGACGAGAACACGGAAGAAGATGTAGACTACATCTTAGAGGTTCTTCCTCCCATTGTAGAGCGCCTCAGAAGCATGTCTCCCTTGTGGGAACGGATTCAAAAGGAAAACCGTCCTCCCTTTCAGTTTCAGGACCGCTAAACCGGCTTAAGCCTTGCCCTCTGAAGGCTTAATGCGTCAGAGAGCAGGCCAAAATCCGGAAGCTTTCAGCACCCGCAAAAGGCTTTCTCATTTCAAAGGCCAAATTCCCATCGCAGAGCACCGTTTTCCGCCTCTGCCGGCCGGAGCAGGCGACGGCTTCGAAAGGTGAAAGCTCCAAGGCGTTTCCTGCGCCTTGATTATTTAGAAATTCTTCCGGCTAATCGGGCTAAAGCTAATAACGATTCATAACAATAGAAATTCCAGCATCCAGAAAGAAGGAAATATTTATGGCATACAGTGAAAAGGTAATGGATCATTTCGCCAATCCGAGAAACGTGGGAGAAATACCGGACGCCGACGCGTCGGCGAGGTAGGCAACCCCACCTGCGGCGATATTATGAAAATGTATCTCAAAATCAAGGATGGCGTCATCACCGACGTGAAGTTCAAGACCTTCGGCTGCGGCGCCGCCATCGCCACCAGCTCTATGGCCACGGAGATGGTCAAGGGAAAAACCATTGAGGAGGCCTTGAAGCTGACCAATAAGGCGGTTATGGAAGCCCTGGACGGCTTCCGCCGGTAAAGGTGCACTGCTCTGTCTTGGCGGAGCAGGCTATTAAAGCGGCTCTTTCCGATTACTACACCCGCATCGGGGTAGATCCCCTTCCTATCGTGGGTCCGGTAGCGGAATGCAGCCACGAGGACGGAAGCTGCTCCTGCGGGCTGTAACCGGCGCGGGCAGCAAGGCTCTCTTTGGAGCCCTTGCCGGCGTCCTAGACGCACCTGATATCCGACGCGCTCTATGGCGGCTTTATATTTTCTTTATTTTTCTTTGCAAACTTATTGAAATTAAAACGGTCCCCCTTTATAATGAATCTCAAAGCCATTTTATTTGGATTGTATATTATAAAGGGGGACTTGTTTCATGGAGAGCCGCGTTACCGATATGACCAGCGGTAAGCCATCCAAGCTGATTCTTAAATTCGCCCTCCCGCTGATGCTGGGAGGTGTTTTTCAGCATTTATACACTGTGGTTGACGCCGCCATCGTGGGACAATTCTGCGGCGTTAACTCCTTGGCGGCCTTAGGCTCTACCGACTGGCTGGTATGGTTTTGCCTCGGCTTCTGCGTGGGACTGACCCAGGGCTTTGCCATTTTAATCGCTCAGCATTTCGGCGCTAAGGAATACAGGCTGCTGAGGAAGTCTGTCGCCATGTCGATTGTTTTAGCCGCAGCCATCGCTGTGGTCATGTCGGTGCTGCTGCAGATTTTGGCGGAGCCGGTGCTGCGGCTGCTGAACACAGACCCCGCCGTCTTAGACGAGGCCTTGCTTTACCTGCGGATTTCCTACGGCGGTTTTGCGGTGGTAATGGCCTATAATCTGCTGGCCTCTGTGCTGAGAAGCCTGGGTGACGGCACCACTCCCTTGGTGGCCATGGGCGTGGCCTGCGCCGTGAATATCGGGCTTGACCTTCTGTTTGTCGCGGCCTTTCACTGGGGAATCGGCGGGGCGGCCGGCGCCACGGTAACCGCCCAGCTTGTCTCCTGCCTCTATTGTGCTTACCGTTTCCGGAAGCTCTCCTTGCTGAAATTTTCCAAAGAGGATTGGCGGCTTGACCGGCCCTTGCTGAAAAAGCTGTTTTCCCTAGGCAGCCCTCTGGCGGTGCAGAATATGGTGATCCACATCGGCGGCATGGTGCTCCAGTCTATCATTAATACCTACGGCGTCGCTTTTTAGCAGGATTTACCGCTACCAACAAGCTTTACGGCGCCTTAGAGCTTGCCGCCATCGCCTTCGGCTATTCCATTGCTACCTATACCGGCCAAAACATGGGTGCGGAAAAAATCAAGCGGATCAAAAAGGGAATCCGCGCCGCGACGGTGCTGGCTATCGCCACCTCTCTGGCGATCACGGCCCTGGCGCTGATTTTCAGCCGGCCTTTGACCTCCCTGTTTATCAACGCCGGCAGTGAGAACGCCCAGGAAGCCTTGCAGGTAGCCATGAGCTATTTGGCCGTTTTGGCGGTTTTTCTGCCCATTCTCTACTTATTAAATATTTACCGTTCCGCCCTCCAGGGCCTTGGAGACACGATCACGCCTTTCCTTTCCGGCATGATGGAGCTGGCGATGCGCCTGGCCTGTGCCTTTACCCTTCCCATGTTTCTGGGCGGCGAAGGCCTGTTCCTCGCCGAACCTGCCGCCTGGCTCGGCGCCATCATTCTGCTGGTGCCGGTTTACTTTATCCGGGAGCGGAAATACTTAAACCTGATGGTGGACCGTTCGGCTGAAGCCGATTAAAAATTCCAGGGATCATTTATCCCTGGAATTTTCGTCCTGCCCTTTCCTCCGGGCAGGACGGAGGGCGTCTGTTAAAATTCTCCGAAACCACCGGGTGTTCTCCCACCTTTCCGGATATCCCGCTAAGAAATAGATAAATAGCTTGAAACTGCTTGAAGCTGTGAGGTATAATAAAGATATTATCGTCACTGGAGCCGGCAGCTTTGCCATACCCTTCCAGAGATTCGGCTCTCCGCTGAATTTCTGCGGTCCGGATGGTTTCGGTATTCTGATAAAACCTGATCAAAAGCTAGGAGGACAAATCTTTGGATCAACTGGTACAATCGATCATCGACTCCCTAAAAAACGCGGTTCCCGCGGAGCTGATTATTTTTCTGATTTCCCTGCTGCCCATTTTGGAATTAAGAGGCGGCATTTTAGCCGGCACGCTGCTGGGAGTGGACTGGCCCATCGCTTATCTTATCTGTGTGATCGGCAATCTTCTGCCCATTCCTTTTATTTTACTGTTTATCCGAAAAATCTTCGATTGGATACGAAACACCCGATTTGTAAAGCTGGTGGACAAGCTGGAAGCTAAAGCGGAGAAAAAAAGCGCCAAGGTAACGAAATACAAAAAATTCGGATTGTTTTTGTTCGTGGCTATTCCGCTTCCCGGCACGGGAGGGTGGACAGGCGCGCTGATCGCCTCGGTGCTAAAAATGCGCTTAAAGGATTCTCTTCCCCCTATTATCGCCGGGGTTTTGGTGGCCGGCTTTGTCATGACCTTCTTCCTACGGAGTGCTCGGCAGCCTATTTGGTTGGGGAGGCTGATTTTTCATGGCTGATTTGGTAATCTTAGGCGGCGGAGCCTCCGGCTTAATGGCGGCGGTTTCCGCCGCCCGGTTTATTCCCGGGAAAATATTTCCATTTTGGAGCGTGGGCCCAGGGTAGGCAAAAGCTGCTGGTTACCGGCAACGGACGCTGCAACCTGACCAATCTGGAACTGGATTTCTCCCGTTATCACGCGCGCCGGAAAGCTTTGTTTCCGCTGTTTTCTCTCAGCTTCCGCCCAAGACACACTCTCTCTGTTCGGCCGTCTCGGCTGCTGTGCCGGGAGGAAGGCCAGGGCCGCTGCTATCCTTACGGCGGCCAGGCCTCGGCGGTGCTGGACGTACTGCGCAGGTATTTAGAAGGCCGGAACGTAGAGGAACGCTGTCAAACCAGCGTAGAAGCCGTCAAAAGAAAGCCTGGCGGCTACGAGCTGAAAACCAGCGGGGGAGTTGTTTTCGCCAAAAGATTGATCTTGGCCTCAGGCGGGCGGGCCATGCCCTCCTCAGGCTCCGACGGAAGCGGCCTGAAGCTGGCCGCCAGCTTGGGCTTAAAAGCCTCCGAACCGTTTCCCTCCTTAGCGCCGGTGCGGGCCGCCTCCCCTGTGCTGAAGGCGGTCAAGGGCCTGCGTTGCCGCGGAAGAGCCTCGCTGCTGGCAGATCGAAAAACAGTAAAGCAGGAAACCGGTGAGATCCAATTTACTGACCAGGGGCTTTCCGGCATTTGCATTTTGAACCTTTCCCGGCTGGTAGGAGAATTTTTTTCTCACAGAACCGTCAACAGGCACAAAACGGAGAAAGTCGAGCTCTCTCTAGATTTAGTGCCGGATTTGGACTATTCCTCGCTGCTCTCATTTTTGCAGGCGCTGATCTCCGGGCAGCCGCGCCTGCCCGTGGAGCAGCTGTTATCCGGAATCGTCAACAAGCGGGTTGGATTGGCTTTGCTCAAACAGCTCATGCCCTCCGCCCTTTCCCGCCCTTGCGGCAGCCTGTCCCCTTCAGAATTAAAAACGATCTGCCGCACCGTCAAGGATTGGCGCTTCTCTCCCACGGGAACCTGGGCTGGCAGCAGGCTCAATCCACCGCAGGAGGCTTCTGTCCTCTCAGTTCGAATCCGCCACCCTGGAGTCCAAGGGGCTGCCCGGGCTGTATGCCTGCGGCGAGCTTCTGGATATCGACGGAGACTGCGGCGGCTATAATTTACAATGGGCCTGGTCCTCCGGCTTTGTCGCCGGGAAAAGCGCCGCGGTCTCGCTGCTTTCTCACTCACAGCCTCCGGCAGAGGCGAATTCCTGATTTCGCCCTTTCAAAGCCTGCGCCGCCAAGCGTTTCGAGAGGCGCCGGGCCTCTCCGCTTGTACCGCCTGCTCCGCAGCCCCAAGCCTGGAAGCCGCAGGCCCGAAACCGCCGCGCTGACGGCAGCTTCCCGACATGGCAAGATATCTGTAAGCAGCCCGCTCCGCCCGGCGCTTGAAGCGAAAGCCTGTCTGCGGGCCGCCTCCGCCGGAGCATCCGGTGATTTCTGTTACATGGAAGAGAACACCTGCCCCTCCTGCTGTGTTTTTTGCCTTCCTTCTGCAAAACGGCTTTTATACCGCGGAACTTTCATGCGCCGGCGGTTTTCTCCGGTTTTACCGCTTGTTTCTTCCGCCGCGCCGTCCGCTCTCTGCGCTTACCGTTAATTTTTGATTCCTGCCTTAAGGAGATTTTCTATGATTCGTGTTTGCGATCTTTCCATGCCTCTGGATTACACAGAAAAAGATCTCAGGGAAGCCGCGGCCAAAGCTCTGAACATACCGCTCAATGAGATCAAGCTTTTTCTCTGGCCCGGCGGTCCATAGACGCCAGAAAAAAGGACCAAGTGCATTTTATCTGCGCCGTCAACCTATCTCTCGCCGGAGAGGAAACGGCCGTTCTAAAAGGAGCAGGTACAAAAAGGCTTTCTTGGCGCCGCCCTATCATTACAGCCTGACAAATGCCTTTCTCCCCGCTTTAAGGCCCATCGTAATAGGGACCGGTCCGCCGGACTATTTGCCGCTGATTCTTGCTCAGGCAGGCGCCCGGCCTATTTTGATCGAACGAGGCCGGGATGTGGAGCGGCGCTCCCGGGATGTGGAGGAATTTTTTCTAACAGGAAAGCTGAATCCCCTCTCCAACGTACAATTCGGCGAGGGTGGCGCGGGCACCTTCTCCGACGGCAAGCTGAACACCGGAACCAAGGACGCTCGGGCCCGAAAGGTTCTGGAAGAGTTTGCCGCAGCCGGAGCGCCGGAGGAAATTCTCTTTCAGGCGAAGCCTCACATTGGCACCGACCGTCTGAGAACCACCGTAAAAAACCTGCGCCGGACGATCATAGCCCTTGGCGGCGAGGTTCGGTTTGAAACCCAGATGACCAGACTCCAAATTCACGGCGGTAAAATTACCGGCGTAGAGCTATTCGGAAAAAAAGGAACTGAGGTGCTGGAAACAAGCCATGTGATTTTAGCGGTCGGCCACAGCGCCAGGGATACCTTCCAGGCCTTGCTGAACCAGGCGTCGTTATGGAACAAAAGCCCTTTTCGGTAGGCGCTAGAATCGAGCACAGCCAAAAAGCGATCGACCGGGCCCAATACGGCAGATTCGCCGGACATCCCGCTTTAGGCCCGGCAGATTATAAGCTGGCGGTGCATCTTCCCAACGGCAGAGGCGTATACACGTTCTGTATGTGTCCCGGCGGCCAGGTGGTAGCCGCGGCGTCGGAGGAAGGGCGCTTGGTCACCAACGGCATGAGCCGTTTTGCCAGAAACGGGGAAAACGCCAACAGCGCTCTGTTGGTTGGAGTTACTCCCGCGGATTTTGCAAGCGATTCTCCGCTTGCGGGAGTAGAGTACCAGCGGCGTCTGGAAGAAGCCGCCTACCGGCTGGGGGGCGGAAGCTACCGGGCCCCAGCCCAATTAGCCGGGGATTTTTTAAAAAAGCAGCCGACCTCGGCCTTTGGAAGCGTTGTTCCAAGCTATCAGCCCGGAGTAACGCCCGCTTCCTTGGATCAGTGCCTTCCTCCTGAAATTGCCGATGCCATGCGTCAGGGACTGAGGCTGATGGACGCCAAGCTTCACGGGTTCGCCCAAGCTGACGCCGTGCTTACCGGCGTGGAAACCAGAAGCTCATCCCCTGTACGGATCCCAAGAACAGAGACGCTGGAGGCTGTGGGCCTCCAGGGCCTGTATCCTTGCGGGGAGGGCGCCGGCTATGCCGGAGGAATCGTTTCCGCCGCAGTAGACGGCATCCGATGCGCCGAGGCGGTACTCCGGCCGGTACGCTGATGCCAGCCGGCAGCAGAATCAAAGCGTTAGAGCAGGCCTTCTAAAAGTCTTTCCGCAAGCGTCCCCCAAGGCCTGACGTTCCGTCTTTTCTTTCTGGTTTTTCCTTTTCCTGTTATCCTCAAAGGCCGCGGGCTGTGTGAAGCATTACACAGCCCCGCGGCCTATTATTTCCTTTTGGCGGCTTTTCGGTAAAAAGGAACCGCCTGACGTTCCGTTTCTTTCAGGAGACATGCGTCAGGCGGTTTCTTGCCATTATGATTTGGCTGTGCTTTATTCGGTTATAGGAGCCGGACCAGCAAAATGTGAATTTTAGTCACAAAACATTTGGTTATCCATGGGGTCACAGCCGGAAAACATAAGCGTCTGCCGGATGTTCGGCAAAAGAAAAGGCTAAAACACAGGAACCGCTATGCCCGCCACGCTTCCGCCGATCCGCTGCAGAAGGCAGGCTGCTCCGAACCGGGATTCCCTTTTGGGGAAAACCAGCTCCCTCAGCTTTCCGTTGAGCGGGCAGAAAATCAAAACAGCATTCCCTCCAGATAGCGTTCCTGGAAAATAGAGCTTGCCGCTAAATCCACTGTTTCCGCTTGCCGGGCCAGCCGTGAAGAAAGCTCTATAAAATCCTGATTCAGTAAAACCATCGCGGCGCCCAGGAGCGCCCCATTGCCAATAGGCGAGGCCTTCCGCGCCAGCGCCGGCGGAATTAAGCCGATTTTTCCCGCGTTTTCAAGATTCAAATAGCTCCCAAAGCCGCCGGCGATCACCAGCCGGTCTACCTCCGCCATCGAAATTCCGGCGTTTTCGATCAAGGTCTGGATTCCCGCGCAGACAGCGCTTTTAGCTAACTGCACCATGCGCACATCCCGCTGGGAAATGGATACCCGCTCTGAGATAAAAACCGGATCTTTGGTCAAACACCCGGTCTCGTCCATCAAGCCTAGCTCCAGAAACGCGGACATCGCATCGACAACGCCGCTGCCGCATACCCCCGCGGCCTTTCCACCTCCGATGACATGGGAGCAAAGCGCCCCTCCTGAACCGCAACGCGGTCTATCGCCCCTTCTTTTCCCGCCATGCCCATCGACAGTCCGGTTCCTTCAAACGCCGGGCCCGCAGCGGTAGAACAGCAGTACAGCCGCTTCCCGCTGTATAGCGCCATCTCCCCGTTGGTGCCAATATCCGCCAGTACGGAGGTTTCCTCCTTCCGCCAGAGCCCGCTGGCAAGAAGGGCGGTAACCAGATCCGCTCCTACAAACGCAGACACGCACCGGGGAAGATATACCTTAGCTGTGGGACAAGGCAGCTCTAGGTCAACGCCCCTCCATAATTCTCCAAATAAGCGGGAAGCCTCAAAAGGCGCGTGAGAGAGGCAGTCCGGGTCTGTTTCCGTCAGCAAATACAGCATCGCGGTGTTTCCCGTAATTGCCAAAGCGTCAATTTGTTCCGGGGAAATCCCCGCTTTCCCGGATAATTCCTCCAGCAGCGCTTTCAGCGCCTTCCGGATGCATTGAGCCATTTCCACGCCCTTTCCGGCTAAAGCCCCGCCAATCCGGGAAATCACATCCGCCCCGTATCGATTTTGCGGATTGATGCCGGAAGCCTGCGCCAGCAGCCCCTTATGTCCATACAGCCGCGCGGCCAGAGTCGTGGTGCCAATGTCCACCGCCGCTCCAAAGGTATGAAACAGGGGCTTGAGTGTGAAATCAGGCATTTCTCCGCCGCCGCATATCACACTTTTCGCTTCCCCGCCTAAAAACACCCGGCAGTCTCCCTCTACGGCCGTGCAGCACGCAAGCCTGATCCCGGCCTCTAATTCCCGCCGTGACAGATGCCCGCGCTCCGTTTCAGATACCGGAGACAGGTTTCCTAAAGCCGTTACCCTGCATTTGCCGCACCTTCCCTTTCCGCCGCAGGGAAGCTCCAGTGTGTGATGGAGGCCAATCGCGTCGCTCAGCAGGTTCCGGCCTCTACAATGTATTCTCGATCGTTAATTGTCAATAAAGCCATTCTACCATATCCTTCTATCAAACGCATACGATTTCCCGACCGCGCTGCCCGCCAGGAAATCCTTCCTGAAAAAGCGGAATTTTCTCCAGGCCCCTGGCAATCCCGGCCATAAAGTGGTATAGTTTAGGAAACGCGGCCATTCTCAGACGGAAGCCTCAAACTGACCGGAGCGTCCAGAGCGCCGCCGGCTCCATGGCCGTCCTATCCGTCCAGTTAGATATTACCAAACAAACGGAAAGCACAA
>ENA-OQIR01001033-OQIR01001033.1-human-gut-metagenome-genome-assembly--contig:-NODE-1033-length-10455-cov-1.331235_pt1 | contig 10455 bp, 11 predicted proteins | sample MGYA00242580_ERZ504745 | MGnify/ENA primary metagenome ERZ504745 (study PRJEB26092, sample SAMD00036214) | human gut metagenome | host: Homo sapiens | study: EMG produced TPA metagenomics assembly of... | reverse complement strand
TGATTATCAATTCGGCAGGGAAATCAATGTCGGGGACAGACTCGTATTTGAAGATATGGCTATATATTCAATGGTTAAGAACAATACATTTAATGGAATCCCACTGCCGGATATTGTAATTATGGATAGTGATGGGGAATGTAAGGTGTGGAAGCATTTTGGCTATGAAGATTTCAAGGGGAGATTATAGATATGGATTATATAAACAGTACTCCGGCAACAGATGGTTTTCGCATGCCTGCTGAATTTGAAAGACATCAGGCTGCATTATGATATGGCCAGAAAGACCGGGTTCTTGGGCTTATGGAGCAAAGGCGGCTAAGAAAGCATTTGCACAGATTGCGTCTGTAATCAGTGAAAGCGAGCAGGTATACATGATTGTATCAGAAGGTAGAAAGAGGAAGACAGCAAAGATGCTCCCAGAAACGGTCAGGCTTGTAGTCATGGATACAGACGATGCATGGGCAAGAGATACAGGTCCTACATTCGTTGTGAGTGGAAATGTGGATACACCATATGAAGCGCGTGATTTGCGTGGAATTAACTGGGAATTTAATGCGTGGGGCGGAACATATGACGGACTGTACGCGGACTGGGACAATGACAACCTTGTAGCCGGACAGTTTATGTCTTATCTTGGCTGTCAGGGATATAATGCAGCACCATTTGTTCTTGAAGGTGGTTCAATACATACAGATGGCGAAGGAACAATGCTTGTTACTGAAAGCTGTCTGTTGAGTAAGGGAAGAAATCCACAGCTTAGCAGGGAACAGATTGAGGATAAATTAAAGCAGTACTGCAATGTAAGCAAGATAATCTGGCTTCCATGTGGAATATACAACGATGAGACTAACGAGCATGTGGATAATGTGTGTGCATTCACAGCACCGGGAGAAGTTGTGCTTGCGTGGACGGATGATGAGAATGACCCGCAGTATGAGATGAGCAAGGCTTGTCTTTCTGTTCTTGAGAATGTAACTGACGCCAAAGGAAGACACATTAAAGTAAGAAAAATGCTTATTCCTAAGAAACCTGTGTGCATAACTGAGGAAGAACTTAATGGCTTTGAATTTGAGGAAGGCGAGGACATGAGAGAAGCAGGCGAGCGTCTTGCTGCGTCTTATGTTAATTTCTATATTGCCAATGACTCAGTCATAGTGCCGCAGTTTGATGACGAGGCGGACAGCCTTGCAATAAATGTGCTTAAAGAAGCATTTCCTGACAGAAAGATAGTCGGGATATATGCAAGAGATATAATAGTCGGTGGAGGCAATATCCACTGTATTACACAACAGATTCCGGAGGTAAAATAGTGTGAGAAATGTAAAGTATGCAGGCATACAGATGCAGTGTTCACGGTCGGTAGAAGAGAACATTGCAAAAGCTGATAAGATGGTTCGTGAAGCGGCAGCTAACGGTGCACAGATAATACTGCTTCCTGAGCTTTTTGAAAGACAGTATTTCTGTCAGGAGAGAAATTATGATTATTACGCATTTGCAACACCTGTTGATGAGAATCCGGCTGTGAAGCATTTTCAGAAGGTGGCAGCCGAACTTAAAGTTGTGCTTCCAATAAGCTTTTATGAAAGAGATATAAATGTGTTCTATAACACTGTTGCAGTTATTGACGCAGATGGAAGTGTTCTTGGAATATACAGAAAAACACATATTCCTGATGACCATTATTATCAGGAAAAGTTCTATTTCACACCGGGAGATACAGGCTTTAAGGTGTGGGATACAAAATATGCCAGAATTGGAGTAGGAATATGCTGGGATCAGTGGTTTCCAGAGACAGCCAGAGGAATGGCGGTACAGGGAGCAGAAATCCTTTTCTATCCGACAGCGATTGGCTCAGAGCCGATTCTTGAGGTTGACAGCATGCCGCACTGGAGAAGATGTATGCAGGGACATTCAGCGTGCAATATAGTTCCTGTAGTAGCTGCCAACCGTATTGGTGAGGAGAAGGTTACACCATCTGAAGCTAATGGTTATCAGGAATCATCACTTGTATTCTATGGTTCTTCATTTGTAACAGATGCAACAGGCGAGATAGTGACACAGGCATCAAGAGACAAGGAAGAAATTGTCTATGGGGAATCCGACCTTGACGCAGATGCCGACCTTCGCGTGAGCTGGGGCCTGTTCAGGGACAGAAGACCAGAAATCTATAAAAGTATCAGATAAAATAAGCCAGTTAATCTTAATCGCTAGATTAACTGGCTTTAATATTATTAGTATGGTGTTAGTTCTCATTAGCGATAGCAGCTTCTGCTCTTTCTAAATCCTCTTTAGTGTACTTGGTTAATATCTGTTCTTTGGTTATGCCGAATTCTAGCATGGAGATGATAGAGTTGACTTTTTCGGAATCGATACCTTCTTTCATACCTTTGCTTTCACATTCAGCCTGAAATCGTTTCATTGCTTCACACATATTGACAGTCCCTCCTTGTTCAGTATCTGTACATAAGTCCATAAGCTTTGGAACTGAGGTTATGTTACATATCAGTTCCATTACATCAATATCTACATTGCGGGATTCATATTCACGATATATTGAATCGAAATCATCATTATATATGTTCCTTATAATATTAAACACATCTCTTACATCTTCATTATAAAATGTATATTTATCAGAATCAAGTATCTGAACCAGATTTAACTTATAGTCGGAGAAGTAAGCCTTGATATTATCAGGCATGGAAATCATCATGTCAGACAGGCAGGTAGGACCATCCCATAACGACTCACCATAGTAAAGAACGAGCGTTATTATAGGGTGGAAACGGTCAGACTTGTTAATTCCAGAAAGAAATTCTTCATGAGAACTGAAAGAATCTTTATTCAGCTTATGTTGTTTCTTGATGTCGTTGTATTCCTTTATGTAGCCAAGTGCGTCATAGGTCATGGTTCGCAAAGGCATGGCATAATGTGTCTTGTCCTGAATCTCAAGCCCGAGAATATTAAACTCTACGCCGTCTGACATCTTCTTTACAACATCTCTGTTTCTGGTAATAGATTCATTGTAACTCTTAGACTGGATAGTAGCAGAAACATCAGTGTCCATCTCAGTAAGCTTGTTGGGCTTAAGCACCTGTTTACCATTAAAGACGGTAGTATTGAAAAGGTCTGCAAAATGTTTATTATCACGCCAGAAAGTCTTAAGGGAGACATCTTTCTGGTGAGTAGTGTTGTTGGTATTATTCATATGTCGCCTTTCTTGTATGTTTCATATATTGGATATAGTTAAAATATAAATGATGCATCATAAATATAATAACAATACAAAAAGAATATGTCAATATAAATTAATAAAATATATTTCAACTATAGTATTGACAGGCTTACAAGAAGATAATACAATAAAACAAATTTCTACTATTGTAGATAAACAAGACAAGAGTGTTTGGATACTGGTTGAATAACCCTTAATAATTTCTATACCAACACCTACTATAACTGCATTTTACGCATGATTAATAGGTGTTTTTTCTGCTTTTCAAGCAATTCGCAACGAAAAATCCAAGAAATAACCTACTATTTAATGGAACTTGAGCTATTTAGTATGTTTTTTAGAATATAAAACTCTTTTTTAGTGCAAAAATGACCTACGAAATTATGATGATAAGGCAATCTGGTAGGTTATTGAATAATCATGTGGTGAGTGAGCTAAGCTCAAGTGCGATATTTAACATCATTTAAGTTTCAACCAGTAAGTATGGAAACAAAACGGTTGAAAAACGGATATTTATTTATTATATTTTGGTTGACTAATGGATATACAACTCTTATAATGAGTATAGAAATTATATTTAATCATGTACGGATACTCATGTTTTGATTGGAGAGGGTTATATGACAATTAATGAGATGAAAGAGAAGAAGAAGGAAAAGGATATTCATATGCCAAGATAGCTGAATTGTCTGGGGTGCCTCTGGGAACAGTGCAGAAGATTTTTTCTGGGGAAACAGAGAGTCCGCGATATGATACTCTTACAGCACTGGAACAGGTCTTTAATGAACAGTTGGAAGTAAGGGAGTCAGGTGGATTATATAAGGCAAGAAAGAATGGTGAATACACTATTGATGATTACAGGGCATTGCCTGATGATCAGAGAGTGGAGCTGATTGACGGATACTTTTATGATATGGCTTCGCAACTTTCGGACATCAGTCAATTGGCGGGGAGATTTACAGGCAGATTGCTAATTATATTATGGAACATGGTGGAAGCTGCCGCCCATTTATAGCACCTGTAGATGTACAGCTTGATTGTGATGAAAGGACTATGGTTCAGCCGGACGTAGGAATAGTATGCGATACATCTAAGATTAAGAGATTTGGTATATATGGTGCACCGGACTTTGTTGTGGAGGTCGTTTCTTCGTCTACCAAGAAGAAGGATTATGCATTGAAGCTATCCAAGTATATGGAGGCTGGAGTGCGTGAATACTGGATACTGGATTTTGTGCAGGAGAAGGTTCTTGTGTATTTCTTTGAAAGTGATGTGTATCCGGTGATATATGGCTTTGATAAGCCGGTTCCGGTGAATATATATAATGGAGAACTTAAGATTGATTTTACCAATATTGCGAGATGGCTTAAGGAAGGCATGGAATAAAACTTGGAGAAAGGAAATGATATGGCACATAGTAATCCGATAACTATCGGCATGCTGGCACATGTTGATGCAGGAAAGACGACTCTGTCAGAGGCGATTCTATATAGTGCGGGAAGTATAAGAAAGCTTGGAAGAGTTGATAATCAGGATACATTTCTTGACACAGTGGATATGGAAAGAGCAAGAGGAATAACCATATTTTCAAAGCAGGCAGCTTATAATTACAATGGCAGTTCATATACGCTGCTTGATACACCTGGACATGTTGATTTTTCGGCAGAGACGGAGAGAACATTGTGGGTGCTTGATGCGGCAGTTCTTGTTATAAGTGGAATGGATGGGGTACAGGGACATACTGAGACTTTGTGGAGTCTGCTTAAGAGACTTGGAATTCCGGTATTTATATTTGTTAATAAGATGGACCAGCAAGGAACTGACAGGGCAAGAATTATGGAGCAGTTAAAGAACAGGCTGTCAGAGTCATGCGTTGATTTTAATAATATAGATTATGAGGAAGTAGCGATGTGTCATGAGGAGGCACTTGAGCAGTTCCTTGATTCTGCACATGTTGACGATGCGCTTATAAGCGATATGGTTATGAACCGCAGGATATTTCCAGTATATTTCGGCTCGGCATTAAGAATGAATGGCATTGAAGAATTGATTAAAGGAATAGATACATATGCTGGATGTCCAGAATATAGTGACGAATTCTCTGCAAAGGTGTATAAGATAACAAGGGATGACAGAGGAGAAAGGCTTACACATCTTAAAGTGTGTGGCGGTTCGCTAAAGTCCAAGATGCTTATTGGTAATGAGAAGGTCAACCAGATAAGAGTCTATGCAGGAGATAAGTTTACAAGCATTAATGAAGCACCAGCCGGAACTGTGTGTGCAGTGACAGGACTTTCAGAAACCAAAGCAGGACAGTTTATCGGAGCGGGCGGCGAGGATAATATACCAGTGCTTGAGCCAGTTCTTAATTACAAGCTTAATCTTCCGGCAGGAGCAGATCCTGTGGCACTGCTTTCAAAGCTTCGTACACTTGAGGAGGAAGAACCTGAACTTCATGTTGAATGGGATGAGAATTTTAAAGAGATACATGTAAGTGTAATGGGACCTGTGCTTATCGAAGTACTGACTAATATTATCAGGACAAGATTCGGAGTAGATGTAACATTTGGCGAAGGAAGCATTGTATATAAAGAGACTATTAAGAATAAGGCGTATGGTATCGGACATTTCGAGCCTTTAAGACATTATGCGGAGTTCATCTGCTGCTTGAACCGGGTGAGTCGGGAAGCGGCATGAGATACGAATGTCATTGCAGTGAGGATATACTTGATAAGAACTGGCAGAGGCTTGTGTATACACATTTGTGTGAAAAAATGCATAGAGGAGTGCTTACAGGTTCTGAACTCACGGACATGAAGATTACGCTGGTTGCAGGAAGGGCGCATCCAAAAGCATACGGAAGGCGGAGATTTCAGGCAGGCAACCTACAGAGCTGTAAGGCAGGGCTTATGCAGGCAGAATCAGTATTGTTAGAGCCATTCTACGCATTTTCACTTGAGGTGAAGAGAGATTATGTCGGCAGGGCAATGACAGACTTCGAGAGAATGGGTGCAGCATTCAACATGCAGGAGGCTGATGGTGATAATGTTGTTATCACAGGTGAAGGTCCGGTTTCAGTGATTGGTAACTATCAGGCAGAGGTTAATGCCTATACTAAGGGAACAGGCAGACTTGCTCTTAAGATGCAGGCTACAGACCATGCCATAATACAGAAGAGGTTATTGAACGATTCGGATATGAGCCTGAGCGTGATACAAGAAATCCGGTAGATTCAGTATTCTGTGCAGGCGGTTCGGGATATGTTGTGCCGTGGAATGAAGTAAGAGAGCATGCACATGTCGAGATAGCCGTGACGGATTCCGGGGTTGCCGGTGGACAGTCTGACAGGGAGGTCAAGCTTACGGCAAAGCAGGCTTCAAGAACAGTGTCTGACGAGTGGATTGGAACAGACGAGGTAGACAGAATCTTGAACGAAACATATTTTTCTAACAGCAGAGGCGATAATGAAAGAAGAAAGTTATCGAAAAGAAAAGCTGACACAGCAGTTGGAAGATATGTTACAGGCGGTAATGCCAATGTTAAAAACCCTCCTAAAGCACCTGAATATAATCCAGATAAGAAGAGTTTTCTTCTTGTTGACGGATATAATATAATACATGCATTTAAGGAGCTATCAGAGCTTGCACAGGTCAATCTTGACAGTGCAAGAGGCAGACTGCTTGATATACTGTGTAATTATCAGGCAATGAAGGGATGCGAACTGATTGTGGTATTTGACGCATACAGAGTGCCTGGACATGATGAGGAGTTTATAGATTTTCATAATATTCATGTTGTATTTACGAAGACAGCGGAAACTGCTGACCATTATATAGAAAAATTTGCACATGAGAATGGAAAGAAATATAATGTAACGGTGGCAACATCAGATGGTGTAGAACAGGTAATTATAAGAGGACAGGGATGCCTGCTTATATCTGCCAGAGAGTTCGAGAAAGAGATAGCTGCGATGGAGGAACACCTCCGCGAAAACTACCTTAATAGGACATATTGATGATAACACATATATTTAAAACGAGGTGACATACGATGAGTACATTATGGGTTGTTGGTGATTCAACATTAAGCTCTTTTGATGACAAATACTATTATCCAAGATATGGATACGGAACAAGCTTGGTTGTTATCTTAACAGCAAGGTGCAGGTTAATAATCTTGCACTTTCAGGAAGAAGCAGCTTAAGCTTTACTAAGGAAGAGAATTATAAGGAGCTTCTTGCAGGCATGAAAGCAGGAGATTTTCTTATAATCGGATTTGGACATAATGATGAGAAAACAGAGACAGGAAGATATACAAGCCCGATAGGCGGCAGGGATAAGAAAGGCACATTTGCAGCATCATTATATGACAATTATATTAAGCCGGCACTTGATGTTTCATGTACACCAATACTGTGTACACCTATTGTAAGAAGAACTGCAACAGGAGAGTGGACAAAGCAGGAGCTTCACATAACTGATGACGCTGCACAGTTTAAGGGAGGGGATTATTCACAGGCAGTCCGTGACCTTGCAAGAGACCTTGGAATCGTATGTGTTGATATGACTGAAAAGACAAAGGCTTTATATGAAGAGTTAGGACCAGAAGAGACAATTTATCTTCACGCATGGCCATCTAATAAAGAAGTAAGTGTTGACAATACACACACTAATATATGGGGCGGCAGGGTTAATGCTTTTCTTGTTATGCAGGAGCTTGAAAAGGCTGGAATATCAGGACTTTCAGAGAATATAGTTAATATAAGGGCAGATGAACCGCTTCCAGACAAGAACAGATATCTTGAAAAAAATGCTTTATACAAGCCGGTAGTGTTCAGCGATGAGCTTGCTGACAGCAAGAACTTTAAAGATGCATATGGATTCAAAGGCACAGTATTCGGTGATGTTACAACTCTGCCAACGGAATCTGATAATTATATACTTGAAGAAGTTCCAGGGGGAATACACATCGCGGTTAAGAATAATGATGGCAAGATATCTACTGTTACAGACGGAATTGCAATGTACTATAAGAAGATTCCTGTAAATGTGAACTTTACCCTTAAGGCTAAGATGACAATTAATGATTATTTCTATAACAATCAGGTGTCATTTGGGCTTATGGTAAGAGATGACATGTATATTGATAAGAAAATGCCAGATGTACTTGGCGATTATGTAGCGGCAGCACCACTTAACCTTACTTATAAAGACCAGGCATGGAGCTGTTTTGCAAGAAAGAACAGCGAACTTATGCAGGGAAGCGTGACAGGAAGAGAACTTAAGCCGGGTGATACAGTAGAAGTATGTATAAAGTCTAATCCGGACGGATATGCAGTAAAATTAGGCGATGGGGAGTTCTTAACAGGCGGATTTGATTTTAAGCTAACAGCCGTAGACCCTAAGCATGTATACGCAGGATTCTTCGTTTCGAGAAATGCGGATGTTACATTTACGGATATAGAATATACAGAGAATTAATACAATTTTTATATATGATTGTATTTAATTTTACATAGGAAAATGTTACAATTACATCAGAAATATCGTGAAAAAATAGCGTTGACGCGGAAATGAGGCATATTATGAAACTAACATTTTTAGGCGCGGATCATGAGGTAACAGGAAGCTGTCATTTCTTACAGGCGGCAGGTCTTAATATTCTTGTAGACTGCGGTATGGAACAGGGCAATGATGTATATGAAAACCAGGAACTTCCTATTGCAGCATCTGATGTGGATTGCATATTGCTGACGCATGCACACATTGACCATTCAGGTCTGATTCCTCTTATGTATGTGAATGGATTCAGGGGACAGGTGTATTCAACATCAGCTACGGCACAGCTGTGTGAGATAATGTTAAGAGACAGCGCACATATTCAGATGTTTGAAGCTGAATGGAGAAACCGGAAGGCTGCCAGATCAGGAGGAAAACTCAAGGAATTTGTTCCACTGTATGATATGGATGCAGCAGTTAATGTCTGCAAGCAGTTCGTAGGCTGTGAGTATGACAGGTATATGATATTGCAGAAGGAATTAAGATTAGATTCACAGATGTTGGACATCTTCTTGGTTCAGCGAGTATCGAGGTATGGGCAACAGAGAAGACAGAGAATGGTGATGTAACAGAGAAGATTGTGTTTTCGGGTGATATAGGTAATATTAACAAGCCGATAATTAAAGACCCGAAGCATGTCAGGGATGCCGACTATGTAGTTATGGAGTCAACTTATGGTAACAGAAGCCGACGGAGGAACTCCTAAATTATGTGGAAGATTTAACTGATATATTTAAGAGAACATTTGAAAGAGGCGGTAATGTTGTTATTCCGTCCTTTGCAGTAGGAAGAACTCAGGAACTGCTTTATATCATAAGAAAGATTAAAGAAGATAATCTCGTTGGCAGAGATTTTGATGTATATATGGATAGTCCACTTGCTATTGAGGCGACGAACATATTTATTAAGAATGTGGAGAGCTGCTTTGATGATGAGGCAGTAGAACTTGTAAGAAAGGGGATTAATCCGCTTACATTTCCAGGGCTTAAGTATGCAACTACGGGAGATGAAATCAAAGCAGATTAACTTTGATCCTAATCCTAAGGTTATTATTTCTTCATCAGGTATGTGTGAAGCGGGAAGAATAAGACATCACCTGAAGCATAATTTGTGGAGACCAGAGTATACAATTGTATTTGTCGGTTATCAGGCTGTTGGAACAACAGGCCGTATTATAGTTGATGGTGCAGAAGAGATTAAGCTTTTCGGTGAGCCAATCCAGATAAAGGCTGAGATTGTACAGCTTCAGGGTTCGAGTGGCCATGCCGATAAGGATGGGCTTCTTTGTTGGATTAATGCATTTGTACAGAAATGCCTAAAAAGGTGTTTGTTGTGCATGGCGAAGACAGTGTGTGTGACGAGTTTACGGAGTGTCTTAAAGAAGAATACGGTTTATGATGCCATGGCACCATATACAGGCGGAAGTTATGACCTTATTGCAGACAGAGTTATCTCTGAAGGTGTTAAGGAAAGAAAGACTAGAAGAACGACGAGTACACAGCGTGGTAAAACTGTATTTGACAGACTTGTTGCTGCTGGAAAGCGTCTCATGACAGTTATTACACACAATGAGGGTGGTACGAATAAAGATCTGGCTAAGTTTACAGATCAGATTAATGCATTATGTGATAAATGGGACAGGTGATTATGATGAAGATG
>ENA-OQIR01001032-OQIR01001032.1-human-gut-metagenome-genome-assembly--contig:-NODE-1032-length-10462-cov-3.042864_pt1 | contig 10462 bp, 9 predicted proteins | sample MGYA00242580_ERZ504745 | MGnify/ENA primary metagenome ERZ504745 (study PRJEB26092, sample SAMD00036214) | human gut metagenome | host: Homo sapiens | study: EMG produced TPA metagenomics assembly of... | reverse complement strand
TCGCTGAACTTGTTGGTCCAGCGCTGCGACACGCCAGGTCGTCGAACAGGTACAGGCGAGCTTCTCGGCGGAGATGGTGTGGCCGTTGCGGGTGAACGAACCGTCAGCACCGCCGAACTCGTCGTAGCGGCCCAGTCGAGCTGCTGCGGGAGCTGCTCGTCCAGGTCCTTGAGCTCCACAGGAGCCCACTCAGGCAGCGACTTGGCGTTGGGCGAAGCCGGGCCATCGATGTCCACGTAGCCATCGGCCGTGCGATACGTCAGCTTGGCGTTGGCGTACGGCTTGAGGCCGGTACCGGCCGGGATCTTCTTACCGACGATGACGTTGGACTTAAGGTCGAGCAGGTGGTCGACCTTGCCCTCGATGGCAGCCTCGGTAAGGACGCCGGCGGTACGGATGAACGAAGCGCTCGACAGCCAGGAGTCGATGTTGGACGCGACCTTGAGCGTACCCAGGATGACGGGCTCGGCCACGGGAGCCTGACCGCCCAGACGGGCAACGCGCTCGACCTCGTCGGCGAACTCGTAGCGGTCGACGTACTGACCAAGCAGGTACTTGGAGTCGCCGGGGTTGGTGATCTGAACGCGACGCAGCATCTGACGTGCGAGCACCTCGATGTGCTTGTCGTTCAGGTCGACGCCCTGGCTGGTGTAGACGTCCTTGACGCTCTCGACGAAGGTGTGCATCGTCGACTCGATGTCGGTCAGCTTGCGCAGGTTGCGGAAGTTGACGAAGCCCTTGGTGATCTGGTCGCCGGCGCGAACCTCGCAGCCGTCCTCGATCTCGGGCATAAAGCGCACCGAAGCGGGGACGCGACGCTCGTCGAGGACACGGGTGTGATCCTCGGAGTCGGTGAGCGTCAGCACGTACTCGGACTTCTCGGGCTTAATCGAGAGGTGGCCGGAGTACGGAGCCAGCTCGGCCTCGCGACCCAGGATCTTCTCGTTGACGTTACCGACGATATCGAACATACGGCTGACCGTAGGCAGACCCTGCGTAATATCGTCGACGCCAGCGACGCCGCCGGAGTGAATGGTACGCATCGTAAGCTGCGTACCGGGCTCGCCGATGGACTGGGCGGCAATAATGCCGACCGCGGTACCGATGGCGACCGGACGACGGGTGGAAAGATCCCAGCCGTAGCACTTCTGGCACACGCCGTACTTGGAACGGCAGGTAAGCAGCGCGCGAAGCTTGACCTTCTTGAGGCCGGCATCGACCATCTTCTGGATGTCGGCGACCTTCTCGATGTAGCCGTCCTGCTCAAAGAGCACGGTGCCATCGGGAGCCACGACGTCCTCAATGAAGCAACGGCCGACGAGGTCGGTGTTGAGGTCGGTGGTGCCGGGGATGATGAGGTTGTAGGTGACGCCCTCGTGCGTACCGCAATCCTCCTCGCGGACGATGACGTCCTGGGCCACGTCGACCAGACGACGGGTCAGGTAACCAGAGTCCGAGGTGTGGGATGCGGTATCGACCAGGCCCTTACGGGCGCCGTAGGTCGAAATGAAGTACTCGAGCGGCAGCAGACCCTCGCGGAAGTTCGCCTTAATGGGAAGGTCGATCGTCTCGCCGGACATGTCTGCCATCAGGCCACGCATGCCGCCGAGCTGACGCAGCTGGGTCTTAGAACCACGGGCGCCGGAGTCGGCCATCATGTACAGCGGGTTCTCCTCGTCGAACATGTCGAGCATGAGCGCTGCAACCTTATCGGTACAAGCGGTCCACTCGTTAACGACTTCGATGTGGCGCTCCGTCTCGTTGATGAAGCCCTCCTCGAAGTACTCGTTGATCTGGTCGACGTTGGCCTGGGCGCGGTCGAGCAGCTCCTGCTTCTCGGCAGGGATGAGAGCGTCCCACACCGAGATGGTGAGGCCGGCGCGGGTAGCGTAGTGGAAGCCGGAGTACTTGATGGCGTCGAGGATCGGGCCGACCTTGGCCTCGGGGTAACGATCGCAGCAGTCGGCAACCAGCTTGGCCACGTCGCCCTTGACCATCTTGTAGTTCATGAACTCGTAGTCTTCGGGCAGGCACTGGCGGTTGAAGATGATGCGGCCGATAGAGGTCTCGAAGCGCGCGGTCTTATTGCCGGTGACATCGTAGTCGACGAACTCGTTCTTGCCGTTCTTGACGCGGAAGATACGGGTGCCGTCCTCGTTGATGACGTTGGCATCGGCAGCGGACACGCGGACCTGAATCTTGGCCTGCATGTCAACCTCGGAACGCAGTCATAGGCGTGCAGCGCGTCATCGAAGCTCGAGAACACGTGGTTCTCGCCCGGCAGACCCTCGCGGACCTGGGTCAGGTAGTACACACCGATGATCATGTCCTGCGAAGGGATGTTAACCGGCTTGCCGGATGCCGGCGAGCGCAGGTTGTTCGCAGAGAGCATGAGCACGCGAGCCTCGGCCTGAGCCTGGCTGGACAGCGGCACGTGGACAGACATCTGGTCGCCGTCGAAGTCGGCGTTGAAGGGCGAGCAGACCAGCGGGTGCAGGTGGATAGCCTTGCCCTCGACCAGCACCGGCTCAAAGGCTGGATGGACAGACGGTGCAGGTCGGTGCACGGTTGAGCAGCACGACACGGCCGTCGATGACCTCTTCGAGGATATCCCACACAAAGGTGGCACCGCGGTCGATAGCGCGCTTGGCGCCCTTGATGTTCTCGACCTTGCCAAGCTCGACCAGGCGCTTCATGACGAAGGGCTTGAAGAGCTCCAGCGCCATGGTCTTGGGCAGACCGCACTGGTGCAGCAGCAGCTTGGGGTCGGTAACGATTACCGAACGGCCAGAGTAGTCGACACGCTTGCCCAGCAGGTTCTGACGGAAACGACCCTGCTTGCCCTTGAGGGCCTCGGCGAGCGACTTGAGCGGGCGACCGCCACGGCCAGAGACCGGGCGACCACGACGGCCGTTGTCGAACAGGGCGTCCACGGACTCCTGGAGCATGCGCTTCTCGTTGTTCACGATGATCGCAGGGGCGTCCAGGTCGAGCAGGCGCTTGAGTCGGTTGTTACGGTTGATCACGCGACGATACAGGTCGTTGAGGTCGGACGCGGCGAAGCGACCGCCGTCGAGCTGGACCATCGGGCGCAGATCGGGCGGAATGACCGGGATGACATCCAGAATCATGTTCGCGGGGCTGTTGCCGCCCTTCAGGAAGGCGTCAACGACCTCGAGGCGCTTGACGGCCTTCTCGCGCTTCTGCTTCTGGGAGTCCTCGTCGGCGATGATTGCCTTGAGCTTCTCGGCCTCGGAGGGGAGGTCGATGGCAGCGAGCAGGTCGCGGACGGCCTCGGCACCCATGCCACCCTTGAAGTACATGGAGTAGTAACGGGTCATCTCGCGGAACAGCGGCTCATCAGAGATGAGGTCGCGCTCGGTGAGCTTCATGAAGGCGTTGAAGGCGTCCGTGCGGAGCTGCTTCTCGTCCTTGCACTCTTCCTCGATGTCGACGATGCCAGAGGCGATCTCCTCGGGGGTCAGCGGCTCCTCGTCGGAGAACTCGTCAAAGTTCTCGGGGTTGCCCTGCTCCTTGAGGGACTCGATCTGGCGGGCGCACTCGGCATCGATCTCTTCCAGGTCGGCGGCGAGCTCCTCGCGCAGGTCGTCAGCGTCGGCCTCGCGAGCCTCGTAGTCGACCTCGGTAATGATGTAGCTGGCAAAGTACAGAACCTTCTCGAGGTCCTTGGACTTGATGTCGAGCATACGGCTCATCGGGAAGCTCGTGGGGCTCTTGAAGTACCAGATGTGGGACACGGGAGCGGCGAGCTCGATGTGGCCCATGCGGTCGCGACGCACCTTGGCCGAGGTGACCTCGACGCCGCAGCGCTCGCAGACGATACCCTTAAAGCGGATGCCCTTGTACTTGCCGCAGGAGCACTCCCAGTCCTTGGCGGGACCGAAGATCTTCTCGCAGAACAGGCCGTCCTTCTCGGGCTTGAGGGTACGGTAATTGATGGTCTCCGGCTTCTTGACCTCACCGTGCGACCAGGAACGGATCTGGTCGGCGGAGGCAAGGGAGATTTTTACCGAGTCAAAATCAGTAGCTTCGAAATCTGCCACAGTCAACTACTCCTTATCAGTGGTCGTGGCGGCGACAGCTCGGGCGCCTCGGCGGTCTCGGCATCCTGGGCCTCGACGTCGGCGTCAACGCCGGCGAGCGCAGCCAGGTCATCGAGGGCAGAGGTCTCCTCGGCGGTCACAGGGCGGAGGCGTCCTCGTCGGCATCGTGCATGGGCTCGATGTCCAGCGCGAGGGAGCGAATCTCCTTGACGAGAACCTTGAAGGACTCGGGGATACCCGGGACAGGAACGTTCTCGCCCTTGACGATGGACTCGTAGGTCTTGACGCGGCCCACGGTATCGTCGGACTTGACGGTCAGGATCTCCTGCAGGACGTTGGCAGCACCGTATGCGTACAGTGCCCAAACTTCCATCTCGCCGAAGCGCTGGCCGCCGAACTGAGCCTTGCCGCCCAGCGGTTGCTGGGTAACCAGGCTGTAAGGGCCGGTCGAACGGGCGTGGATCTTGTCGTCGACCATGTGGCCGAGCTTGAGGATGTAGGACGTACCCACGGTAATGGGCTCGCGGAACTCCTCGCCGGTGCGGCCGTCGAACAGGCGGGTCTTGCCGCGCTCGTCAAGCTGGGTGACAAACTCGGGGCGCATGTGATCGCCAAAGGCAGCGGTGGCCTTGTTGAGCATGTTCTTGTTGGCGCGACGGATGACCTCGGCGATCTCGTCCTCCTTGGCGCCGTCGAAGACGGGCGTCGAGACGAAGAACGGACCGGGGACATACTTGTCGGAGTCGGCATCCTCGGTATCCCAACCGCAGGCAGCAGCCCAGCCAAGGTGGCACTCGAGCAGCTGACCGACGTTCATACGCGAAGGAACGCCCAGCGGGTTGAGGATAACGTCGATCGGGGTACCGTCAGCCATGTAGGCATGTCCTCGACCGGCAGAACGTTACAGATAACGCCCTTGTTGCCGTGGCGACCGGCGATCTTATCGCCCTGCTGGATCTTACGACGCTGGGCGACGTAGACGCGCACCTGCTCGTTGACGCCGGGGGCCAGGTCGTCGCCGTTCTCGCGGCTAAAGCGGACGACGTCGATGACGCGGCCATAAGCGCCGTGAGGCATCTTAAGGGAGGTGTCGCGAACATCGTGAGCCTTGGCACCGAAGATGGCGCGCAGCAGGCGCTCCTCGGCGGTCAGAGCGCTCTCGCCCTTAGGCGTGACCTTGCCGACCAGGATGTCGCCAGGGCCGACCTCGGCGCCGATGCGGATGATGCCGTCCTCGTCGAGGTTGGCAAGCATGTCCTCGGAGAGGTTCGGGATCTCGCGAGTGATCTCCTCGGGGCCGAGCTTGGTGTCGCGGGCGTCGATCTCGTGACGGGTGATATTGATGGTCGTCAGCAGGTCCTCGGCCACCAGGCGCTCGGACACGACGATACCGTCCTCGTAGTTGAAGCCTTCCCACGCATGTATGCCACGGTGAGGTTCTGGCCCAGTGCGAGCTCGCCATGATCGGTCGAAGGACCGTCGGCCAGAGGCTCGCCCTGCTCAACGGTGTCACCGACGCGCACGAGCGGACGGTGGTTGATGCAGGTGGACTGGTTGGAGCGCTGGTACTTGGCCAGGTGATACTCGTCCATGCCGCCGGCGTGCTTGACGATAATCTTGGAGCGTCGGCATAGATGACTTCGCCGGCGTTCTTGGCCAGGGTAACCTCGCCAGAGTCCAGGGCGGCGCGACGCTCCATGCCGGTACCGACATAGGGAGCGGCGGGGTGAACCAGCGGCACGGCCTGACGCTGCATGTTGGCGCCCATGAGCGTACGCTTGGCGTCGTCGTGCTCGAGGAACGGAATCAGCGTGGCTGCGACGGAGAGCATCTGACGCGGCGAGACGTCCATGTAGTCGACGTCCTCGACAGGCACGTCGGCGGGAGCGCCGAAGGAGCCGTCGAAGTCGCGGGTACGGGCGATCACGGTATGCGGACGGACGATCTTGCCCTCGGCATCGGTCGTGATGAACTCGTTGGTCTTGGGATCGAGCGGCGTGTTGGCCGGCGCGATGACGTGCTTCTCTTCCTCGTCAGCGGTCATCCAGTCGATCTGGTCGGTGGCAACGCCGTTCTCGACACGACGGAACGGGGCCTCGATGAAGCCATACTCGTTGACGCGGGCCGTAGAGGGCGAGCGAGCCGATCAGGCCGATGTTGGGGCCTCGGGGGTCTCGATCGGGCACATGCGGCTGTAGTGCGAGTTGTGAACGTCGCGGACGGCCGTCGGCACGTTGGTGCGGCGGCTGGAGCCCGACTTGTGGCCGGCAAGGCCGCCAGGGCCGAGTGCGGACAGACGGCGCTTGTGGGTCAGACCGGTCAGGGGGTTTGCCTGGTCCATGAACTGCGAGAGCTGCGAGGAACCGAAGAACTCCTTGATAGAGGCCACGATCGGACGGATGTTGATGAGCGACTGCGGGGTGATCTCGTCGATGTCCTGGGAGCTCATGCGCTCACGGACGACGCGCTCCATACGGCTCATGCCGATACGGAACTGGTTGGCGACGAGCTCGCCGACGGTGCGAATGCGGCGGTTGCCAAAGTGGTCGATGTCGTCGACCTTGAAGCCCTGCTCGCCAGCAGCGAGGGACAGCAGGTAGCGCAGCGTAGCGACGATATCCTCGTCGGTGAGCACCGTGACCTCTTCCTCGGTGGTGAGGTTGAGCTTCTTGTTGACCTTGTAGCGACCGACGCGGGCCAGATCGTAGCGCTGCGGGTTGAAGAGCAGGCCCTCGAGCAGGCTGCGGGAAGCATCCACGGTGGGAGGCTCGCCCGGGCGCAGGCGACGGTAGATCTCGATAAGAGCATCCTCGCGGGTAAGGGCGGTATCGCGCTCGAGGGTGCGCTTGATCACATCGGAGTTGCCGAGCAGCTCGATGATATCGTCGTTGGTGACGGCGATGCCAAGGGCGCGCAGGAACATCGTGGCGCTCTGCTTGCGCTTACGGTCGATGGAGACCATGAGCTGGTCGCGCTTGTCGACCTCAAACTCGAGCCAGGCACCGCGGGACGGATGATCTGAGCCTTGTAGATCTGCTTGCCCGAATCCATCTCGGAGCTGTAGTACACGCCCGGGGAACGGACGAGCTGGGAGACGACGATACGCTCGGTACCGTTGATGATAAAGGTGCCTGATCGGTCATCATGGGGAAGTCGCCCATAAAGACGAGCTGCTCCTTGATCTCGCCGGTCTCCTTGTTGGTGAGACGGACGTCGGTCAGAAGCGGAGCCTGATAGGTCATGTCCTTCTCACGGCACTCCTCGACGGTGTGCGCGGGATCGCCAAACTGATGCTCGCCGAAGGTAACCTCGAGAACATGGTTCTGGCTCTGGATGGGGCTGGATTCCTTGAACGCCTCACGAAGGCCCTCGTCCTTAAAACGCTCAAAGGATTCCCTCTGAACAGAGATAAGGTTGGGGAGCTCCATGGCCTCCGGGATTTTCCCGAAGCTGACGCGCTTGCGCTCAGTGGCAGTGTATGCGTAGGTCACCAGGTTTTTCCTCCTTCACGGAAATGCTCGGTGGATTGGCGAGGCATAGCTTCGCCAGTTATCGCAACCTAATAGTTTATCAGGTACCGACCGTTGAGCAAGAAAAGCCTTGACGTGATTGAGTTTTTGGAGTAGCAAAGTTTTTCGACAGAAAACATGCAGGTAGATGGATGTGCATCGAACACCTGTTCATATATTTTCTGTGAACAGAGGCTAGCAATCGCAGCTCTTATAAAAAACGGGCGCGAACCGAAGTCCGCACCCGTAAATGTCGATGCCCGAAGGCTTACTTACGCATCAAACCGCCGCGCTCGTCGATGGCATCCCAGAAGGCGCCGGCAAAGCGAGGATCGCTTGCAGCATGAGGGCGTTGGTGGCCATCCAGCCAGACGGGGTACCGGTATCGTAGCCCGACAGCGGTCGATGACGACGGCGTACATGGCCTCGCGGTCGAGCGAGCGGGCCATGGCGTCGGTCAGCTGGATCTCGCCGCCCTTACCGGCCTGCTGATCGGCCAGCAGGTCCATGACCAACGGGCTCAGCAGGTAGCGACCGACGATGTACAGGTTGGACGGAGCCGCCTCGGGAGCGGGCTTCTCGACCAGGCCGCCGATGCGCCAAACGGCACCGGGCTCGTCGTCGGCGCATTCTCGAAGCCTCGAGAGCGCCCACGCGATCGCCGGCGATAACGCCATAGCGGCTGACTTCCTCGGGAGCGCACGCGGCAACGGCGATAACAGAAGCGCCACCGTGCTCCTTGGAGACGGCAAGCATCTTGTCACAGATGTCGCGGTTGGGCACAACGTAGTCGCCCAGAAGAACCAGGAAGTTCTCCCCTGCCACAGCGTCGGCGGCAGAGCGAATGGCGTGGCCAAGGCCCTTGGGCTCGTACTGATAACGGAAGTCGACCGGCATACCACCAGCATGGGCGACGGCGTCGGCATAAGCATCCTTGCCACGCTCGCGCAGCAGGTTCTCGAGCGAACGATCGGGCTGGAAGTAGCTCAGCAACTCGGGCTTGCCAGGAGAGGTGACGATAATAGCATCGTCGACCTCATCGGGGTCGAGCGCCTCCTCAACGACGTACTGGATGACCGGTTTGTCGAGCACCGGCAGCATCTCTTTGGGCGTGCACTTGGTGCCAGGCAGAAAACGCGTGCCAAGACCGGCGGCGGGGATGATTGCCTTCATGTTATTCAAGGATCCTTTCGCAGGCGCAGGATGCGCCCTGTGCGTGCGGCACGGCGGCCGCAGACCAAATTGCGATACCGAAGTATCTTACCGCCGGAGACATACGTCGCCGTAAGGCAAACGCAATTCTTCAGCAGGTCAACGCAAATTATTGCTCGAATGATGCAATTTTACGCCCCAGCGGTAACGGGATTGGCACGGCGAAGACAGCGGTGTTCTGCGTGCCGAGCAATGGGAATGAGGGGCCAAAACAAAAAAGACGGGGCTCGCAATGCGAACCCCGTCTGCAAAGAAATCTGGCGAGAAAGCCTGATTACTTGAGGGTGACAGCAGCGCCAGCAGCCTCGAGCTTCTCCTTGGCAGCCTCGGCGTCCTCCTTCTTGGCACCCTCGAGAACAGCCTTGGGAGCGCCCTCGACGACCTCCTTGGCCTCCTTCAGGCCAAGTTGGTGAGCTCACGGACGGCTTGATGACCTGGATCTTGTTGTCGCCGAAGCCCTCGAGCACGACGTCAAACTCGGTCTTCTCCTCGGCCTCAGCAGCGCCAGCAGCGGGAGCGGCGACAACGGCGGCAGGAGCAGCGGCGGAAACGCCGAAGGTGTCCTCGATAGCCTTAACGAGCTCGGAAGCCTCGAGAAGGGTCATTTCCTTAAGAGCATCGATGATCTCATCGGTGGTAAGCTTAGCCATTTCTAAGTCCTTTCGGTTTCCGTGCAGATGCACGGAGATCAGTTAAAACACGACGCGAATGCGTCAGGGGTGCGGCGTTGCCGCCGCGGGTGAAAACAGCGACTAGGCTGCCTTCTGCTCGGAGACCTGCTGGATCGAACGAGCGAGACCAGAGGAAACGCCGTTGACGCAGACAGCGATGTCGCGAGCGAAACCGGAGATGAGACCGGCGATCTGGCCGAGAAGCTGGTCCTTGGTGGGCAGCTCGGCGATAGCCTTAACATCATCAGCGGAAACGGCCTTGCCGTCGGAGATACCGCCCTTGATCTCAAGGACGCCCTTGGACTTAGCGGAGAAGTCCTTAAGGGTCTTAGCGGCCTCGACCGGCTCGGTCTCGTAGAACACATAAGCGACGGGGCCGGCGAGGATCTCGTCGAGCTCGGGCTGCTCCTGGTTCTTGAGAGCGATCTTGACCAGGTTGTTCTTGTAGACCTTCATCTCGGCGCCGCACTCGCGAAGCTGATGACGCAGCTCCTGAGCCTGCTTAACCGTCAGACCGTTGTAGTTGACGACGAACAGACCGGCGTTCTCGGCGATACGGGACTCGATCTCTGCAACCTTGTCGATTTTGTACTGCTGGGGCATGAATTACACCTCCTCGAATTCTTTCCGGGCACGGTCCGCCACAAGGACGTGACGGGGGCATGTCCAAAAAGAAAGCCCCCGCGCTGCATGAGCGACGGGGGCGAGAAGACATATCTACTCGACCACCTCGGCTGGCGGGATATCCCATTAAGCTCGCGGGCAATGCCCGTTTGCACCGGCTGTCTCTGGCAGCGGATTCGTGCGTGAACCGAAATTATTATGGCGGGGACCCCGGCGTCGGTCAACGGAAATCCGGGCTGCACACAATTCCACCATTCCGACCGCGCCGCCGAAGGCCGGGCGCAAGGTTTTCGCTCGGTCAGGTCCTGGGCTCGCTCGGAAAGCACATTAAGTGCTTTCGGCTCGTGCGGAATCTACGAAAATCGGGCCTACATTCCTCCCC
>ENA-OQIR01001031-OQIR01001031.1-human-gut-metagenome-genome-assembly--contig:-NODE-1031-length-10474-cov-2.069972_pt1 | contig 10474 bp, 15 predicted proteins | sample MGYA00242580_ERZ504745 | MGnify/ENA primary metagenome ERZ504745 (study PRJEB26092, sample SAMD00036214) | human gut metagenome | host: Homo sapiens | study: EMG produced TPA metagenomics assembly of... | reverse complement strand
TCTGGCCGTCTCCCCTGCTGCTGTGGATCAGCACCGCCTGAAACAGAGCCTTTGCGCCATGCTCCACCATGTACCCGGCGGCTTTCCAGCCGCCAGGTGTTCACAGGCTCGGTGATCCCGGCGGCCTGCTGGGCTTCCTCGATGCGCTGGGCGTTGACCGGGGCGGCCTTTGCGCTGTTCCATGCCCGGTGCAGGGCTTCGGCAAAGCTGCTCACGCCCTTGCGGTACAGCTTCCATGCCTTGTGCATGATCTCGGAGAGATTGTACTTCTTCATACTGTCCTCGCTTTACTTTGCGGGTCAGCTCCTGTATAATGGGCTTAACCCTGTTGTGGGTTTGGCTCGGTGATGTAGTTGGTAGCTGGCACCGGGCCATTTTCTTTTATACAGCTTATCAGGAAGTGGGTTACTGTCTTAGCTGGCGTTCTGCTCTTGCGCTCCCGGTACATCCTTCGCCCCTTGCCTTCCGGTCGTGCTTCCCTTGCTGTGTCTTTATTATATACCATTGCGCAAGTACATTCAATGCACGGAATGCACAAAGATTTACCATTGCATAAGTACAAACTGTACACTTGCGCAAGTGTATTAAATGCGCTATAATAGAGTGGAAAAGAGGTGTTAGCATGGGAACAGCCAGAACAAAGGCAAACAATAAATGGAACGCAAAGGCATACGATCGTGTGAACCTCGTTCTAAAAAAAGAAACCAGCCCCACGAAAGATGAAGTTCAGGCGGCGGCAGATGCCAAGGGCGAAAGCCTGAACGCCTATATTGTGGAAGCGATTCGGCAGCGGCTTGAATCGGATATGCCCACAGAGGACACCGCCGGGGAGTAAATGGAAGGACGTGAGAACATGGCCGACATTCAGAAATACAGTGAACAGACGTTCGAGAGTATCAAGCACATCAACGAATACGGGCAAGAGTTCTGGTATGCGAGAGAGCTGCAAACTGCACTTGAGTATACCGAATGGCGAAACTTCAAGAAGATCATAGATAAGGCAAAGGATGCCTGTGCTACAAGCGGAAATCCCGTTGGTGAACATTTTGTTGAGGTCAACAAATCATCCCCGATGCCAAACGGTGGTGTTCGGGAAGTTGAAGATTTTATGCTTTCCCGCTATGCCTGCTATCTGATCGTGATGAACGGTGACCCCCGCAAAGAGGTTATTGCTGTCGGTCAGACCTACTTTGCTATCAAAACACGTCAGCAGGAACTTGTAGAGAACTACGACGAGCTGACGGAGAACCAGAAGCGGATTGCGATCCGGCATGAGATGGCAGAGCACAACAAGTCCCTTGCAGAAGCCGCACAGATGGCCGGTGTCGAAACAAGTCTGGATTATGCCACGTTCCAGAACTATGGGTACATGGGCCTGTATGGAGGTTTGAGGGCTGCGGACATCAAGGTTCGGAAAGGCTTGAAAAAGAGCCAGAACATTCTTGACCACATGGGCAGCACAGAGCTTGCAGCGAACCTTTTCCGTGCTACGCAGACGGATGAAAAGCTCCGCCGGGACAACGTGCAGGGCAAGGCAGCAGCCAATCAGGTGCATTATCAGGTGGGCGCAAAGGTACGCCAGACCATCAAGGATCTGGGCGGCACAATGCCCGAAGACCTTCCCACGCCTGAAAAGAGTATCAAGCAGCTGGAACGTGAACAGGAAAAGAAGAAGCTGAAAGAGTAGGGCATACATGACTTGTCTACTTTGCAAGGGCGAAATGAAGCCCATCACGACCATTCACACGGTTCAGCTGAAGAACTGTGTTGTGGCCATCAAGAACGTGCCCTGCCTGAAATGCGAACAGTGCGGCGAGGTCGTTCTGTCAGCTGACACGGTGGAGAAGATAGAGCACATCTTGCAGACGGTCGAAAAGGCCGTGGCAGAGATCACCGTTGTGAACTTCCCCGACTGTGCAGCGTAACAGCCCCCCGCCGGAGCTGCCAGAGCGCTGACACACCCGCCGTAAGGATTTACCAACAAGCAACAAACAAAGCCCTCAGCCGCCTTGTATGACGGTCTGGGGGCTTTGTTGTACAGCAGAAGAGCTGCGCCCGGCGGGTGCTGGCGCGGTCAAAGGGTTTGGGATGCTTCCAACAAGGCCGCTTTGTATAAACAAAGACATTGCTTGCAAGGCTTTGTGCGTACAAAAGCACTGCTTGCAGCAGAGTTTTTTCACACGATATGCGCGGGCGTGTGTCGTGTCATTAAACTACCCCACGACCGGAGTTCAACCGGAGTTCGCGCGCGTTATCGTGTCAAGAAACTCCCGGTTGCGGTGGATTTGCGGTGGAAAGCCCCTGCAAGGGCACACGGACTTTGGAACAAAGTCTAGTGTGTTACACCTCGCCCGGCGGGGTGGATTCTTCGGGGTTCGTCCGGGGTTCAAGGCTGGGCCGCTGTTCCGGGTGGCGGTCAAAATAGCCAGCGGCTTCAAAGTCTGCGTAGTGTTCCCGTATCATCTGATCGCGCCATGCGTAGTAGTCAAAGCGTTCTTCTTCCTTCTTTTCCAGATATTCAACGGTGCGCTCCTGAATGCTGCCATAGCGGTTCCATGCGTTCCAGCCAGTGCCGCGCCACGCTCTGGTGCTGATGATCTCATCCCGCCAGTGAAGCAAAGCCGACATACTGCGCAGGCATTGGAAGCCGTGCCGTTCGATTTGGTTCACGCGGTTGCTGGATATGCCGATATCCTGCCGATGTCCTTTAGGCTCTGGCCGCTGTAGTAGTGGCGGCGTATAACGTCCGCTTCTCGGTCTGCCAGCTTGTTCAAGGCTTCTTCCAGTGCGGCGTGAAGTTCCTCGTTGTAGATCTCATTTTCGGCCTGCTGGAACTCGTGAGCGGCCGCCGGGTCTTCCTGAAGGTCACCTAAAGCGGTGTCGCTGCCGTCCTCGCCCACAGGAGTATCAAGGCTGGTGCATTCGTTCAGAGGGTTGCAGACACAGCCACGCGCCGGCCGTCCTCGGTGATGACACCTCGCGTGTGCTCTCCACAGGTGGCGGTGCGGATCTGCTTCAACAGCGCATAGCTCAGATACGTTGTGAAACTGCCCTGTTCTGCGCTGTAGTGTTTGGCTGCATAATCCACAGCAAAGTACCTTCCTGCACCAAATCTTCAAAGGACAGGCCCGCGCTGTCTGCCACGGTCTGGTTCTTCTCGTACCACTGCCACAGCTGGCGCCGCACAAAGCCCTTGTTGACTTCCCAAAGCTGGCCTAGGGCAAAGGCATTCCCGGCGGCTGCCAGTGCGGCAAGGGCCGCGTTTGTGGCCTGCTGGTCGGTCTGCTTGGGTCGATTCTGTTCCATTCGCTGCATCCCTTTCGGAGTAAGTAGATACGGCCACGCGGGTGCGTATCGTGTCAATAAATTGTTTACTTGAGTGAAGTGCTGTGCTTCTTTTTCCGCCTGCGCCAGCGTTGAAACTCTTTCCACTCGGCTTCCAGTCTTCCTCGGCCTCGTAGAAATAATGCATTTTCAAAATGATTTCCCGCGCGGACTGCTTCATATAGGCCCGCCGGGCGCGTTCAATGCCGCTGGCCTTGCCGCCCATCCGGGCTATCTCCCGGCGGCGTTCTGGTGGCAGGTCGGCCAGACTGCGGAGGTTGTCAGGATTCATGATGCTGCCCCCATTCAAAGAGGGCGCACAGGTTGCCCCATGCGCCCAGCGTGTCACGAGTTCGACCGTGGTTCACTCGTTGTTCAAGGGTTGTTCAGTTTGACCGGCACCCGCTCAATTCGTCCGGGCTGTCAACGGAACAGATGATCGCGGGGAGATCGCTCAAATCGAACACCTCGTGCGTTCCGTCAGGGTAAAAGCCTATCAGTTCGGCGGTGGGCTTGTTGATTACCAGTACCGGCATACCAGCGGAAAGATGGTCAGTCAGGCGGCAGCCGCCTTCCTGCAGATGGGGAAAGCGGTCGATGCAATCAGACTGGCACGGGGTGCCGTCAAAAGGGCATTTGATCTGTTTCATGCGTTGTTCTTCCTTCCGGGCACTCAGGCCCACAAATCAAGGATTCATGCGGATTTTTAGATGGTTGTGCGGGGTTGTGCAGGCTTTTTGTGTTAGTTCTATAAAGAAACGAATTTTTTTATTAACAGTAGAACCCTGCACAGGTCTGCACATTTAGGCAAAGCGGAGCTGCTTGTACCCAAGAATAAAGGTTTTGGGTTGTGCAGTGCTGCCACTCCCGGCGGGGCGTTTACGCTTGATCGTGCCGAAGTTCTCCATCTCACTTTTGAAGTTGGCCATGCTCTCGGCAAACTGTCCATTGCGGGCGCACCACGCCTTGTATAACTCGTAAGCGTCCTCTGTGCGGATTTCCCCCTGTGGGTCTGCTTCCAGAGATTCAGCCACGAAACGGCCCATCTTGTCGGAACGCTGGCGGTATTCATCCGTTGCGATTTTGACGGATTCAGGCATATCAAAGCCGGTTTCCTCAATCAACCAAAGTCCATCAAGGCACCAGTTCAGAATGCCAGAGAGCGCCGCCGGGGTGCTCAAGGCTTTTTTCAGGCCGGTGTCACGTTCAGATTCGTCAAAGTGACGTTCAAAGGGAATCAGCTTCACGCGGCCAGAGGTGAACAGGGTAACGTCTGTGACCTGCGGCAGGTGGTTCGTGTTGATGAACAACTTGAACTGTGGCCGGAACTCAAAGCTGTTTTCATGCAGGAAGCGGGCGGTGATCGTATCATTGCCGGTCAGGGTTTTGACCAGCGCGGCACTCAAGACCATCTTCTTATCGGGCTCGGAGATATTGACGAACCGGGCACCGGCCAGCCGGGCCACATCCTCACTTGGCATATTACCGTTGACAGTCGGTTTCATGGAAATTGTTTCCGGTCGAGTGGCGCGGCCATAGTCCCCCACAAGGTTCATGAAGGTTTCCATGCTGGTGCCCTTGCCGTTGCGGCTGGTTACGCCGTACAGGATGAAGAAGCATTCATGCGCCGTGTCACCGGTCAGGGCATAGCCCAACGCCTTTTGAAAGAATGCGGCCTTGTCCTGATCGCCCTGCATGATCTCGGAAATAAACTGCTCCCAACGCTTACAGCGGGCATTTGCATGGTATTCAACACCGGCCTTCATGCTCAGGAAGTCCGCCGGGGAATGATCTCGGAACTCCCTTGTTTTCAGGTTCAGGGTGCCGTTCTGGCAGTTGAACAGGAAGGGGTCTGCATCGAATCGGGACAGGGGCAGAGGGTACACGCTGGCCGCGTCCTTCAAAATGGTTTCGCGGTTGTGGCGGCTCTGCCACTTGGCAACGTGCTTCATGTAGCTTTGCTTCCGGGATTCATCCGGGATGGACAGCGCATAAATATAAAGGCTGTCTGCCAGTTTCTTGCAAAGCTGCATGACCTTCAGGCCGCCGGTGTCGGGCTTCCACACGCCATCCGCATAAACGAACCACTGTTTGCGCTCTGGCACATACCGGGCAACGCTCTTGTACCAATCTGCGAACAGGTTGCCGTTTCCGATGTCATTCCAGCCGTATCGGTCGTTATTGTCGGGTTCAAGGTCGGTCAATGACACCTGTGCAGGCTGTGCGCTTTTGGTGCCGGGATCCTCGGCAGGAGCAGACACAGGCATGACCACCTTTGCGGCCCGCTCTTTGAAGTATCCCGCCGGGTCATACCCGCCGCGGGTGCTGCTGGCGGCGTTCTTGATGGTGATCGCGCCGTAAGTGGTGCCGCTCTGCTTTCTGTCCCACTTCTCGCGCATCAAGCCGGACTGCCTGAACAGCCTGTCCATTCTGGCCGGGTCGCCGTTCGTCCACCATGCCAGTATATTGCACAGTGCAACATCCGCTTCAGAGTGGGAAGGATAAGCCGAAATGTCACCGTTCCACAGTGCAGAGAATGCCGCGCCGTTCCTGCCCTTCTTCATTTTGGCGATCAGGGGCGCGTCCTCAATATCCACCCCGCCGGGGGCCGCTGTCGGCTTCTCTGTGGGCCTTTCCTGCTGCTGCTTCTGGGCACGGGCCTGTAATTCTGCATACAGCGCGTTTACCGTGTCCTGTGCGGCGCGCAGGGGCTTTTCGGGGCCGTAGAGCCTGCCGGTCATGGTGAAATATCGGCCACGGTCGTACATTTCAGCTTCCTTGCGTTTGATTGCCTGACCGGGCAGATGGGCCGAACAGAAAACGTGCAGGCCCTCGCCGCTGGGGGAAATTTCGGTGTAGCTGTCCAGCTTTGTCACCCATGCTTCCACCCACGGGTCACACTTCCCGTCATGCAAGCAGTGGTCAAAGTCGATGCCAACGACACAGCCCGCTGCATCGAACTCAAAGCCCACACCCCCAAAGCGGCCGGCTTCCACGGCCTGTGCAGCGGTCTGGAAGTCTGCCCATGTTTCAGGTTGCCCGGCCTTTGCCGGGGTTCCGGTGCGCGGGTCAAAGGGCATTTTGCGGGGCTTGCCTTTGGCACCCCAGCAAACCCACTGCGGCAGAATGGCCAGCGCGTCAGGGATATTCTTTGCAATTTCCAAATTGTTCACCTCGCTACCCGGCGGATTCCCTCGGCGGTCTGGCTGCCGTCTACCGGGTCGCCCTGTTCAAAGTACCGGGCCAGACTGTCCAGATTGACCAGCCACATGTGCCCGGCGTTCACATACCGAATTTTACCCGTCTTGCACAGCCGCCGGATGTAGGCCGGTGACAGGCCGTAGATTTCAGCGGCCTTTTTGACGGTTCCCATATTGGGATAACGGATGGTATCACCCATGTTCCAACCCCCTTTAGGTCATTTTTTGTCCTGTCGTTTTTGATGTGTCGGCATTAAACCATAAAACGAAAATCTTTGCAATACCGCAAAATTTTGATTAAAAATTGATGCCATGAACCATTGTTGAAATGAAGTCCCTTGCGTCAAATCCATCTAGTGTCATCTGGTGATATCCAGTGTCATGCTTTGCAACGGACTACCTTGTTTTGCAATAGATTTACAGAGGGATGCCCACCTGATTTATGGATAAATGCTGCTGATTTTGCACATCAAAAATTATTGATGAAATTGAATCACTGACGTGGTGAATTTTTCTCACTGCTCCATCAGGCTTTCCACAGACACGCCGAGAGCTGCGGCAACGTGCCCGGCGGTAGTGCGCCATACGGCTTGCCCTTTGCGCATTTTCTGAACAGCAGAGCGGCCTACACCGGCCTTCTGGGCAAGTTCTTCACCGGTAATGTTCTGTCTGGCCATTTCGGCAATAACCTTCACGCGGTCTACAGTAACGGATTTAGACATCTTCAGAACAGTCCTTTCTTAATTTATTCAGTAACAAAATGTTTCTGCTAATATAATACAGCAACAATTTATTACTGTCAAGCGTTTCAGTAATTTTTTGTTGCTGTATTTGCGTGGTTATGCTATAATGCGGTTAAAGGAGGGTTTGAAATGAGTTTAGCGGGCGATAATATTCGAGCGGCCAGGATGGCAGCGGGACTAACACAGAAACAGCTGGGTGACAAGGCGGGCATTGCAGAACCCACCATTAGACGCTATGAATTAGGAAAGCTGAATCCCAAGTTATCAACGCTTCAAAAAATTGCAAATGCTCTAGGAGTGTCCGTTTATAGCATTGGGGACTTTACCACGAGCACAGAAGCAATGACAGCTGAAATCAACAATAATAAGGCGGCATACGGTGAGGAGTACAACTTGTACTGTCGAATGGTTATGGCGTTTACCTATCTTAACCATGTCGGAGCAGAAAAAGCGGTGGAAGCAGTGGAAGCTCTAGCTGAAATAAATGAGTACCGCCGGGACGAAGACAAATTTTAATATTTGGCTGACGCGCTGCCCGGTTTGTGCAGAATGCTCTTGCTGTGGGCCTGATCGCGGCCAGATGAATGCACCGCCGTGGACAAAATGCACAAAAGGCCATGCCCACAAAGGAGGGGTGACAGATGGCGAAAATAACAAAGCGCACAAAGAAGGACGGCACCTGCTCCTACTGCATCCGGGTCTCCAACGGCTATGATCGGCAGGGCCGTCAGGTGCTGGTAAACCGCACTTTTACTCCCCCGCCGGGCTTGACCGGGAAAAAGCTGGAAAGGAATTGCAGCGTCAGGCAGATGCCTTTGAACAGGAAGTGCACAGCGGCATTTCTCTGGAAGCGTCCATGAAGCTGGATGACCTGATAGAAAAGTGGTTCACCGAGTACGCAGACCGCCAGCTGAAGCCCAAGACGGCCACCGAATACAGAAAGCTGGTGCCGCGCGTGTCCGCTGCTCTGGGTCACATGAAGGTCAACCAGATACGCCCGGCGCACCTCATGGCGTTCTATGCGAACCTGTCAGAGGACGGAGTGCGGCAAGATTCCACCTATACAGCAACGGCGGCCCTGCTGAAGCTTCTGCCGAAAGGCCAGCGGGCAAGGATCCGGGAAGCCGCCGGGGTGGGCGAGGAAACCATGCGGGGGCTGTGCAGCGGCAAGCCTGTCAGCCATAAGACCGCCGAGAAGGTGGCCGATGCCGCTGGGCTGCCCCTGTCCAAAGCGTTCACCGAGAAGGTCAGGGCAGGCGGTAAGCTGGGCGGCAACACACAGCTGCACTATCACCGCTTTTTGTCCAGCGTGTTTGAAAAGGCGGTCAAGTGGCAGTTGATCGATGAAAACCCTTGTCGGCGCACAGAAGCCCTAAAGCGGCAGAAATCGAAGTGGAAGCATTGCAGGAAGAGGACGTTGCAAAGCTGCTGGAAGCCTGCAGGACGCGCCAGCGCAGTACAGCGTTATCACACAGCTGGCCTTGCTCACAGGTGCCCGCCGGGGCGAGATATGCGCCTTGCGCTGGTCGGACATTGATCTTGACGCGGGTGTGATCTCCATCAACAGGACAGTGCAGAACATCGCCGGGCGCGGTACGGTATTCACAGCACCCAAGACAAAACGCTCCCGGCGGTGCATCAAGATAGGCCCGGAGTGTGTGCAGCTGCTGCGGGAGTACCGCCAGCACCAGAAGGCCGAACGGTTCAAGGTCGGTTCCGAGTGGGTGCGCCGGGTGGAAATCGAGAACGGCAAGACGGTGGACAATGACCTGTTGTTTACCCGCTGGAATGGTCAGCCGTTCGACCCCAACGCGGTTACAAGCTGGTTTCCGGGCTTTCTGGCCGCCCATGGTCTCCCGGCGGTTCACTTCCACAGCCTGCGCCACACCAACGCCAGCTTGCTGATAGCGGCTCATGTGCCGGTTACAACGGTTTCGGGCAGACTGGGCCACGCAAAGACCAGCACCACCACGGACATTTACGCAGGGTTCATCCGTTCCAGCGATGCGGCGGCAGCGGACGCGCTGACGGACGTTTTCAGTCGTATCAAGGAAAAGTCGCACGCATAACAAAAGACGGCTCACAGAGGCATTTCTGCCGCCCTCGTGAGCCGTCTGCTTTTTACTTTTCTCATAGTGCCCGTTTTATGGATAGTATGCTCTCTGGAATGTGCCTTATTTGTGCCTTGTTGAATCGAAAAGAGGTGAAACGACCATGCACGAACAAACACAAAAACAACGATGAATCTATATAAACTTCAATGACCGAAAACGCCGAAACTCATATAAAGGCCCTCTACGAATCAGTAGGCCGGGGGTTCGAGTCCCTTCCATCGCACCAGAAAATGCCGTGAAATCGAAAGATTTCATGGCTTTTTTGTTTTGTGAGCCATGGGTGCACGGTTTCTGCACGGTTTTTGCACGGTCGGTGTTATCCATGTCCGATTATGTAGGGCGCTGTATTGCATTGCAATCAGTGCCCTTTTTTGCATCAGGTGAGCAGTGCCAGGCGGAGTTTTGCCTTCATCTCCGGGTCGGCATCCTTGAGCAATTCCAAAAGAGCCGTCATGGAGATGGTGGGTTCGCCTGCGGCGGGTACAGCCTGCGGGCTGGGGGTGTCGGGCTTGGCATAGAAGCCGCTTTCAAACTTCTTGCCCAGCTCCACACGGGAGGACTGCTGGATATGGGCGTAGGTGTTCACCAGCATATCCGCACTGGCGTGTCCTGTGGTCCCCTGTACCGCCTTGATGTCGCCGCCGGAGATCATCAACTGGTAGGTGGCACTGGAGTGACGCAGCCCATGAAAGACGATACGGGGGAACTCCGGGTGTGCATCCTGCCATTTCAGGAACTTCTTGCGGATGAGCACTGGCTCCACTGCCAGACCGTTGGGCAGCCGCAGCAGCATCCCACTGTTGCGGTATCGCTCCGGGTCGAGGGATTCTTCCCGTTTCAGGCGTTCCAGCCATTGCTTCAGCTCCTCCCGCAGGGCGGCGGTCATAAAGATGGTGCGGCAGGAGGCTTCGGTCTTGGTGTCCTTCAGGATAAGGGAGGTCTTGCTGCCCTCCAGCTTGTCCGGGAAGATGCGGAGGATGCAGCCCTTGTCCACCTGTGCCAGCGTGTCCTTCTGCACCCGCTGCATGGAACGGTTGACGGTGAAGGTGCCCATCCCGTTGGCGGCATCAAAGTCGATGTCCTCCGGGGTCAG
>ENA-OQIR01001030-OQIR01001030.1-human-gut-metagenome-genome-assembly--contig:-NODE-1030-length-10478-cov-1.994397_pt1 | contig 10478 bp, 13 predicted proteins | sample MGYA00242580_ERZ504745 | MGnify/ENA primary metagenome ERZ504745 (study PRJEB26092, sample SAMD00036214) | human gut metagenome | host: Homo sapiens | study: EMG produced TPA metagenomics assembly of... | reverse complement strand
TGGAATTTTTATCCTAATTCGGGGCAACAATACCTTCGTAAAGGGGTGTTGTTATGCCGATTGCAAAGAAGATAGACGAAACCATCGCCATGCTGAAAAAAAGGCTGCGGCAGAGGAAAGCTTTGACCTAATCTACCGAACCATGACCATCGGCGGAAAAGGCGCCTGCTTGTTCTTTATCGACGGCTTGGTAAAGGATGAGGTCATGGAAAAATCATGGAGTTCTTTTACAGCGCTAAGCCTGAAGACGTTACCGACGCTCACTCGTTTGTAAAAAGCAGCGTACCGTACATCGAGGTCGCCCTTTCCGACGACGAAGGCCTGATCTGCACCAACATTCTTTCCGGAATTTTGGTGTTAGTGGTAGACGGCTTTGACAAGGCAATTTCCATCGACGTAAGGACTTATCCGCAGCGCGACAGCAGCGAGCCCGACCGGGACAAGGTGATCGTCGGCTCCCGGGATGGGTTTGTGGAAACCCTGGTAGCGAACACAGCTTTGATTCGCCGGAGGATTCGGAATCCCAGTCTGACCATGAAAATTCTTTCCGTGGGAAGTCTTTCCAAAACCGACGTAGTGCTGTGCTACATGGATGACCACGTAGACCATGCCTTGCTGAATAGGCTCTTGAAAAAAATCCAGGACGCGCCGGTGGAATCCTTGACTATGAACCAGCAGAGCTTGATGGAGGCCATGCATCGAACCCGCTGGTATAACCCGTTTCCTAAGTTTAAATATACCGAGCGTCCGGATACTGCCGCCGCCTCGGTTTTGGAGGGAAACATCGTCATTCTGGTGGACAACTCCCCTTCAGCCGTGATCGTTCCCACCAGCATTTTCGATATCATCGAGGAGGCTGACGACTACTACTTTCCTCCAATCACGGGCACTATCTGAGGCTTTCCCGATATCTGATCTCCCTGTTACTCTGGTGGTCACGCGTTGTGGCTTTTGGCACTTCAGAACCCCCAATGGGTTCCCGAGCTGTTCCAGTTTACCGTCCAAATTGAGGAACCTGTCTATATTCCAATCTTCTGGCAGCTAATCCTGCTGGAAATCGCCATCGATGGCCTGCGGCTGGCCTCCTTAAACACACCCAGCAGCCTCACCACCGCACTGAGCGTAATCGCCGGTATTGTGCTCAGCGACTTCGCGGTAAAATCCGGCTGGTTCAACATGCAGTCCCTGCTGTATATGGCCTTTGTGTCAATCGCCAATTATTCCCAGCCCAGCTATGAGCTTGGCTATGCCCTGAAATTTCTCCGGTTCTTCTGCTGGTTTTAACCCTCCTGTTTAATCTGTGGGGCTTTCTCGCCGGTTTGGTCCTGATCTTTATCCTGATGATCCTCAATAAAACGATCAGCGGAAAAAGCTATCTATATCCCTTGATTCCCTTTAACGGGAAGGAACTGAAAAAGAAGCTGATCCGCACCCGTCTTCACGTAAAATATTGAACCGCCTGTCTCAGAATGTTCCAGCGCGGGCCGTCATCGAATGCTCTCTTAAGGGACAAGGGAAAAAGCAGGCTAAAAAATTTGCAGCAAAATTAAAAAAGCTGAGTAAAATGCCGGATTGCATTTACTCAGCTTTTTGAGCGGGAAACCGGCAGACGCGCGGTGGCGGCGCCCCGCAGACGGCTTTTATTCAAAGCAGGGAGCGAAGCGCGGCTACCGGGAGCTTTCTATCCGTGACAAAAAAGCGCTCCCGGCAGCGAACAGCCACACGTTTACGAGAGGCGGAGCGGTCAGCACAAAAATTCAAGCACTTCCTGAATTGCGGTCCGGCAATGGATATTAAGGCCGGCACAATCCGTCCTTGACGATGGTTGTTTCTTAGTCGCTTTTGAGGGGAAATCCTGCTTCTAAAAGCGCCGCGGATCGGCAGAGGCGTATAATGGATTCGCTTCCCGCACCATTCCCGGATATTCCCTTTTCAGTTGGGTAAAAGCCGTCTCCACTTCCTCTGGGATCTCCACATGGGCGATATAGCCCTTTCCGGACGGCCCATAGCCCTCAGGAGTATCGGACAGGCGGGAGATTTCCCCCATCAACAGGGTTAGATACCGTTCCATCGGCCACATGCCCCAGATCTCCCGGTCAAAAGCCAGCTTGGAATCCCTTTCGACCACCTTACCTGATAAGCGGCGTAGTTTATGATTGCTATCTCTTCTCCCGCGTACTTTCTTAAGGTGGCATCCATCCGCCGCTGCATGGCAGCATCCTGGGTTAAAATAATTCTCTGATATGGCACACGGCTGCTTTTCAGCAGTTTTAGCAGATAAGTAATGTTATTGCCGCAGTTGGTGGATTCACGCTCCAGAAGGTCAGCCTTTCTTCCATATCGGTATTCCAAATAAGCCTGGAAAATCTCCGCCTCCGGCCGCCCAGCGGTTTGGATCTCGGGAACCTCCCGGCCCATCGCCTGCCGTAGATCCTCTGTCGTATGTCCGGCGCCCCCCACGATCACATATTTTTTAGCAGCCTGATTTTTCATTGCCTCAGCAAGTACATTGCCGCCGCATAAAATGCTCCCTCCAAAAAGAACCATCACGTCGGCTTGCCGAAAGCCGTATCTTTGTTCCAATGCATCTTTTGTCAGCGTGGGAACGTCTCTAACACCGCAAAACGCGCCTAAGGTGTTGATCCATTCTACCGTATTCCCCTTCATCACCGTGTTCCTTTCCTGTGATTCTTAAAGTTTTCGCAGCTTCGCCTTTTTATCGTAGCACAAAACTTTTTGGGAGGCAATCCTTTTCCTTGCCTGTGAGACAGCTGATCTTTTTCTACACTTTTTTACTGCCTTTTAAATATTTTTGATTTGTGGTAAAATAAAACAAAGTCTAAAGGCAGGCGAAAGCTATGAAAGAAAACTATGAACGGTGGATGAACCGGGAAATACAGCGTTTCCAGGCGCGTGGGGAAGTCCCCCGCCTGCTGCTGCACAGCTGCTGCGCTCCTTGCAGCAGCGCAGTGCTGGAAAGCGTCTTCCGGTATTTCGAAATTACCATCTTTTATTACAACCCCAATATATTCCCCAAAGAAGAATATCTCCACAGGGTGCAGGAGCAAAAGCGGTTTTTAGCGCAGTTTCCTCCCGCCTCCTCGGTTACTTTTTTAGAGGGGGATTATCAGCCGGAACGGTTCTTTCAGCTTGCACAGGGACTGGAACAGGAACCGGAAGGCGGCGAAAGATGCGCCCGCTGCTACGAGCTGCGGCTGCGCCGCACCGCCGAGCTGGCCAGAGAGCTAGGTTTTCGTATTTTACCACAACGCTGTCTATCAGCCCTTATAAGGACGCGGAAAAGCTTAACGCCATTGGCAGGAAGCTCTCTGAGGAATACGAGGTTTCTTACCTATATTCTGATTTTAAAAAGAAGGACCGCTATAAGCGTTCCATCGCGCTTTCCAGGGAATATGGGCTGTACCGGCAGGAGTTTTGCGGCTGCCCCTTTTCCCGGGAAGAAGCCCTGCGGAGAAAGCAGGAGCAGGGAAACCGGTAGCTTGAGGTTTTCACCAACAAACCAAGAATTGCAAAGCAAGCCATAAAAATCAGATGAAAGCGGCCGGCTGGACAAATCCAGCGGCGCTTTCATCTGACTCTATATTTCCAGCCTCCATTCAATAAAGCACGGACTCTTATGCGTTATATAATATAGTTTTCAACGGTCTCTCGAATGGTATCTAAAAAGGCTTCTTCACCAAAGATATTAATTTTCCAGAAAACCGCTTGGCTTCCCCCGGAGGTAATAGCGGAAAGAAAAATTCTGCCGCCGCTTTGCAAAAGAGTAAGGCTCAGGCTGACCCTGTTTCCTCCCGTAAAGCTGTATCTCTCGTACACTCTAACGGCGCAATACGCAGAGCCAGAGCAAAAATCGCTTTTTTCTTCCAGACTGGCCGAGATGCTGCCATTGATAATCTCATCCTCCAGCTGGGATAAAATCAGACTGAAATCGCCTTGCAGCTCACATTCCAGCTTTGCCATTCCTACACCTCCCATCTGACGTTTTTCAAGGATTTCCCGCTATTTTTGGATGGATACCATCAGACCGTTTCTTTTTTCCCTTTTGAGCGCAATAAGGCGGATATTTGCTGTTGATCCTGTGAAATTCCTTACATTCCCCGCAATTTCCATGACGGGGACAGTTTTTCTTTTTACAAGGGCATACCATAGTCTTTTCTTCCAAAGCGGTTCCTCCCGTACAGCGGTCAGCGTTTCCAGGCAGCGGGCACTGCCAGCATCAGCATAGGAAAGATCTCCAGCCTGCCGATGAGCATATCCAAGCTTAGTATCAGCTTACTGCCAGCGGAAAAGCACGCATAATTCCCCATCGGTCCTACCAGATCCAGACCTGGGCCAATGTTGTTTAAGCAAGCCAGCACAGCGGTTAAGCTGGTCTCCATAGAAAAATTATCGATTGCGATCAGCAGCAGGGAGGCAATCGAGATGATCGTATAAACCGTCAAATAGTCATGGACGCCATGCACTACCTCGTCGTCCACCTTGGCGCCATCCACATGGATCGCGGAAACCGACCTGGGCCGCAGCATTTTACGGATATTCCGCTTGGCCTCCTTAAACAGGATCAGCACCCGGATAGACTTAATCCCGCCGCCGGTACTGCCGGCGCAGGCGCCGAAAATCATCAGGATCACCAAAATAGTCTTGGAAAACATCGGCCATTGGTTGAAATCCACAGTAGCGAAACCGGTAGTCGTCATCACTGAGGACACCGTAAACGCCACGTGGTGGGCCGCTGTTCCCGGATTCCAGTCAAACTGTGGAAGGACGTTCCAGGTAATCAGAAGAATAGCCCCGATCATAGTGCCTAAATACAGGCGCAGCTCCTGATTTCTGAAAACCCGTGAAAACTGGCGCAGCAGGAGCAAATAGAAGATATTGAAATTCACACCGAAGAGGGCCATGAAAACTGTGACCACTCCTTGCTGAAAGGGGGAATAGCCCGCCATGCTGTCGTTTTTAATGGCAAAGCCTCCGGTGCCCGCAGTAGCAAAGGAAGTGGTGACGCTGTCGAACAGAGGCATCCCTCCGGCCAGCAGAATCAGGATCTGCACCATGGTCAGGGCAATATAAATGCCATATAAAATTTTGGCGGTTTGATGCAGCTTTGGCGCGAGCTTTTCTACCGAGGCCCGGGACTTTCCGCCCGTAACAGATGTACCAGGGTGCTTTTCCCTTTCATAATGGGAATAATTGCAAGCAAAAACACCAGAACTCCCATGCCTCCCAGCCAATGGGTAAAGCTGCGCCAGTACAAAAGGCTCATCGGCAAGGCTTCTACATTCTGCACCACACTGGCCCCGGTGGTGGTAAAGCCTGAAACCGTCTCAAAAATACAATCAATAAAATTCGGAATCTCCCCGCTGATCCAAAAAGGAAGCGCGCCAAAAAGAGACACGGCGATCCACGCTAATGATACGGTCAGGAAGCCATCCCGGGCATAGATTTCCTTTTTCCTTACCCGAAAGGCCGCCGAAAGCAGGCTGACGCCGCCCATGGCCAGCATAGCGAAAATAAATCCTATGAGCGAAGGATATTCCTTCTGCACGATGGCGATGACCGCTGCCGGGATCATCGTTACAGCCTCGATTCTTAAAATCTGACAGATCAGATACAGAATCATTCTGCGGTTCATAACAATCCCTTCTCCTCGTCTAAAATATCATTCAGGTCGTTAATGAACCGGTCTGCCGTGGTTACCACGATAACAGTATCCCCTTTTTCAATGGCGTCATTACCAGAGGGAATGATAATTTTTCCCCTGCGGTTGATGCAGGAGAGCAAAATATTCGGTTTCAGCTCAAGATCAGAAAGCTTTTGGCCCAGGCCCCGGAAGCTTTCCGACGCCCTGAATTCCAGCGCCTCCGCTTTTTCGTCCACAATCCGGTGCAGCGCAACAACGGCTCCGCCGGTCCGGTTGCCCATAGCCCTGACATAACGGACGATATCGTTGGTACACAGCTCCTTAGGGCTGACCACACAATCAATTCCCTTATCCCGAAAAACCTCGGTATATTCCGTCCGGTTGATCTTTGTAATCACCTTGGGAACCTTCAAATAGTTGGCATACATGGATACGATCAGGTTTTCCTCGTCAATATCTGTCAGGGTCACCACCGCGTCGGTCTGGTCAATTCCCTCGGAATCCAGAATGGAGCGGTCGGAACCGTCGGCAAAAATCACCGTAGCCTTGGGCAGCAGCTCCGCCAGCTGCCGGCACCGTTCCTTTTGGATTTCAATCAGCTTCACATCCACGCCCTCATCGAGCAAAGCCATCGCCAGGTAAACCGCGATCCGGCTGCCGCCGATGATCATAACATTTTTGATCTTTTTCTGGTTCAGATGCAGCTGCGGATCAATCTGGCCAGGTCTCCGGAGGAGGCGGTGACATACAGCTTGTCCCCGGCCTGCAGGCGGAAGCTGCCGTCCGGAATCACCACATCATTTCCCCGTTCCACTGCACACACCAGCACCTTGACCTTCACCGTGTGGTAAAGCTCTGAAAGAAGCTTGCCCACAATATGGCTTTCCGGCCGGAGCACAACCTCTACAATTTCCACCCGGCCCTTCGCAAAAGCATCCCGCTTGAGGAAAGAGGGAAATTGAAGCAGCCGGAAAATTTCGCTGGCGGTGGCCCGCTCCGGATTAATCATCAGATTCAGGCCCAGCTCGTCCTTTAACAAAAAGAATTGGCCATAATACTCCGGATTCCGCACTCTGGCAATGGTATGGCTGCATCCCAGCTTTTTCGCCACAATACAGCACAGAAGATTAATTTCATCCGCAGAAGTCGCGGCGATCATCAGGTCGCTTTCTCCCACGCTGGCCGCGCTCTGCACCACAGGGGATGCGCCGTTTCCATGAACCACCTGAATATCCACCATCTGCTGGGATTCCTTCAACACCATTTTATTGCTGTCTATTACCACAATGTCATGGTCTTCCCGGGCCAGCTGCTGCGTTAAGGCAAATCCTACCTTACCGTCTCCCACAATAACAATTTTCATAATGCAATCTCCAATAATTCCACAATGATTCAAGCATGAAAAAAGCAAAAAGCGTCTCACTTTTTGCCAAATTTCCTTTTAATTTTCCCATTTCGGCCAAATCTTAATGCAATCTTAGCACATAAAGAGAAAAGTAGCAAGAGGCGTGGAAAGAAAGATTCTTTTTGTGAGTATTTTTCCTTCCTTTGCGGCACTGTCCAGCCAGAGAGCGTTTAGGAGAACAAACGGCGCACGCTGAAACAGGGAAGCCAAACGCAAAGGGCGAACGGGAAACAACTTTCCGTTCGGCCCTTTGCATTTGGAATATAAATAGGCTGAATGCTTGAATTCACATTTTATGTTATACGATATCGATTATCACAAGCTCCGGCCGGTTATAAAACCTTGGAACTCTCGTAGACTCTCTGGCCAGGCCGCGGCTGACAATCATCACGGTGCGCTTCTTATGGTATTCGCCGCCAGCGTACTTTGGAAAGAAGCCCTGATTCGGGGCGTAAAGCCCGTTTAAAATTCCCGGGATTCTAAATTGTCCGCCGTGAGCGTGGCCGCAAAGCGCTAAATCAAAGCCTTGCGCGGCGTAAAGCTCAAAAAATTCCGGACGGTGGGAAAGCAGAATCGTATAATTCCCATTTCAGAAGCTTTTCTCACCTGATCAATTTGTTGGAGAAAGCTTACCGTGTCCCGTGCTGGATCCGCAGAAGCGGTAAAAGAGGCCTCCGGGTCGTCAACCCCGCAAAGATTGATCGCCGTGCCACGAACCGAAACCGTTTCACAGACGCCGGAAAGCCTATGAACCCCACACTCCTTAAGGATATCCATTTTTTCCAAAAAGCAGCCGCTGCCGCTCCAGTGTTCATGGTTCCCGGTCACATAGTAGCATGGATACCGTTTCCCAACGCCGCGCAAGAATTGTTCCGTATTATCGTCGGGAAGCTCATCGTCGAAAATATCGCCAGTCATCAAGACCAGATCTGGATTTGACTGTCAACAGCGTCTATCAATTCCCGCTGATTTTCTCCGTATCCGCAGGAATGGAGGTCTGATATAAGCGCAACACGGACCGGCGCCTGCACGGCGTCAGATTCCACCGTATAGCACCGCACCTTCAGCCCGCTGTCAAAGCCGGGAATAACCGGGCACGCCAGCGCCAAAAGAATAATTGGAACCATGATTCTTCTTTTCTTCATTTTATAAGTCCTCCGGGGAAATCAGCCGGCTTATTTTCTCAGCAGCCCTACAGCGCCGGCTATCAAAAGACTCCGCCGGAGGGCGCTTTAAAAGCCAGCGGAATTCGCCGCGCAGCAGTGAAATCAGATATATCTTTCACGTTCTTCCTGGCTTAGCGCACAGTTTCGGCGCCGCGGCATACTTAGGCTTCATGCCCTATTTTGAGAAAGCAACGCGTTTCATGTTCTTTTTCTGGGCTTTTATTTTATAATCAAAGCTTCATTCTTTTTTTAGAAGATCCGGTGAAGCGCTGTGGAGTAAGGCCTCCTCAGAAGAAATCATCCCCTGCTCATACAGCCGCATCAAACTGGTATCCATGCCCACCATTCCCTCGCCGCTGGATGAAAAAATAGCGGAATCGATTTGATGGGTTTTGGATTCTCGGATCATGGTGCGGATCGCGGGATTGCACAGCATAATCTCAAAGGCGGGAACGACCCTGCCATCCTTACAGGAGATCAGCTGCTGCGACACCACGGCCTGCAGAACCATTGAAAGCTGTACTCGAATCTGTCCTTGCTGACTGGGAGGAAATGCGTCCACAATCCGGTCAATGGTATTGACCGCTCCCAGGGTATGGAGGGTGGAAATCACCAGATGGCCTGTCTCTGCGGCGTCATGGCGATGCTGATCGTTTCGTAGTCTCTCATTTCTCCCAGCAGAATGACATCGGGCGCCTGGCGCAAAGCGGCCCGCAGAGCCACGGCGTAGCTTTCCGTATCGATAGAAATTTCCCGCTGGCTGATAATGCTTTTGCCATGACGGTGCAGATATTCGATGGGGTCCTCCAGCGTTACCACATGGCTGTTCCTGGTCTGATTGATCCGGTCGATGATGCAGGCCAGGGTCGTGGACTTTCCCGAGCCGGCCGGACCGGTCACCACAATTAATCCCTTGGGACGGCCGCCCAGTCTGAGAATGATATCCGGGATGCCAAGCTGCTCTGGATCAGGCAGGCTGAACGCGATCACCCGCACTACCGCCGCCAGAGAGCCTCTTTGACGGTATACACTGGCACGGTACCGGGAAACTCCCTCCAAGGAAAAGGAAAAGTCATCATCGCCGGTTTCCAGCATTTTTTCCGGGCTTCGCTTAGCGAATCGGTACAGCTCCCTAACGATCACTTCCGTGTCCTCCGGCATAAGCCTCTGATCCGTCTGCCTTTGAATCTGGTTGTTCACTTTATAGGACACCGGCAAGCCTGCCACGATAAAAATATCAGAAGCGGAAGCCTGAGCCGCCTGCCTTAAAATCTGTTCTGCTTCCATAATAGTTTTCTCTCCTTATCGCAATAGGTTAAGAGTACCCTCCTGTGATTCGCTTTCCGCTTCCACCAGAGTCTGCCAACGCAGCCGTTTCCATTCTCCCGTAAAACGGCCCTCCCCGGAAAACGTCAAAGAAATTTCAACAGAGAGGCTTTTGCTGTCGTTGATCGGCACCTGATAAGACGCCACCGCGGCGTTTTCCTGCCGGACTACGGCCACGCCGTCGGCCCTTAGGGCTTCTTCCCAACCGGGCCCGGATTGTACCGCCGTCAACAACTCATGCAGAATTTCCTCCGCCCTGGCATCCGCCTGATAATATTCCACGGAGGCCTGAGCGTTTTTCTCCGCGAGATTCCGGTCCGCTCTGGCGGAAACCAGAGACAGGGCCGCCAGGGTGGCCAGGCACAGCACCACAAAAATCGCCAGTATGGAAATTCCTCCGGCGCCTATACCGGACCCGATCTGTTTTTCTTTCATAGTATTCACCGCCGCTCCATAGCCGTTATGGCTGAACTGCTTTCGCTTTCAGAGAGTGAATCTCCTGATCTCCCTTCAGCACTCGGATTTCCGCCGCCAAAACTCCTTGCTCCTCCGTCAAGCGAACGGCAAGCTCATAAACCGCCGCTTCCTTCCGTGGCAGCTTTTGCCACTGCCCGTCGTAATAAACCCGGATCATATTTCCGTCCCGGCATCCGCCCAGCAGCCTTTCCAGTTCAGGGGAATCCCCCTCTGCTTTTACGGCTTCCGCGGCTGCCTGCGCCACCATCACCCCTTTGGTAAGGTCCGAGCTTTCCACGCTGATCAGCTTGGCTTTGGCGAATAGATTCATGCACACGCCGGCGCAGATGGAAAAAACACAATGATAATCAAAATTTCGATAAAGAAAGCCTGCTCTTGGACTTGGAACGCTCTGTCATGACGCCACCTCCAAGGCCGCGCTTTGAAGGCATACACGCGCTTT
>ENA-OQIR01001029-OQIR01001029.1-human-gut-metagenome-genome-assembly--contig:-NODE-1029-length-10480-cov-1.433401_pt1 | contig 10480 bp, 14 predicted proteins | sample MGYA00242580_ERZ504745 | MGnify/ENA primary metagenome ERZ504745 (study PRJEB26092, sample SAMD00036214) | human gut metagenome | host: Homo sapiens | study: EMG produced TPA metagenomics assembly of... | reverse complement strand
GATACAGGAGCAGTTCTTGCTGTTGGTTCTGATGCCAAAGGCATGATTGGTCGTACTCCAGGCAATATCGTAGCTATTCGCCCAATGAAAGATGGCGTAATTGCTGATTTTGAAGTTACTCAAGCAATGTTAAAATACTTTATCAATAAAGCTAGAAATGGTTCTTCCTTTAGCAAACCACGTGTTGTTGTAGGTGTACCATCTGGTGTAACTGAAGTAGAAAACGTGCTGTTATAGATGCTGCTATTCAAGCAGGTGCTAGAGAAGCATATTTAATTGAAGAACCTATGGCTGCTGCTATTGGTGCTGGTCTACCTGTTGAAGAAGCTACTGGAAGTATGGTAGTTGATATCGGTGGTGGTACTACAGAAATCGCTGTTATATCTCTTGGTGGTATTGTTACAAGCTGTTCTCTTCGTGTTGCTGGTGACGCTTTAGACACTGCTATCATTCAATATATAAAACGTAAATACAGCCTCATGATTGGTGAACGTACTGCTGAAGAAATCAAAATGTCTATCGGTAATGCTATGGTTAGTGATGACATGGAAAAGGATTTTGAAATCCGTGGTCGTGACCTCGTTAGTGGCTTGCCAAAAACATTAAAAATTCATGCTGAAGAAATCACTGAAGCTTTGAAAGAACCAGTTAAGAAAATTGTTGATGTTGTAAAAGTAACACTTGAAAGAACACCACCTGAACTTGCTGCTGATATCTTAGACCGTGGTATCATGCTAACTGGTGGCGGTGCTTTATTACACAATTTAGATAAATTACTTTCTCAAGAAACAGGTATGCCTGTAATCATTGCTGAAGACCCATTATCTTGTGTTGGTGAAGGTACTGGTAAATCTTTAGAAAATATCAATCTCTTAAACAATGTAATTATTAGTGATAAGAAGTTGAATAAATAATGAAATCACCCTCTAAACGTTCATTAATCGTCTTATTTATCATTATAAGCATAATTTGTATTCTCTTTTTTGCTGCTATTGGTAGATTTAATGCACCACTTGCTAATTCTATTGTTGTAAACGTTTTTAGCACCATTTCAATCTGTTACTAGCGCAGTTTCAAGTAAATGTAATGATTTCCGTAACTACGTTTATGATGTATTTTATGTTTACGACCAAAATAGAGAATTAAAAGCTCAAAACGATGATTTAAAACTCAAGGTTGCTCGTACAGCTGAGCTTGAAGCAGAAAATGCTAATCTGCGTCAATTATTAAATTATAAAAAAGCTAATTTGCAATTTGATTTATTACCTGCTAACGTTATTGGTCGTGATAGTGCTACTTGGAGCAGTCATATCATTATCAATCGTGGTACAGATGATGGTGTACAAAAAAATATGACTGTCATTACTCCTGATGGTCTTGTAGGTAATATTCATGAAGCTTATGCTTCTTATTCTGAAGTTGAACTTATCACTGACCCTCGCTCTGCTGTTGGTTCTATTGTTCAACGTGCTGATTCTCGAGTAGCTGGTATAGTCAAAGGTTCTGCTGATTCCAATTCAGCAATCAATATGACTAATATCCCACAAAACGCTAATATCGTAGAAGGCGATACTATCATCACTTCTGGTTTTGGTGGTATCTATCCAAAAGGAATTCCTATCGGCTCTGTAGCAGCTATAAAAATGATTCTGGTGGATTATTACAATATGCAACTTTATATCCTTGTGTAGATTTTCAAAAACTTGAAAATGTTGCTGTTATCATTAACCATCGTGAAGTAGCTCAACCTGCTGCAACTCCAGCTCCTACAGCACCAGCTCAAGCAAATGCTCAAACTCCAGCTCAACCTACTACAGGTGATACAAAATGAAACAGTAATACCATGTTTTTTATTAATATTCATTGCCTATATTCTACAATCATCTGTTTTAACATTATTGCTTATGATGGAATTTCTGTAGATTTAATCTTATTATTAGTTATTTTCTTTAGCATTATTTATGATAAATATGCTATTTTATATGGATTTTGTGCAGGATTATTTCAAGATTTAGCTTCTGGTACATTCCTTGGTATCCATACTTTAAGTCTTGTTATCATCTGTATCTTAATCCATAAGATATCTCAACTAATCTACAAAGAAAATATATTTTTACCTATTGTAGCTAGTGTATTTTCTACTTTTTTTAAATTATTTTATCATTGCTTTATTCATCTTTTTATTAGGTTATAGTTATAATATCTGGCTTGTCATAAACAATATGATTATCGCTCTTATCTATAATCTAGTATTTGCTTATCCTGTATATTTTATCATTGTTAAAATCGACGCTAAACTTCAATATTGGATAAAAAGATCTGAACAATTCTAACTTTAGGTTAGAAATTAATTTTAGAGTGATGAATAGCTCACAATCATAAATAATTTATAAAAAATCTAAAAAAGTATGATATAATTATATTAACTTTAGGTAAGCATATTTTTATATCTATACGATATTAAATGACTTTAAGACACCTAAGGGTGTCTTAATTTATTATAGGAGTAAATTAAAGTTGAAATTTCTTGATAAACGTTTAAAAATTTTAGCTGCTATTGTAACACTTATAGTTGTTGCACTCATTAGTCGATTAGTTTATTTACAAATCTATCAAGGCGAATATTTTTCTAAATTAGCAGATGGTAACCGCATTCGTCTTGTTTCCACGTCTGCACCTCGAGGCATTATCTATGACCGCAATGGTGTACAATTAGTAAATAATCGACCTGCTTTTACTGTAGAATTATTACCATCTTTAGAGCCTGTATCTCCTGAAGTAGTGGCTCGCTTGGCTACTTTATTAAATATCAGTGTTGATGAAATAAATGAAAAAATTTCTCATCATTCTGGTTTTGACCCTGTTACCTTAAAAATAGATGTGCCACCTGAAATAGTAACTATCATTGAAGAACAACAAGATTTATATCCAGGTGTATTTATCGATACAAAACCAGTACGTAACTATATCTATAAATATGAAGGAGCTCATGCTCTCGGTTATGTAAGTGAAATCAGCGATAGTGAACTTGAAGATAAGAAAAAAGCTGGTGATGATTCCTATAAATTAGGTGATATCATTGGTAAATTTGGTCTTGAAAAATACTATGATAAATACCTTCGTGGTATTCCTGGTGGTGAACAGGTTGAAGTTGACGTTACCGGTCGTCCTGTTCAACGTCTAGGCATGAAAAATCCTGTAAGTGGTGCAAGTCTTACTTTAACTATTGATCACAATCTTCAAGAAGCTACAGAAAAAGCCATGGACGAAGTAATGTCTGGCATCAATGCGCAGGCTGCTGCTGCTGTAGTATTAAATCCTCAAACTGGCGAAGTATTAGCTATGGTTAGTCGTCCAACTTATGACCCAAATTTATTTGCTCTTGGTATTTCCACTAAAGACTGGAATGCTATAAATAATAATCCACATTATCCTCTTGATAATAAAGCTGTAACTGGTGAATATCCTCCTGGTTCCACTTTCAAAATCATCACAGGTACTGCTGCTTTAATGGAAAAAGTAGTAACTCCTGATGAATTGATTTTTGACTCTGGTCAGCACTGGATAATTCCAAAAACAAATGCTGATGGTGAAGCTTTAGGTTATATCAATTTTGAACAAGCCTTAGCCCATTCTGATAACGTTTATTTCTACGAAATGGGTAACCGTTTAGGCATTGATAGATTAGCAAAATGGGCTCGTATCTTTGGTATTGGTGAAAAAACAGGTATAGACTTACCATATGAAGCTGTAGGTAATGTCGCTTGCCCTGAATACAAACGTAAGGTATTTGATGAAGATTGGTATCTTGCTGAAACATTTGACGCTTCTATAGGTCAAGGGTTCACACTTGCTACACCATTACAAATGGCTTTAGTTATGAGTGAAGCTGCTAATGGTGGTAAAAAATATCGTCCATATTTAGTAAAAGATATCATTGCTCCAGATGGTACGGTAATCAAACATTTTGATCCAGTAGTTGAACGTGATTTAAATATTGATCCATCTGTTATTAGTCTTGTTCAAGAAGGTCTACATGAAGTTAGTACTGTCGGTACAGCAGCTGCCATGTTTAAAGACTTCCCTGTGCCAATTGCTGGTAAAACAGGTACTGCCGAAAACTCTCATGGTCGTGAACATGGTTGGTTTGTAGCCTACGGTCCATTTGATAATCCTAATATTGCTGTAGCTGTTATCGTAGAAAATGCAGGTTATGGTGCTACTTCTGCCGTACCTATTGGATATAAAATTCTAAGTGCTGCTTTTGGTTTAGATAAGCCAAAAACTCCAGAAAATCAACCAGCTCCTGCACAACAATAATAATAAAATGAAGTGATTATATGAATGAATTAATAACGTTTAAAGGTTCTAATGATGGCTTAATTTTAGTCATAACAAAAAAAGCTAATTTCAATCAAATTAAAGAAGCATTAAGTAAAAAATTAGCTTCTTGTTCCAATTTTTTTAAAGATAATACTACTATATTGCTCAAAGATGATAAATTCTCTCAAGAAGAGCAAAATATCTTAGCTAATATCTTAAAACAATATCAATTAAATTTAAAAATTGTAGCTGTTGATAAGACAGCTACAAACCAACATTGTTCAGCACAAAATCCGCCATTAATCATCAAACGTACTGTACGTGGAGGCGAAGAAATTTTTTCTAAAGGCTCTATCGTCATTGAAGGGAATGTCAATCCTGGTGCTAAAATCATAGCTGGTGGAAATATTGATATTCATGGTCATTGTCGTGGCATTGTCCATGCTGGAGCCTATGGCGATATTAATTCTTATATAATTGCTGATAAATTATCGCCACTGCAAATACGTATAGCACATTTAATTGCTAGAGCACCAGATACTAGTGAAAATATTACTGATAATAAAAAATCATCAACTCCTGAAAAAGCTATTATCTGTGATAATACCATTATCCTAGAGCCATTCAATCGAGAAAATTAATTTGCACAAAGTAAAAGTATATAATTGTAAAGAGAGGTGCTTTTCTGTTTGTCTTGTAGTGCAAAAAGGCAACAGTAATCTTATATGACCCAAACTAATACAAATTGTAAAATCATTGTTATTACTTCTGGTAAAGGTGGTGTAGGCAAAACTACTACTACAGCCAATATAGGTGCTGGTCTTGCCATGAAAGGATATAAAGTCGCACTTATTGATACAGATACAGGGCTTCGCAATCTTGACTTATTATTAGGTTTAGAAAATCGCATTATGTATGATTTAGTAGATGTAACATCTGGTAAAATTCCTTACAAAAAAGCCCTTGTTCGCCATAAAAAATATGAGACATTATTCTTATTGCCTACATCTCAGACAAAAGATAAACTCGCCGTATCTCCTGAACAAGTTGTCGCTTTATGTTCAGAAATGAGTGCAGACTTTGATTTCATCTTGATTGACTGCCCTGCTGGTATTGAACAAGGTTTCAAAACAGCTGTAGCTGCTGCTGATATCGCACTAGTAGTTACTATGCCTGAAATCTCTGCTGTTCGTGATGCTGATAAAATTATTGGTGAATTAAACCGTGCTGATAAAGAAAATATATTATTAATCGTCAACAGAATTCGTCCTGATATGGTAGCCAAAGGCGAAATGCTTGACCTTGATGATATCAACGATATCTTAGCTATAAAATGTATCGGTCAAATTCCAGATGATGAAATGGTCGTATCTTCTACTAACCGTGGTGAACCTGTAATCGCTAATACAAAATCTCAAGCTGGTATAGCTTATCAAAATATCACTAGACGTCTTTGTGGTGAAGATGTTCCATTTATGACTTTCCGCACTAAAGAGTCTTTCTTTGATAGATTAAAAAAATTATTTTAATTAAGGAGAGCATAATATTATGTTTGAGGTTGTAATGAAATTATTAAATAGAAATCAAAAAACATCTAAAGAAATTGCTAAAGATAGATTAAAAGTCGTATTAATTCATGACCGTGCTAATATTTCTCCTGAAGTTATGCAAGCTTTAAAAAACGATATAATTGAGGTAATTTCTCATTACATGGATATAAATAAAAATGAAATGGAAATTTCGCTAGAAAATGATGATAATTCTGTTGCATTATTAGCTAATATCCCTGTAAATCGCATCAAAAATCAAGCTAAAAGATAAATTATAGGCAAGCATTTATTTTTAATAAGTGCTTGTCCTTTTATTTTTTACTCAATATTTATCATCTATTTATTAGATTAGTATTTATTGCTTTGCTTTACACTTCATCTAAAAAAATGGTACAATATAACATAATGATTATCAAATTATCCCATATTAATGAGGTTTATATTAATGAACAAATTCCATAAAAGACTTTGTGTCTTAATTTTTTTCGTATCTGTGATTTCTGCTGGAGTCATCTATTTCACAGTGGATATTAATACTTTATCTAGTTTGACACAGTTCAATCCTCTAGCAATAATCGCAGCTTTGATTTCCATTAGCTTTGGTTTATTTTTAGATGGTTTAAGACTTGTCCAGTTAGTTAATATCTCCAACGAAAAAATCTCATTTTCACAAGCATTACATGTAGTATTTGGCAATTATTTCTTAGCACTGCTAACACCTGGTTTCAGCGGTGGTGCAATTGCTCAAGTACTCTTTTTACGTCATGCTGAAATACCTGTCGGAAAAGCCACTATAATTGTCATTGTCCGCACAATTTTATCCATTATGTTTTTAATCATGTGCATGCCGTTTATCTTCATGCACGATGCAGGCATAATTCCATGGATTTCTGATGAAACCTTAATGATTATCTCTAGTTTGGCTTTTTTAGTTATTTTGATGTTGATTTGGTGTTTCAAGCATAATTACTTAGATTATCTAGTAATTAAATTTGTTCGTCGACTTTCTTACAAAAAAGCAAAAGCATTTCTTTCTTTTTATCGAGATAATAAATTAGCTATAAAACTTTTATTAGCTTCTCCTTTAAAAATGCTTAAAGTCTATATTACGTCGGGCTTAAGTTTACTTTTTATCTATGCTATCGTACCAATTTTAATGTTTAGTTTAACTGATGATTTTGATGGTGTCTTAGCATGGGACGTATGATAATTTTAAATATCTTACTTTACTTTTCTCCAACGCCAGGAGGTTCTGGTATCGCCGAAGGTGGTTTTATATTATTGTTTAACTCTATGTTACCAGAAGGTACTGTCGGTATTGTAGCTGTTACATGGCGCTTAATCGCTGAATATATACCTTTCCTCATTGGTTTTTACTATACAATTAAAGTCTTTGGTCGAGATTTTTTAAATAAACCACTTATAAAATAATCTTTTAAAATTTTATTTATGGAGGCAAATTTTATTTAATGGAAGACTTTAATGAACGCATAGTTTCTGGTGGCGAGATGGATATTGATAATTGGCAGTATTCCCTACGCCCTAAGAAATTACAAGAATATATAGGACAAGATAAAGTCAAAGATAATTTATCTATTTTCATTCAAGCAGCTTTAAATCGCAATGAAGCTCTTGACCATGTACTTTTATACGGACCTCCTGGACTCGGTAAAACTACACTTGCTAATATTATCGCTAATGAAATGGGAGTAAACTTCCGTGTAACTTCTGGGCCAGCTATTGAACGCTCTGGCGATTTAGCAGCACTACTTACCAATCTCACCGAAAAAGATGTATTATTCATTGATGAAATTCATCGTCTTTCTCATAGCGTAGAAGAAGTTTTATATTCCGCTATGGAAGATTTTGCCTTGGATATCATCATCGGTAAAGGGCCAAGCGCTCGCTCTATTCGTCTTGACATTGCACCATTTACACTCATTGGAGCGACTACTAAAGCTGGTGCCTTAGCTTCTCCACTACGTGATCGCTTTGGTGTTATTTCTCGCTTAGAATATTACACACCCGAATCATTAGTTTTTATTATCAAGCGCTCCGCTGAAATCTTAAATATACCTATCGAAGATAGAGGAGCTTTGGAAATCGCACGTCGCTCTCGTGGAACACCTCGAGTAGCTAATCGCCTTTTAAAACGAGTTCGTGATTTCGCTCAAATAAAAGGCGACGGTATCATCACTGATGAAATCGCAGATACGGCTCTAGCTATGCTTGAAATTGACAAAATGGGACTTGACCATATCGACCGCAATATTTTCACTCACTATGATTAATAAATTCGGTGGTGGCCCTGTCGGTCTTGAAACATTAGCTGCAGCAGTAAGCGAAGAAACAGATACTATCGGTGATGTTTATGAGCTTATTTACTTCAATTAGGCTTTATCAATCGCACCCCTAGAGGGCGAGTTGTTACCAAGCTTGGTTATGAACATCTTGGTTTAACAAAAACAGAATAATTTATATTTATTTAGGGAGTTTATAAATGAATATATTACTTCATATGTGTTGTGGTCCATGCGCTTGTTATCCAGTGCCAAAACTTCGCTCAGAAGGTCATGATATTACAGGATATTTTTTCAATCCTAATATTCACCCTTATAAAGAATTTAAGCACCGTTTAACAACTGCACAAGAATATGCACAAAAAGTTGATTTAAAACTTATCGTAGATACAAATTATCAATTACGAGATTTTTTACAACGTGCTTTAACTATCGAAAAAAATACAGATGGTCTTAATTTAGATAATCGACGCTGTCGTATGTGTTATGCTTGGCGACTTCATCAAACAGCAATCTATGCTAAAGAAAATAATTTTGATGCATTCTCATCAACTTTATTTGTCAGTCCTTATCAAAACCATGAAATGATGAAAGATGTCGCTCAAAAATTTCTCAAGCGGTAGGTATTCCTTTCTTCTATGAAGATTTTCGACCAGGATTTGCTGAAGGAACACAAATAAGCATTGATTTAGAATTATATCGTCAACCTTATTGTGGTTGTATCTTCAGTGAAGAAGAACGTTATTCCAATTCTTTCAAGAAAAAACGCAAAAAAAATTAAAAGCTCTCTTTAATGAGCAAAATAATAAATGATGTGATGGGGTTTTTATGATATCTATTACTACTGCAACAGCTGATGATTTAATAACTCTTGCAGATATTGAGCAAATATGTTTTTCATCCCAAGAAAGTGCTAGTTTAAATACTTTAAAATCCAGATTTGATGTATTTCCTAATCATTTCTTAGTAGCTAAAATTCATAAACATGATGACAATGAAATTATAGGTTTCGTCAATGGTATGGTAACTGATGAAGAAACTATTACTGATGAAATGTATACAAATGCTAAACTTCATCAACCACAAGGAAAGTATCAAACAATCTTTGGTATTGATGTATTGCCATCTTATCAACATTTAGGCATTGCAACTAAATTAATGAAAAATCTTATTGAAAAGGCTCAAAAAGAAAAACGCACTGGAATTATTTTATGTTGTAAACATCAACTTATTCCATTTTATGAACAATTTGGATTTCAAAATTTAGGTATTTCTAAATCTACACATGGTGGCGTTGTCTGGTATGACATGCTCCTAAATATATAAAAAATCCTCTATAGTTAGTGATGAATAATTCATTTAACTATAGAGGATTTTTTATACTGCTTTATTTACTTTAACATTTTTCCTTTGTGATTTTTTATTCCTGCAAGAAGAAACCTATACTCAATACAGTGAATAAAATGCACCTAAAACTACATATTTATACCAAATTCATCAATGAAAATACCACATACAAAAGCTGCTATACAAGTACCTACATTTGTAGCTACTAAAATAAAGCATTAGCAAATCAGGTACATTAGATGCTACTCTTGTTATCCAATACTGATTAATATTTGCAGCACAGCCCACAAGTATTCCCCAGATTAAAACTATACCCATGATTACAAAACCCATATTACCTAAAAATAGCATTACTAAAAATAATACTGTCAATAAAAATGGATATATCCCTACAAATGAAAGTGGTCTTTGGCTTAATAATCTACCAGCAATAACATTGCCTAAAATATTTGCTAAACCAAAAATCAAAAGTGTAATGCTCACAAATTCTGTAGATAATAGCGATACTCTTTCTAAATAATCAGCTAAATAACTATATACACCAAAATTTGCACCATTTAATAAATTACAGCTATCAAAGCCCACCATAAATTAATATCTTTTAAAATTTTGAACTGAGAGCCATAAGACATTTTTTCTTTAACTGGCATAGATGGTACATATATTATTGTCAATGCTAAAGCGATTAAATTCACCAAAGCAAAAGCCAGCATAGCTATTTCTAAAGAAAATAAATTTGCAATATAACTCATAACTAGCACACCAAGTACCATACCAGCTGAAACACCAACCATTACTTTTGCTACTGCCTTAGGTGCTTCTTTTTCTGATACAGATGAAGAAGCTATAGCAAAGGATAATGAAACATATACAGGGTTTGACATACTCCCCATGACCTAAAGGCAGGGGATTCTTGGATACAAACGATACTTGCCTACTAAATAGCAGGTCTTACTATAT
>ENA-OQIR01001028-OQIR01001028.1-human-gut-metagenome-genome-assembly--contig:-NODE-1028-length-10496-cov-1.649629_pt1 | contig 10496 bp, 17 predicted proteins | sample MGYA00242580_ERZ504745 | MGnify/ENA primary metagenome ERZ504745 (study PRJEB26092, sample SAMD00036214) | human gut metagenome | host: Homo sapiens | study: EMG produced TPA metagenomics assembly of... | reverse complement strand
CCGTGCGAAGATCTGGTAAGCTGGTTGACAATGACGAACTGCGCGATGCCCTGAAAGAAAATGGTATCGGCCGTCCGTCTACCCGTGCGGCTATCATCGAAACACTTTTCAAGCGTCACTACATCCGCAAGGAAAGAAAAAATCTGATTGCTACTCCAACAGGAGTGGAACTGATACAGCTTATTCACGAAGAGTTGCTAAAATCGGCAGAGTTGACCGGTATATGGGAAAAGAAACTTCGTGAGATAGAACGCCGCAGTTACGATGCCGCTACATTTCTTACCGAACTGAAACAGATGGTAACAGAAATTGTATACAGTGTACTTCGTGACAATACCAACCGCCGGGTAACTATCATGCCCGAAGGTGCACCCGAAAAAGGAACTCCGCAAGCAAAAACAAAGAAGAACAGCTCTTCGAAAACAAAATCATCGGATACCGAAAATGATACATCTCCAGCTAAACCTAAACGTACCCGTAAAGCGAGCAGCAATACCGATAAGGAGAAAACACCTCAGGCTGAAACTCTTTTTTCGGTATCAACAGAAAGTAACGAAATAAAAGGAGATGAAATAATAGATACCCTCTGCCCACTCTGCGGCAAAGGGCATATTATCAAAGGGAAGACTTCCTACGGGTGTTCGGAATGGAAAAATGGATGTACTTTCAGAAAACCATTTTAAGATTTTCCGGCAAATAACCGCTACGTATACGCCATTCCTGTGGATAAAGATTGTTGGCACGATTTCCGATGTTCTTTACAAAACCCAAAGGGACATCCTGATATGCTACCAAAACATATCCACGGGGGACTCCTGCATCCAGTACAACCGCTTCTTTTCTTAAATAGGCAATAGCCTGTTCGTACGTCAGGTTTGCTACGGGGAAACAGTCTTCACAGCGCCTTGTCGACATAGCCAGCGAATGGTCGGGAATACAATCCTTCCCTTTCAGCTCGGCTACCGTTACTCCGGCATGCAAGACTTTCAAAGTAGACTTTATCATTTCATACAAATCCTGATATGCTACAGGAAAAGCCGTTACGATATTGTTATCTACTGTCCATAAATACTCTTCCGGACGGTTTACCCATGCCTTGACATCCTTCGGACATACCACCGTCTGTCCACCGGCTTTCTGTCCTTTTTTCTTTTTATCTTTTTTCAGACGCTTTCCCATACAGTCTGAGGAACTTAACGTATCATCTTCATTCTTACGAAGCACAGCCAGAAATAATCCCTCTCCTACCGTACGGTGAGGCAGAAAGCGATATACCGGAAACTCGCCACCGGTCAGATTCCCTGTAATGTTCCATTCCTCACCAACCGCAACAGGAAGAATTTCAGCTCCCAGTTCACGGGCAATCCATGACACATTATCTTCGTTCTCTTCACGGTTATATGTACATGTACTATAAATCAAGAAACCTCCCGGTTTCAGACAAGGCCAGATATCTGTCAGAATACAGCGCTGCCGCTGCCAGCAGATATCGACATTTCCACACTCCACTCGTCTACCGCTACCGGATCTTTGCGGAACATCCCTTCTCCGGAGCAAGTACATCAGTCAGAATCACATCAAACACTGCTTGCAGTGGAGCAAAATCAGCCGGATCATTATTCGTAACAACAACTCCTTCATCTCCCCATTTTATCAGATTTTCTGCCAACACCTGAGAACGGTTTCTCATAACCTCATTGGCTACCAGCATACTGCCTTCAGGCAAAACCGAACGGGCCAATGTAGATTTTCCTCCCGGAGCAGCACAAAGGTCGAGCATGACAACAGGTTCTTGTACATACTGACGCAAAGCCTGTTCCACAAACATGGAAGATGCTTCCTGCACATAATAACTTCCGGCATGAAACAAGGGATCGAAAGTAAACGTAGGACGTGTACTCAGGTAATATCCAGTTTCGCACCAGGGAATAGAAGTACTTTCAGCAGGAACAGACTTACATTTATTCCGGTTCAAGCGATACTTACGGGAGTATCATGCTGTAAAGCTTCAGCTAATTTTTCAAACTGTTCTTCTCCCATCAAACTGCGGGTACGTGTAACAAAATCGGAAGGAAGGTTCATATAAATAATGTGTTCGATATGGTTTTCGTGCTGCAAAAATAAGATAAATAGCATTTTCCCCCAAGATATTTTCTATACCTTTGCAAATAAAAATAAAGAAACTCATTCTAATGAAACAATATTTAGACTTACTACAACGCATCCGCACGGAAGGTGTCAAGAAAGAAGACCGTACCGGAACTGGTACGATCAGTGTATTCGGACATCAGATGCGCTTCAATCTGGAAGAAGGTTTTCCGCTGGTAACAACCAAAAAGCTCCATTTGAAATCGATTATCCACGAACTACTCTGGTTCCTGAAAGGTGATACCAATGTAAAATATCTACAAGAAAACGGTGTACGTATCTGGAATGAATGGGCCGACGAAAATGGTGACCTGGGACATATTTATGGCTATCAGTGGCGTTCATGGCCTGATTATGAAGGAGGATTCATCGACCAGATTTCGGAAGCAGTGGAAACCATCAAGCACAATCCTGACTCAAGACGAATCATTGTCAACGCATGGAATGTGGCCGACCTGAAGAACATGAATCTTCCGCCTTGCCACATGTTTTTCCAGTTCTATGTAGCCAACGGACGCCTGAGCCTGCAAATGTATCAACGTAGTGCCGATTCGTTCCTCGGAGTGCCGTTCAATATTGCTTCGTATGCCTTACTGTTGCAAATGATGGCTCAGGTTACCGGACTGAAGGCAGGAGATTTTATACATACGATAGGTGATGCACACATCTACCTGAATCACCAGGAACAGGTAGACTTGCAACTAACCCGCAGCCCTCGTCCACTGCCTCAGATGCTTCTGAATCCGGATGTAAAAAATATCTTCGATTTCAAATACGAAGATTTCGAACTGGTAAACTACGATCCGTGGCCTCACATTGCAGGAAAAGTATCTGTTTAACCCATATAATCAAACATAAAAAATATGCTGTCGATTATCGTTGCTATCAATAAAAACAGAGGAATCGGATTCGAAAACAAACTGTTGTATTGGCTGCCCAATGACCTGAAACGCTTCAAGGCGCTTACTACCGGACATACCATCATCATGGGTAGAAAGACTTTCGAATCACTGCCCAAAGGCGCCTTGCCCAACCGCCGCAACATCGTGCTGAGCCGTAGCTGTCACGATTTTCCCGGTGCTGAATGTTTTCATTCCCTGCAAGAAGCTTTGGAACAATGTAAAGAGGAAGAAGAAGTATATATTATAGGAGGAGCAAGTCTGTATGCCGAAGCGCTGCCTCTTGCCGACAAGTTAAACATTACCGAAATAGAGGATTCAGAAAAGGAAGCCGACGCATTTTTCCCTCCCATCAATCCGAAGAATGGAAAGAAGTACAACGAGAAAGCCATTCTACCGACGAAAAGCATGAATATGCTTATCACTTTGTAGATTAACGAACGTATCTAAAACAATAATCCCCGCTTCACCGGCGGGATTATCTTTTTATCTCTTCTTTTTGAAAAGTCTTTCATCAGTTGTGCACAGTCATCGGCAAGAATACCTTTTACTACCACCGTCTTGGGATGTAAGGCATCGGGGGCATATCGCTGATAACCTCTTTTTTCATCTTCCGCGCCGAATACCAGTTTACCCGTCTGTGCCCAAGCAATCGCTCCAGCACACATTACGCAAGGTTCTACCGTCACATAAAGTGTACACTCATTCAGATACTTGCCACCCAAAGTATTGGCAGCAGCCGTAATAGCCTGCATCTCCGCATGTGCCGTCACATCGTTCAGGGTTTCCGTCAGGTTATGCGAACGCGCAATGATACGGTCGCGACAAACAACAACTGCTCCCACAGAGACCTCTCCCCTGTCGGCAGCTTTCTGCGCTCAATCAAGGCCTGCTTCATATAAAAAACATCATCAGCCATAAACTTATCTGCGCATATCGTGTTCCTTAAACAAAGTAGGATAATCGTCCTCCATATTCTGATGAATGAATGCCAATATCGTTTCACGAAGCCAGCGCGCCTTGTTTTTTATCTGGTAAGTTTCCAGATAACGGTCTACAATCTGCACTTCTTCTTCACTCATCAAACACACCATCCGTCGTTTGCGTGGCGGAACCGATGGAGGTACCTTTTTTCTTTTTTTCCGTTATTCATCATTGCAAATACAAAATTAGTACACTTCAACCAAATACAAAACAGAAAATGCGTATTTTTGCAAAAAACAAAATGGCTAAACACAATGAACTAGGGAAAGAGGGGGAAAACGCAGCTGCCGAATACTTAATGAGCAAAGGATATAGCATCCGTCACCGCAACTGGCATTCCGGCAAGAGAGAACTGGATATTGTTGCACAAAAAGACGGTGAACTGATTGTCGTTGAAGTAAAAACCCGGCGAAACGAAGAGTTCGGCAAGCCTGAAGAAGCTATCACCGACCGTAAAATAAGAAATATCATCATTTCGACTGATACATATATCAAAAGATTCGAAATAGACCTTCCGGTCCGCTTCGACATTATTACAGTAACGGGCACAGAACCTCCCTTTCATATAGAACATATCCAAGAGGCATTTCTGCCTCCCGTTTGGTAAAATTGTAAAAACAGAAAGTTTAAAAACTATGGATATAGAAGCACTCCGTCAATATTGCTTAAGCAAGAAAGCCGTAACAGAATGTTTCCCTTTCGACGAAACAACCCTTGTATTTAAAGTGGTAGACCGCATGTTCCTGCTGGTTGACCTGGAACATCCAGACTGTGTCAGCATGAAATGTAATCCGGATTATGCCATCGAACTGCGCGAACATTATAACGGAATAGAAGGAGCTTATCATTTCAATAAAAAGTACTGGAATCAGGTCGCCTTAAACAGTGATGTACCGACAGCCTCATCCGCGAACTGATAGATCACTCGTACGAAGAAGTCGTCGGGAAGTTCACGAAAAAACAACGTGATGTTTTCAATAAAATATCAGCAAGTTTTCAGGAAAATATCAGCATATTTTCCGAGCATCTTCCTGAACCTGTTTTTTACATGAAACCAACTCGACAAACAGTTATCTGGACGAACTGTGCAACAATTCTTCCGTAGAAGAACTGACCAGCGTTTATACCGATTTTCAGACAGCCGGACGAGGACAGAGAGGCAACAGCTGGGAGTCGGAAGACGGAGCAAACCTGCTTTTCAGCTTCGTACTTTATCCCGACTTTCTGGAAGCCCGGAAGCAATTCTATCTTTCACAGATTACAGCCCTCGCACTGCAAGAAGTTTTATCGCAATACACCGACGGAATCCGCATCAAGTGGCCCAACGATATTTACTGGAAGGACAAAAAAATATGTGGCACACTGATAGAAAACGACCTGACAGGCATACACATCAGTCGTTCTATTTCGGGGACAGGAGTCAATCTGAATCAGGAGCGTTTTATAAGTGACGCCCCCAATCCGGTATCGCTTTTTCAGATAACCGGACAACGCTACGACCGTAAGGAAATACTTCATCAATTGATGGAGCGTGTGGCTCACTACTACACACTTCTGAAAAACGGAGAAACCGAATTGATTGCCTCACGCTATCAGGACGTGCTTTACCGTAAAGAAGGTTCTATCCCTACACAGATAAAGACGGAAGTTTCCGCGCCCGCATCTGTGGAATTGAGCCATCCGGAGCTTTGATTCTGGAAGACGAAAGCGGGAAAAGAAGAGAATATATGTTTAAAGAAGTATCTTTCGAATTATAACCTCAGCACATGTCACCAACCAGCCAGCGAATACTGCATATAGCCATACCCTCTATTATTTCAAATATCACAGTACCTCTTCTAGGACTGATAGACGTAACCATTGTAGGACATCTTGGTTCGGCTTCTTACATCGGAGCCATAGCCGTAGGAGGCATGCTGTTCAATATGATTTACTGGATATTCGGTTTCCTGCGGATGGGAACAAGCGGCCTGACGGCACAAGCCTACGGAGCACACGATCTGAAGGAGGTAACCCGCATCCTGCTGCGTTCTACTGGTATCAGCCTGATGCTGGCACTAGCTCTTCTTATCCTGCAATATCCGATACGTCTGATAGCTTTTGAACTGATCGACACAAGCGCCGAGGTACAACAACTTGCCACGCTGTATTTCCATATCTGTATCTGGGGAGCACCTGCCACACTGGGATTGTATAGTTTCTCAGGATGGTTTATAGGTATGCAGAACTCACGCTTCCCGATGTTTATTGCCATTACACAGAATATCGTAAACATAGTTGCCAGTCTGCTTTTCGTATTTGTATTCGGCATGAAAGTGGAAGGAGTTGCCCTGGGAACCCTCATTGCACAATATGCCGGACTTTTCATGGCTTATCTGCTCTGGCTGCGTTATTACCGTCCTTTACGAAAATACATCAGCCGTAAGCAACTCTTTACTCATGATGCCATGAAACGTCTGTTTCAGGTGAACCGGGATATATTCCTGCGTACACTCTGCCTGGTGGCCGTTACAGTATTCTTCACATCAACCGGAGCTGCATTCGGCGATGTTGTTTTGGCAGTCAATACATTGCTGATGCAATTGTTTACGCTATTCTCTTACATCATGGATGGATTTGCCTATGCAGGCGAAGCGTTGACCGGAAAATATATAGGAGCTGGAAACAGGCAGGAATTACGACGCACTATCCGTCATTTGTTTGGCTGGGGAATTGCCTTATCGCTAGCCTTTACTCTGCTGTATGGCATAGGAGGAAAAGAATTTCTAGGTTTGCTAACAAACGAACAATCGGTTATCTCTGCGTCGGGGGATTATTTCTACTGGGTACTTGCCATCCCTCTTGCAGGATTTGCAGCATTTCTGCTAGACGGTATCTGCATCGGAGCCACTTCCACCAATATCATGCTGAAAGCGATGGTTGTAGCTTCGGGAAGCTTTTTCCTGATTTATTACAGCCTGCATAACGTATTGCATAACCATGCGCTATGGCTGGGATTTATCGTTTATCTGGCATTGCGTGGCATCATGCAGGCACTATTGCTTAATTCTTCCAGTCTTCGTACTGCCAGATGATGCCTTTTTTCTGCTGCTTTCCGATACCAGAACAAAGCTTTTTCCATATCCGGTGTACCTGTCCATCCTTCCTCGTAGGCTTGTCCGATACGATAAAGCGCATAGATATCTTCCGATTTTCTATATGCCTCGAAAGCCAGAGGAAGAGATGACGGCAGCTCGCCGCATCCTTTTCTGTATAAATCTCCCAGATTAGTAGGGGCATACAAATGGTCTCCCTGAAGATAAGCCTGCTTGAACCAATACTCAGCTTTCAGTCCGTCGCGTCCAACACCGATACCTTCCTGATAAATGGTTCCCAAATCATTCAAAACGACTCCTGCAACTTCCCTGCCCGACTGATAGTCTTCACCCAGTTTAAGCAGCATCTCCGTATCTTCACGAGAATAACTTTCCCACGTTTCCGCTCCGTCAATTTGCCACGATTTCACCTGCCTATCGATATATGCTGGGGAACGTCAACTTCCGTTTCCTGGTCTTCCCGATTACGGTCTTCTTCCAGTTCTGCATCTGTCGCCTGAGGAAGCAAGCCATTTCTCATGATATACTGTATGTAGCCATAAATCCTCGGAGTTGAGGAATGCAGATTAACCCATATTGTGCCAGCAAGTCTAAAGAAATATATCCTACACCCTCCAACGGAAATCCCACATAATAGCGGGGAAACACAGACAAGGCAGACTTTAACATAGCGACTTCTTCCCCGATGGAGTCTTCAATCCAGGACTCATCGTATACACGATAAGCTGTTCGACCTGCCGACTCGGGAATAACCAATGATTCATGACTGAGATGCTGACATAAGCAATCGGTCAGATATGGAAAAAATTTATAATCGCTATAAGAAGCAAGTCCGTCTATCATAACTTCATATTCATCCGGACCTTCTGCTATGACAAACAAAGTAGTGGAAATCCCCGGACGGCTGAAATAGTAATAAGAACGTTCTTCATCATACCCTTCAAACTCAAAACGCACAGGAACATCCAGTTCATGCAAAAAAGCATCCAGATTCAACCTTTCCGACGAATGTATACAGACCGATCTCATGCTTTTTCTTCCTCCTCAGTACCATCCAACAGATATTCTTTTCGGAACATATCGAGGAACAACAAAAACAAAGAAACCAGCAACGGACCGAAAATAATTCCCAATAAAGCCAAAAATAGGCAGTCCGGCAACTACACCAAAAATCGTAATGAGCGGATGGATGTTTGCCATTTTCTTCTGAAGGAGAAAACGGATCAGATTATCACACTGGGAAATTATAATACCTCCATATCCCAAAAGGATAAGCGCATTGATCCATTCGCCCATTATCAGGAAGTAAATGGATACGGGAATCCAGATTAAGGCAGTACCTACCAATGGAATAATAGAAGCAAAGGCTGTAAGCAAAGCTGTCAGATAAGGATTGGGAGCATCACATAATAAATATCCTCCTAACGAAATAATTCCTTGTATAACAGCCAGCAATGGTATACCTATCGCATTAGAACGAACCATCAGCTGAATCTTATTCAACACTTCACGCTTGTTGCTTTCTTCAAAGGGCATGATCGTAGATACATAATGTTCCATTTTCCGACCTTCCCAAAGCATGAAAAACATCAACATAATAGCAACAGCCAAGTTTACAATAAGATCACTTACACCGTCATGATTTTCTGGCCAATAGACGATGCCTGTACAACCATAAATGACAAACTTTTCTCCGATAACAAATCGAAACCCGTACGTTCTTCGATGATGTCAATAACCTGATGAGCCGGCTGGATAATGGCCTGAGTATCGAAATGCATTCCTGAAATCTGACTTACAATAGCCCAACTGAACAGCGACACCGGAATCAGAATAAAAAGTGTAACGCCGATAGTTATCATCCACACAGCCAGCAAAGGTTTTATCTTCGTCTGAAGCCAGTTGGAAAAGTTACGCAACAAAATATATAAAGTAAATCCTCCTAATATCCCGTTCATAAAAGGCTGAGCCTGACGAAATAACAACATTCCTAACCCTATGATGAAAATAATTAGAGAATATTTCCAGTATTGTTCTTTCATACCTAATAAGTTCCGTTTTTAGTTTGTAATAAATATATTGTATGCTTGGGGCAAAGTTACGGAAATATACTTATCAGCAAGTGATTTACAATTGAATTTTCAATGAAAAATTACCGGAAATTAATATTCTGAGAACCTTGTTACTTTATCTGCATGATTCCAATAAAATCCCTGTAATAAATTATACCTAGTACGATTTTCAAATCATGAAACAACTTTAAACAAACAAGAGTGATAGCATGAACAAAAAGGTCGTTTATGGTAACCGTCATATATACTTCCCAGCATAAAACAAACGTCCCATAAACGACCCGGCATTGACTATCAACATATAGTCAAATGCCTCAACCACTTAAAAAATACCTAATACCTAGATATTTTTTTCAACATTTTTATTCTAATCCAACTTCATCGACAAAAATGAAAGCAGGTCGGCCGCTTCCCCAATGCCATGAAGGAATCTTATATTCCGGCTTCGCTATAATCTTGATATAACGCGCACTTACTGTATCAAAGTCCACTTCATGTTTGTAAATACCATTTTTATCTTTTGATGTGACAGCCGGATAGTCGACGGTCTTTAATTCTTTATAGATTTTACCATCGGCAGATGACAATACAGAAATACTTCTTACGTCCAGGATTTCTTCACCAATCTCTACATAAGTACGTACCCAAGCTTTATGGACAGAGGTTTCTTGTTTCAAATCGACAACCAGCTCCATGTCATTTTTGTAAAATGCAATCCACCTGCCAGTTCTGTAATTAGGTGTTCCACTCAAACCATCAACCAACGTATATTCACCATTATATTTATACTTTTCATTGATTGGTTGTAACAATATCAGCGGTTTGGCAGTAGCTTGTTAAAATCGATCTTTTCTGTAAGTACGGCACTCTTAGCATTACGACGTATCGTAACAGCCTTTAAGACACAACTTTCCTTTAAAGCGAGCGTATCAGTATATTGCTGAGATTTTTCTGTAGGTTCACTACCATCAAGCGTATAATAAACAGGAGAATCTCCTATAGCTGATAAAACAACCTTTATGGAATTATCTGTATAATCAGTAATATACTCAGCCTTGACATTGAAGACATGTTCGGCATAATTATATCCGTTATCATCATACACTGATATCAGCTTCGGCAGACGCTGCAAGAAATTATCGTAGTTTTTCTTTTCCGGAAGAGTCCACTGAACTTCTGACAAAGCAGCCAGACGAGGTAATTCCATATATTCCAACTGACTATAAGTAGGAATATATTCGGTCCATAAGTTAGCTTGCACACCGATAATATGAGCAGCCTCCTCTGGTGTCAGACTC
>ENA-OQIR01001026-OQIR01001026.1-human-gut-metagenome-genome-assembly--contig:-NODE-1026-length-10503-cov-1.881457_pt1 | contig 10503 bp, 13 predicted proteins | sample MGYA00242580_ERZ504745 | MGnify/ENA primary metagenome ERZ504745 (study PRJEB26092, sample SAMD00036214) | human gut metagenome | host: Homo sapiens | study: EMG produced TPA metagenomics assembly of... | reverse complement strand
TCCGTTGGATTTGCCACTACATTGATTATCGGTATTCTTTGCTCATTCTTTACAGCTGTATTCTTGACTCGTCTGGTTTACGAACATTATATGGGTAAAGATAAGTGGTTGAACTTGACCTTTACTACTGGTATTTCGAAGAACCTGATGCAGAATGTGCATTACAACTTTATGGGTGTTACCAAACGTTCTTTCATAATTTGGGGAGCTGTAATTGTTGTTTGTATCATTTCATTCTTTGTTCGCGGTTTGTCACAAAGTATTGACTTTACCGGTGGACGTAACTTCGTTGTTCAGTTCGAACAGGTTGTACAACCGGAAACTGTACGTAGCTTGTTGCAGCCAAAGGTGGGTGATGCTAATGTTCAGGCTATTGCATTGGGTACAGATGGTAAGACTATCCGTGTTACAACAAACTACCGTATAGAAGAAGATTCTCCAACTATCGATGCTGAAATTGAGGAATTCTTGTATGATGCATTGAAAGAGGGTAATTTGCTTGGTGAAGGAACTACACTTGAAATATTTATCGACCGTGATAACCGTACTGGTGGTTCAATCATCAGTTCACAGAAAGTTGGTCCAAGTATCGCTGATGATATCAAAACATCTGCTGTTTGGTCAGTTGTGTTGGCTCTGATTGCAATTGGTCTGTATATTTTAGTTCGTTTCCGCAATATTGCCTATAGTGTAGGTGCTACTGTTGCATTGGCTGTTGATACACTGTTGATTATTGGTATGTATTCTATTTGGTATGGTATACTGCCTTTCTCATTGGAAATCGACCAGACATTCATCGGTGCTATTTTGACTGCAATCGGTTACTCAATCAACGATAAGGTGGTAATTTTCGACCGTGTACGTGAATTCTTCCACTTGTATCCGAAACGTGACCGTGCTAAATTGTTTAACGACTCACTGAACACTACATTGTGCCGTACTATTAATACCTCATTAAGTACTTTAATCGTATTGTTGAGTATTTTGATTTTAGGTGGTGATAGTATTCGTAGTTTTGCCTTTGCAATGATTCTGGGTGTTGTTATCGGTACTTTGTCATCATTGTTCGTGGCAGCTCCAGTTGCATATCTGACAATGGGACACAAGATGAAAGATACAGAAAAAGCAGAAGCTTAATAAATTTATTAAAATTATAGATTGAGGTAAAAGCTCTACCATAGCACTTATGGTAGAGGCTTTTCTTTTTGCCTATGATTTTTATTGCTGATTATTGAGTTTGAAGAACAAAGTGGGCATAGATTTGTTTTATCTATGTACTGTAAGATTAACAGACTGACTAAACAACTAACTAAACTATTCAAAGTATGAAAAAAAGATTTTTTTTCGCAATGGCGCTTGCAGCTGTTGCAATGGTGGGTAATGCACAAGATGCATACGTAGGTAATAAAATTCTTTGATAATTGGTACATGGGTATCAAAGGTGGAGGCATTACCCCAACAACACATTCTGCATTCTGGAAAAATATGCGTGGAACAGCTGGTATTGAGCTTGGGAAACAAATTACTCCGGTGTTGGGAGTTTCTTTTGAAGGACTGACAACTGTCAACACGAGCGAAAGCCGTACAGCGTTTGATGCACTTAATTTGGGAGCCTTGGGTAAAATCAACTTAAATAACTTATTTGGTGGCTATTTGGGAAAGCCCAGATTGTTTGAAGTTGAGGCGATTGCCGGCATTGGCTGGGGACATGATTTTGTAAATTCAGGTCTGGGCTATGACAAATCATATATGGTAAGCCGTTTTGGAACAAGTTTTAACTTCAATTTAGGAGAGGCGAAAGCTTGGACTATAAATGTACGTCCTGCTATTGTATATCAGATGTCAGGAAACAGATCGCAGATTTTAAATGTTAATAAATCAGCTATAGAACTTTTGGCGGGTGTGACCTATCATTTGCAAGTAGTAATGGAAAGCATTACCAAACAATTCAGACTCCATACAACCAGGCTGAAGTTGATATGCTGAATGATGCAATTAACACATTGCGTGCAGAATCGGCTGCAAAAACAGAAGGACTTGAAGCTTTGCAATATGAAAATGATCAGTTGAAAGAAAAACTGAATGAGTGTATGAATGCACCGAAAGAGGTTGAAACTATTGTTCAGAATACTCACTCTAAGTCTTTAGAGTCGGTTATTACTTTCGGACAAGGAAAGGCTACTGTAAGTGCTGATCAGTTGCCAAATGTAGAACGTATTGCTACATACATGAAGAATAATCCTTCTAGTACAGTTGTTATTAAAGGATATGCTTCTCCTGAAGGTAGTGCAGAGATTAATGCACGTATTGCTAAGCAACGTGCAGAGGCTGTGAAGACTATCTTGATTAATAAATACAAAATAAGCGCAAGCCGTATTACGGCAGAAGGTCAAGGAGTAGGAGAAATGTTCTCAGAACCAGACTGGAACCGCGTAAGTATTGCAACACTGAACGAAGCAGAATAAAACTCTAGTTTGTTTTTCGGAAAAAGGAGCTATGTCAGAATTTAGACATGGCTCCTTTCTTTTTGTACCCTCGTCGGGAATCGAACCCGAATCAAAAGTTTAGGAAAGTCTTGTTCTAACTCTAATAATCAGTGGATTACAACGGATATTGTGATTTTTGTAGAATATTTGTAGAAATAGTATGATAATTAGGCTTTCTACAAAGAAAATGGAAAACCCCACTTCTACAAAAAGAAGCGAGGTTTTCACTAATGCAACACCGATATAAATTCGGCACTGCAAAGATACAAAAAACGTGCGTACTTCTCAGTATGCACGTTCTGAAATGAAAAAAGTATTCTACAAAAGCTATTTTTTTAGCTCTATATATTCAGTATATGTAATTTTGTTGTGTGGATTTGAATTTACAACATCCATCTTTATAGCCTTCACCCCAAATCGGAAGAAAAGAAACTTTTTCGGTATCTTGTGTATGATATGGTGTAATGTATCGGCACTTTCTATCTTAGCGGATAATACTCCTTTATCAATAGTTCCCCTTAAATCTATCCAAGAATCACGCCATCGAAAATTTAAAAGAGTATCAAGCTCGTTGCGATACACTATGCTATCACGTACTTTTGTTTTTATTTCTATTTCCGTTTTAGTGGCTGTTGTTGTAGCTGCCTGAATGCGTTTGAGCTTTATATTCAAATCATCTACTGTTTTGGTAAGATCCTTGTTTTTCTTCTCCAGCTCATTTTTCGTCAGTTCCAGCCTTAAAACAGAAGTAGCGTTTTTCCCTGCTTCTGTTTTGTAGTGTTCCACATCTGAAAGTAATGCTGCTTGATTACTATCCAAGCGATTACGTTCTTTCTTTACGCTATCCAATCGTTTAAACAGAAAGATATTTGTTCCTACGAGTAAAACAAGCGCAATAAATAAAAATTTACGCATAATCTTCTATATATTTAAGGATTGAATCAACGTGCAACTGGATAATTTGAGCCTTTCCTTCTGGAGATAGTAGAAACTTGCAATCTGTTTCATTATCCATAAAGAAGTTTTCCGTTAAACAGCCGGGCATGAAGTCTTTTTGAGAATGTAGAAATTATTTTCCCAATCTCCATCCCCATCCGACCAATCACCTCTAATTTTCCAAGTTCCTCCAAACATTCTATTAGCCATATCCCAGAAAACTTGCGCCAAATCATCAGCTTTGTTTTTCCAGGACTGGTATGTATTTCCCATCCTGTACCCTTGCCAGTTCCAGAAGCGTTACAATGAATAGAAACAAGAAGCGTTTTTGTCTTACCGTATCGGGCTGCTATCTCGTTTGCTCTTCTGGCTCTTTCTGCCAAAGGTACGTCTATATTTTCCTTTACCAACAATTCAGCATTCTATACCTTTTGCTCGTAATTGGTTATATACGCCTTTGGCAATTTCTCTGGCATATTCCCACTCAAATAACTGTGATCCGTCCGACCACTTCGGAGATCTTTTACCTGGTGTATTTTCTCCGTGTCCGTTGTCTAATAATACTTTCATACGTTTTTATTTTCATTTTTTTCGCTTAAACATTTGGTTACTCCAGCCGAAGCAAACAAAGCAGTGATAGCACCGACAAAAGCCGATAATCCCATAAGATCGGTTTTGATAGACTTGTTTACGATTACTTCATAAACCAAAATAAAACCGACAATAAGCAGAAGGAAGCACCCCATTAAGGTAACGGCAACAAGAAAAAAACTCTTGCTACTGTGCCCCGATCCATTTTTGATAAGTTCTTTCAGATATTCTGTTACTCTCATAACTTGCGCTCTTTTACTTCTGGAAGGATATACTGAATGTGCATGGCTGCAAATGAAGTTTTTTTCTGATTGCTTCCTCATCAAAATCATCAGGATGGATTCTGTAAAATCACAGACCAAAGAACCAACAATCATGGGTAGTATCATGTAATTTTTGAACGATTAAAGACTGTGTTCCATTGGAGCTAAACATAGCCTTTGCACGTGTTCCATCCAAACTATCAATATCACGTATCAGCATAAGTTCATTTCGAGCCATTGAAGCCGTAAACTTTGGAAGTTCAGACATCTTAATATCTTGCCAAAAGTCACTAATACGGGCAACCCCTTTAGCGGTAACTTCATACAAGATTGTGAGATAATGATTATCTCCTAAAGGATATGGTTGTATAATATACACACGATCACATGAAAGATCATTCAACACTTTATGAATTTCACCATACACACGAGCAGAATTTTCACTTCTGCGAGTGCTTTTTCTTTCTAATTGTTTTTCAAGTTCTTTAGCCTTAATATCAGCAAGCCGATTATGCTTTAACTGATTATACGCAAACCAGCCCGTACCCAAAGCTGTTATACACGCAAATAATGCTGCCCAATCCATATATTATTAAGTTATTGATTAATAACTGCAAATATAATTATTTTATGGTGTATATATACGCATAATGATAAAAAATTTAAATGCTTCATTATTAATAACGGATATGCTCTATTGAAACCCCACTCATGCTTAAAACACTCCATCCACACTTCTCAGCCGTTATAACATAATGGCTTATTTCTTCCCATCCTATTCCATTATAAATGAAAACAGAATCATACCTTGAAATGTACACCCAATTTTTTTCGGGATTTTCAGGAGCTTGATTCAGTTTTCCTTTCCATATTATCGGGTTGTTTTCGTATGTTGGGATTTCGTTCCATTGACCAAACCAATAGACATAATTTCTGTTTTTTTCAGTATTATAGTACATATAACCGTTTGATGGGTTTGGAATAACCTTATTTGACTGACCTTTCCAACTTAAAAGTGATGGGCTATATGCTCCTTCTTCAATAATTCCGATTAGTTCTATGACACCGTTTATCCATTTTATCTTATTGGGATCTGTCCATGATAATAAGTTTGATTCAGAAGTATTTGAGGTTGTCCCCCTTAATTGCCCTCCATCATCAATACAAACATAACTGTACCTAATACTTCCTACTGTTCGGGTATATGGTGGATAACAGCCATTATGTAATATTACCCTTGAACCTATGTATTGGATTTCATTTGGCAATATTATAGTAGCCCCGTCACTTTTTCCTTCCATATCAACCTTTAGATTCAATTCTTTATTGATTTTATAGCCGTATTGTCTTTGACTGCTGTCTTTTGTATATATAGCGTCACTTTCCTCTACCAAATGGAAATTCGTTTTCAAATACCCAGAAAATGTTCCCGAAGTTCCTTCCATTGACCCATCATCCAATATCTTAAACTTTCCATCCTTTGAAAAAACTTTCTTTACAATTAAATTGTTTGTGTCAATAAGGTCATTTTTCAGATAACCTCCTTCAATGATTGTCTGTTTAGTACAGCATTGTCCTTTAAGTCTTTAAAACTGCCACCAATAAACTCATCAAACTTTTGTGAATATTCATCCGAATACCCTTTCAGTTTGTCTTGAATAGCCTTGTTTGCAACTTCTACAGCAGTGTTAAAGTCGGCATACGCACTGTTAAAAGTGGCATATTTGCTATCAACATTGTTTTTTTCGGCTACGGTAGTTTTACCATCTGCGATAGCGGAATTGATTGCGCTGATAAGGCTCTCAATGCTGCCCATAAGCGTAACCTTGGCATTCAGAAGCCCGGTCTTTGCAGTTCCAGTAAGATAGGAATTTGTGTATAATTTGTTATACGCAGCTTCCACGGCAGCTTTCGTGTTGTTCACTGTGTTGATGTACTTTTCAATTGCTTTCGCTTCCGCTTCCGTAATTATGCCGTCAGCAAACGCACCGTTCACATAGTTATTCAGATTTCCAATGGCAGTATTAGCGTTTTTTGCGCTCTCAACAGCAGTATTGGCAGTGTTCTGTGCTTGGGTTATCAGATTGCTCACATCCTTCCATTCGCTAAGTTCGTATAATCCCGATGAACCCGACTGGAATCTTATCTTTCCTGATATAATACTATTCAATAGATCAAATAAGTTTTTCCATCAGTCGAAACAATTTTATCAGTTGTTATTCTTCCAGGAACTATTTCAGTAAAGCCGAATAGTTCAATAAATGAGCGTTCTCCTTCAAATTCACTGTTTAGAATACCTACAAGGAAATGATAATAACCCTCTACACCTTCCAGCTTGATAGCATTTTTACTTAAGACGTATGATCCAGTAGTGCCATTTTTATTAGCCTTCACATAGAGATAATACCCTACGGTTTCCGTCAAAGTTGGAGAAGTGTATTTTTCAATATCCCAAAACTTATACTCACTGGCTTTATGCCAGAAGAAAGTGTATCAATCCCGATAGTCATGTGTTGTAATATTCCACCTGGAGCTGAAAGCACTTTCTTTTTGCTGTCATAGGTAACGAAATATTCTACTTGTGTCGGATTGGTTTTGTTGTTCACGAAACGAAACTGCAAACTTTCATCGCCAACAAGCAAACTCATTGTTTGTACCGAAATCGGACTGATAGAGCCTGAGAAATGCAAAAGAGCGTCATTCAACATTGAAATAGTTTCTTTTGCATCCCTGAAACGTCTTTTTGTAAACTGGATAGAGTTTTTATATTGGTTATCGGTTTTAACCTCGTTACTCTCTATCTTGTTTAATTCGCTTGAAACCGTTACGCCAGTAGTAGTATTGGATAATTCAATAATCGGGCTGTAAGGTCTATGTATATACTCCTTAATACTGGTAATCCTTATCTTTATACCTTCTGGTATGAATTGCGGATCTTTAAAAAGTATATAACCGCCCAATTTTATTTTACCACCAATAGAGAGCCAACGCTTTTTGGAATAAATGCTATCCAATTCTCCTTTGAATGTGAATTTTGGATCTTCATTCTCATAAAGATATTTGGCTGCTTCCCTGAACATATCCCAGCTTGCGCCTTCTTTCGTTGAATTATTGCAAATGTAGGCATCCGGCAACTGTATTCCGAATACTGCGTATTTATCCCCCAGGTTAGGCTTATATATGTCATTGGGCATAATCTGACCGTCTATTTCTTGTGGCGTTATCAAGAATTTACGTTCTTTATGAACGTATTTAACTTCAAATTCTTTATTACTACCAGCAAGCATACCAGACTGAAATATAACAGTCATGTTATTACCTTCTATCACATAATCTTCAAAATTCAGATCATCGGGAATAGAACTATCTATAAATCATAGAAATTCTTTTCTTTATCAGAAACAACAACATTAGAAACACTGCCAACTCTTTTAGGTGAAATATGAGAACAATCCAAACTATCCTCTTGAACATCCGTAAGGGTTGTATCAGCCCGTTTTATATACAAGCCTTCCGCATCCGAAACGTAAGTGCGTCCTTCATACTCCAATCTTTGATTTTTGGGCAAAAGCAATTCCTTTGAACCATATTTGCTAAAATCTATATTCTGCTCCCCACCTTGAACGTACAATATGGTAACAGGTCTATTTCCGTCCTGGTTGGAGCGTCCTAAACCTGGAACAAAACCTTTATCTTTCCCATATTCAAGAGGCAAAGGCTCACCCTTGTTATATTCAACTTTACGCAAGTGTATCGTTTTGATAGCTGGATCTATTTCATACTCCGTCTTAAACGTATCGGCAATAGTAGGCAAAGCCTCACTACAAAAGATATGGTTGTAGTTAATAGTCTTTTCTTCTGCTTCGATACATTCGCCAACCTTCCAACCGCTATCTCTCATGTTGAGATTATCTACAATTAACTGTAGATGCTCGTGAGGTTTTGCAGTGTAATCGAACTTTAAACGCTTAGAAACAATATCCCGGCATTTGTATTTACCCAATATTGCGCCTATGTCATACATTACAAGAGTGTATTCAAAATTCCGACTGCTTTTCTTCTTGAAGTCGTCAGGATCCATAAGGTAGTAAGTGATATTCTTGTAGATACAATAAGCTCCTACGGGAATGTTTATGAACTCTTCACTGGCAAAGTACAGATAAAGAGTGCCTACATTCTGTAAAGCCGTATATCGGTAGCTGCTTGTATCTACCAGAATATCAATCTCCTTGTTGTTGAAATGTATTTTCATGTTTACTAAGTGATTGATAGATCTTACCATTTCCGCATTTCATCCCTTTAATCGTAGTGCTGAAAGGGAAAGCGTCTTTGGGGATCTGATCCAAAGTTTTCTTTAAAGAAGCTGCGTTTGTGAAAAACTTACCATCCGCACCATTGCTATGTTTAAATTTCACAAGGTATCTTCCTTCACCGTGCGAAGTCTTTACATCTGGAATGAAATCTTCTACAATGATCTCACAGTTCAGCACGTCCGAAATAGAACCTGACTACAGTTGAACATTTTACGTTCATCTTGTACGGTTACACCTAACTCACTAAACTTTTTCATCATAATATAATATTAAGTTCCTTACAATCGCTATCTATCATTTCTTTGATAGCTTTTCTCTTTTGCAAATATTCCTTGTAATCATCGGTAGCTGATTTTTCAGTAAGAATACCGAGCTGGGCAGCGTTATAATCATTGATAATCTTGGCTTCTTTATCCGAATCCCACAAATGGGTAATAACTGCCTTTTTCAGCTTATCATTTGTAACCATTCCCCAAACAACAACTTCGTTACAAGTCCATTTTGTAGTTTGCCCATTATCTCCAGCTTCTCCAAAATGGTTTTCTACTTGAACTTCCTGAATATCCCAACGGTATGTGTAAGAACCATTCCCGTTAGCCTCTAACTTAGAAGGCTTAAAATCGTAGTGTATCATATACTTGCTTTTTAATTATTGTTTTTAATAGATGCTTAGAATTACTGTATTTAGCCCAGCCAAACCAACTGCAAATAACTTGCTTGTATTCCATATCGGAAATGTGCTTTTTCTTATTCAGCTTGGCTGCCTTCCTACATAGGTTCTTTTTGATTCCCTTCCGAATAAGGGTATGGGTATGGTAAAAGACATACCCGACAAAATCAATACCTCTATGGCTATCAATTTTGAATACTTGAAACTTCCATTTCTTTTTTCCAGTTTTAGGATCCACTTTACGAAGTGATAGCTTTAAATTGTCATGCAGATATTCTTCAATCTCTATACGGAGTTTGTGAAGCTGTTTAGGATCATCGCCTAAAATCACAATATCATCTGCATACCTAAAGTAATATCTTACCTTCTTAACCTCCTTTATCCAGTGATCGAAGTAAGCCAGATAAATATTAGCAAAATACTGACTTAGATAGTTCCCTATGGGTACGCCATCGGCACTGTCTATAATCACGTCAAGCAACCAAAGCAGATCTTTATCTTTGATTTTCTTCCGTAATATTGTTTTCAAAATATCATGGTCTATACTTGGATAGAACTTCACTATATCCATTTTCAAGCAGTAAGTAGTGTGTTCTGGATCTTCTTTCAAAGCCTTCTTTACTTTATCTGCTGTTTTATGAATACCACGATCCTTAATGCAAGAATAGGTATCTTCTGTAAATAAGGACACCCATATAGGCTCCAGAATATTCATAATGGCATGGTGCAAGATCCTATCAGGATAATAAGGCAAACGGTAAATAAGCCGTTCTTTGGGATCTCTGATTATAAATACCTCATATTTAGAATTTACAAAAGTCTTGTTTTTCAAAGATTCGTGAAGAGCCAGTATGTTTGCTTCCCTATTCCTATCGTGTCGTTTGACACCATAAGAACGCAACTTGCCTTTTCTGGCTTTTTCATCAGCCAGGTGCAAGTTGTCAAGTGAAATAATTTGCTCGTATAAATTACTTAATCTCTTCATATTCTTTGTTTTTCGTACTCAGAGCCTTCGGTTTCCCTACCAGCACCTTTATGAGTTATGTTATCTTCTACCAATAGGTAAGGTCGTTGCTTCGTATGTTGAGTTTATTTTGAAAAATCATAGCTGAGAGCTGACATTCGCATTCGTATTCGAGGGGGTGTTATTCGTATTCGCATAACCGAAGCCTGCATGATCGCCATTATTCGTATTACCGCTGAAAAGGACACCCACCAGCAACCAACCTATATTTATTTGTTTA
>ENA-OQIR01001025-OQIR01001025.1-human-gut-metagenome-genome-assembly--contig:-NODE-1025-length-10505-cov-3.381480_pt1 | contig 10505 bp, 14 predicted proteins | sample MGYA00242580_ERZ504745 | MGnify/ENA primary metagenome ERZ504745 (study PRJEB26092, sample SAMD00036214) | human gut metagenome | host: Homo sapiens | study: EMG produced TPA metagenomics assembly of... | reverse complement strand
CCGAGTGCGCCGCATCTATGGCGTCCACGTCAAAGGCCTGCCTGCGCAGGCTCGCCCAGCGCATCGCCCAGGTTGCGCGCCACCACCTCGGTCACTCCCGCATTCGTGTGGTACACCACGGCCACGGGCTCGTAGTTGGCCACAAACGTATAGCCATACGCAGGGCTGACAGTATAGTCCAGCACGTTATTCGTGTTCGACACGGCCGAGCCGCCCACCGTGTTGATGGTCTCCACGTACCCGTCCGACCGCTCCACCGTCCACGAGGTCACCTGGTACAGGTCGGCCGACCCAGCTGCAAGCGGTGTATCGACGTTGGCCGTCACCGCAAGCGTGATGTCGCCCGTTTTGGCATCATGGGACGCATCCTGCAGCACGGCCGCGGGGTCTGCGGGTACGTTCACAGAGCTGCCGGCAGGCACGCCGGCGCGCGCAATGTTGGTGGTGGTATCAAAGCTGTACGCTGCGTACACCGGATAGATATCCATGGCATGGTACACACGGTCGTCGGCACGCAGCAGATACGGGCTTGCGTCGGCCACGCTCGACGCCACATACCCGGCCGTCCCCAAACGCTCCGCCTTGAAGGCGCGGGCCATCTCGTCGGCCGTCAAGTCCTCGGGGCATACCCAGCCCATAAACGAGTACGTCGTCGTGCCATCAGAATAGAGCGCGCCCTCGGCAGGAAGGATGTCGGGCGATATGGTGCCCAGGCCAACGGGAACTTTGCTCTGGGCAATATCGATAGGCTCGACGTAGTTGTAGGGGCTCACCTCAGCCAGCGTTTCCCCTGCACCATTAAACAAAGGAGATTGGTATTTACGTGTCGCTGTTGCCGCATCGGCCCACCCACCAGGGTTAACATACGTATCGTTTAGGCCACTAACGCCCTCAATCAGCGCACCCGAGAGGTTGTAGAAGTTTATGTTTGCTGACGCTTTGAAAATGTAGTTTTGGCCATGATCGGCCCCATAGTGATGCGGTCTTTCCATTTAAACCAAACGGGGCTTTGCCACTCGACAGAATTCGTGCTGGGACCATACGAGACATCACTTGCCAAAGATCCCCCCGTGATGACACGCGTCAAACCTACGAAGTTGTAGCCATAGAGAATATCGCCTTCCACGTTATACAAGGCTCCATCGGTCGTGATTCCCAGCGAAGACGAACTACCAGGGAAATCGCTCACGATCAGAGGATCGTAAAGGGCAATCGAGTCCTTCAGCAGCGCATCGGCATTGACCGGTGCAGTAAGGACTCCGGCAATCGCAGGATAATCATCCAGGGCCGAGCGACCGATACGAACTTCTCCATTGGAATCCTTAGACAGATCGGCGTGGTTTGTCCAACCAAAAACTCGAACGTCAGCTTCATCGACGACGGTTTCGGGACCGAAGACGCAATATCGGCAAGGTCATCCTGGTAGCTCCCCCACTCCGAAGAGTAAAAGCCCGTGTAGGCATAAGTTGCCAGGCGAGTTGACGTAGCCAGGAAAGCAAAATTGTCCGACCCCTCAACCGGCAGCCAGAAGTTCACTCGATACTCGAAGCGCGCGATGTAGGTATGCGGGACAGACAGGTCGATCGCGTCCGGAATGGCATAGGTCTCCTCGTTCGAAACCTTGGTCTCGGCACCGTCTTCTGCGACCTTATACCAACCTTGAACCGATAGCCGTAGGGCAGCGCGTCGACGGTCGAGGTCTCATCCGCACCCGAGACGACGATGGAGTAGGTGTTTTTGCCGTTTACCTTGGTCGCAACAACCTGGGCCTCGGCCACATCGGTACGCACATTTGCGCGCACGTCGCCGTCGAGCTCGTTTCCCTCGACTACCAAGTTGATATTCGAAGCATAGCTCGTGTACACGGGATAGAGATCCATGGGCTTCTCCACCGGGTCCCCCGCCTGGTACAGCTCGCCTTGCGCCTTGATGGAGGCGAGCTCAGGGCTTGTGATGGCGGCATAGCCCGCACCGGTGGAGCTGGGGATGGTCGTCCAGCCTACAAATTCGGCCGACGCGTCCACGCCGCCCGTGGTTTTATCGGCAGCGGGAGCGGCGACGTCGGGCAGGGGCTCCTGATGGTCGTACCAGTCATCGGTCGACGCCGCGATGGCAGCGCCGGTCACGTCGTGATACACCACCCGAGCCTGGCAATAGGCCACAAAGAGATCGTTGTCGGCAAAACCGTCGTAGGCGCCCGTGCCGAATTGCGTGCGGTATAGGTGCGTCGGTGCCCACCTGCTTGGCCGGGTCGGACACGATGGGGTCGAAGAATGCATGGGAATTCTCGGCATAGTTGGGCTCGACCGACGGCTCGCGGTACCAACCCACCAGACGGAAACCGTCGTTTATTACGGCGGTGAGACCCAGCTCGGTGTCAGACGGAAGCACGCCCTGCACGGCGAAGGAGTACGGGTCGGACGTGGATTGTTCGCTTCCTGAGGGAGCGGCGCCCGTGGGGGATACCGTGACGGTGGCGGCACCAGGGAAGTCGAACGTGGCCTTGACACTGGCTCCGTGTACGGGAATCCCCAGGTTGAAGTCCATAATCCACTTGTTCACATGTGCGCCACCCACCGTCGTATAGGCGGTATCGCGCACGGCATCGCCCTCAAAGTCGTAGTTCTTCGACTCCCAGAAGCTTCGGTTGGCGTAGCGCGCGTCATCCAACGGGCCGTACGTAAGGCCGCTCGCGTTGTCACCCACGGCGTTTATGGTCTTGGTGGTTGCACTGGCAGAAGGCTTGAAATAGCTGTCGTACACACGGACGTCGCCGTCGTCGTCACGCTCGACGATACCGGCGATGTTGACATCGTTTTGAATGATGGGAATCACAAGCACGGCGTTGTACTGGCGCGAGTGGATGTTGCCCGCATAGTGCGAGCGGGCGATGGTGCACTCGAGCCCCGCACCGCCGTCGGCGCGGGCGGCTATTCCGCCCACATAGCTTGCGTTGCCTGCGCCCACCGAAACATAGGTTGCCGAGTAGGCGTAGCAGTCGGCGGTCGAGAAGCAGTCAAGCACCTGGGCCCCGTCGTAGATGGAGCCCGCGATACCGCCGGCGTACACGGCTTGGCCCGAAACGGCACCCACGGCGATGTCGTAGGAGTTCTTCACGGACGTATAGCGGTAGGCACCCGCATCATCCAGGATATAAACGCCGGTATCCGGGTCGCGCAGCGGCGTGACGCGACAGTACTCGATGGTCGTGCCCTTGGCAGTTCCCACGATTGCGCCCAGGTAGAGGCCCTCGCCACCCAAGCCGGAGACACCGGCGGTGGAGTTGTTGACGACGCTTCCGCCCGAAACCTCGCAATTGTAGATGACGCCGCCTTCGGTCTGGCCGGCGATCATACCGCCCGCCAGGCCGGCGTTGGTGATGAGCGACACCGCATTGTTGGCCGGTGTGACGGAGCTCGTGCAATTGGTGATCTTCACGTCGGCGATCGCGGAGTTCTTGGCGTACCCCACGATGTAGCCGCCGCGGAAGTCGGCGCCCACGTAGCCGTCTCGAAAGTTGATGTCATGGATGCAGGCGCCGTCCGTGGCGGCGAACAAGCCGGTGTTTGCTGCGGGAACCCAAAGATCACGCTGGTAGTCAAGGCCTGTGATAGTGTGGCCCGCACCGTCAAACTCGCCTTTGAAGGGGCGGTCGATGGTGCCGAACGTGAGCGACCCGATTTGCGAGATGATGTTGTCAACATCGTCGGTCGACAAGTCGAGGTCGACGTTCAAGCGAACAGTCTCCCCCTCGAACTGGCTGCCGTTATCTCCGCGCGACGCAAGAATGACGGTGATGAAGTCGGCCACCGAGTTGATCTCGTGCACCCTGCCCGCCGCAGCGGCCTGGCCGTGCACCATGATGAGCGCAACGCACAAGGACGCGACGATAGCCGCCCATTTCACGATATGCCGCCGTACATAGGTCACAAGCCTGTTCAGGAGGGGTATCGGGCGATGTCTCATAGTGCCGGCCACCCTTCTGCATCGAAGATCGAAGTATGGTTGTTCTCATACTGGACGCCTGCACGTTGGCCGTGAGCCCGTATCCGCTCGCAGGGCCATACTGTGCCTGGGCAGCTGCCGTGTCCAGGCGCATGGCCGTGCAGACAGGCTCGGAGGTCTGACCCGGCTCGAGCGCAACGGTGCAGTACCACATACCGTCGGGCCCCTGAACCCATGCCGAATTCGACCCTTCAACGTTGCATACTCGGTTACGGATCGGCAATCGCCCGCACTATCAGTCATCGTCACGTCAAGGGAAAGACGGACCCACAGGGCATGGTCACCGGTGTTGACGACGCGCACGATACGATGCGCCCCGTCAACGCCGGTGAAAAGCTTGTCTCCATCTTGAGCAGGGACCTCGGCGCCCATGTCGTCGAGAGTCGTGATAGACGCCTTAACGTCCACCGAGCCAAACGCTATGAAGCTGTGAGTTGGAAACTCGCGCGTGATGTATGCAACCGTCTGCGCGACAAGCACCACGGCGAGCAACGCCAGCACAGGCAAAACAGGCGCATTGCGTCGCAGGGTTTCCTTAAGATCGTTTTCCATGCGCGAAGCCTCCCATCAAGCAAAGAATGAGGAGCGCAGGGCCCCAACGTGAGACCCTGCGCATCGCTCGATGAGTTCTAGTTCGTGCCGGTCCAAGTGATGGCGGCATTCTGGATATCGCTAAACGTGGTGGTCTCGCTGTTTGAGCTCATGGCAGCAAGATAGGCCTTGATGTCCATAGTGGGTTCAACGGCGGCATCGTAGGTTTTGTTGGTCACAACCTGCGTGAACAGCTCACCTGTGTAATCATCGGCATCCGCGTGGGGGCCAGCTTTGCGGCCTCACTGCCGCCGCCGGTGTAGACGAACAGGCCGGACTTGTAGCCGTTGTTAACGCCCGACATTGAGACCGTGTGCCCCTCAACGGGAGCCCACTGCGCGGTGTTGAGCACGAAATACGAATCGCCCGTCTTGTCGAGGTTGTTCTCAACCTCGACGAACACGTAGGCAGGCTCGGAACCTTGCCGGCACCGACGTTGGGGTTCTTGGCAATGGTGGAGTTTGCCGTGATCTTGGAGTTCTCAATCCACTTGGTCTCGGTGATGAAGCCGTCGGTGCTTGGGCTGCTGGGATCGGGCTTGGTGGGGTCGATGGGATCGGGCTTCACTTCGGGCTTGGTGATGTTGCCGACCGTGAACGTGTTGGTCTTGCTCGCAGTGACGTTGAACCATGCGAAGACGCCGCCGACGACGGCCACGCACAGCAGCGCGCACAAGGCGACGACGAGCGTCGTGCGCTTCTTTCCATTTGTAGTACTCATACTTGGTTCCTTTCTTTTCCGGGCGCGATGCGCGCCCAATGTAAAACCAGTCTTTACCTGCGCTTGCGAAGGAAGGTCCCAAACGCAAACGTTCCGGCGGCTGCAGGTGCCTGTGTAGACATCGTCGTTCTCATCGCCGTGAACGCCGCGAAGACAGCTCCCGACTGTGTGATACGTCTCTTTCTCACGCTCCCTACCTCTCTCACTTGACCTTCGCATGCACACCGCGCGAGCTTGATTGGCCTCGGGATCTTTGGAAAACAGCTCCATCGCGATCGTCACGGCACCGATGAGGGCGGCGCAGGATATGACGATGTAGATACCAGGTGGGGTTGTGAGGGCCACGTTGCGTAGCCGAGGTAAGGGATGCATGCGACGGGCGTGCCGACGAGCGCGGAGAACGGCGCGGGCGCGGCGTCGTGCGAGATGTGGCCGTCGGCCGTCTTATTGGCGATGCCTTGGGTGTAGAAGAGGTGGGACTCGGCATCGACGTCGTAGACCTGGTGGGTAACCAGGGTGCCCGAGTCGAGCTTGAACGTGATGGTGTCACCCGGCTGGATGCTGGCGGAATCGGCAGGAGCGACGAAGATGAGCGAGCCGGTGGGGTAGAGGGGTTCCATGGAACCTGAGAGCACGGCATACGGGGTGAGCCCCACGAGACGGACCCCAGCGAAGCAGATGACGAGAATGGCTGCGACCACCGCGGTGACGGCGACGATCGCGTTCCAAGCGCGTGCAGCCACGGCACACCCCCTCAGCGTTTAAGCTGTGTTGCGCACAGGCGGAAATGAGCGCAATCTCCCCTTTGCGCGTTTTCGTCTTTTGACTATACCCCCCCCCATAACATTTCGTCAAGGCTGGTAATGCATAAAGTAGATTGGTACTTCAGGTATGCCATATATGAACATGAGGGTAATAGTTCAATTAGTTAATGCTTTTTACCAGCTATTTTATTAAGCCCACACAGACCAATGATGCATACTAATTGCTTAGTTTTGAATAGAACGAATAGCGATAAAAAGGACAGCCGCTATGGACAATGTAACCGAAAACGACGCCGCAGATGTCCTCGTCCTCGGGGAGGACGGCACCGACGGCCTCAACGCCGCCGTCAGGGACCTGCTTGAGGACCTCGTCAACGTCGCGATCGACGAGCAGGCCTCCGAGCTCGGGATGCCGAGCAACGGCTACCGCGAGCGCGCCCTGAACACCCGCGCCGGAGAGATCGCGCTGCGCATCCCGAAGCTCCGCTCCGGCAGCTTCTTCCCGGACGACGTGATCGAGCGCCACCAGCGCGTGGACCGCGCCTCGTTGCCGCCGTCGCCGAGATGTACGCCACCGGCACGAGCACCCGCAAGGTGCAGAGGGTAGCCGAGAAGATAGCGTCTCCAGGCTCTCGAAGGACCAGGTGAGCGCCATCGCCTCGAGCCTGGACCAGGCATCGAGGATCTATACGGAAGGCCGCTCGAGGGCTCGCCAGTGCCCTACGTCTGGCTCGACGCGACCTACGTCAAGGAGCCCACTCGTCTTCGAGATTGTTTTCCGCAAGATAGCCAAAGCAATATCATTCCAAAGGCGTATTTAAAACCCAGCCCCACTGGGGCGTAGCGGTAGTGTGGTAGTAGTTCAGCCACCAGGCCAGTGATATCGTCCTAATAAATTTAAAGGGTTAAAGGGCTAGCAAAAACCGATACATCATCTGCATTATGCATTACAAAATGATGCGTAACTACACACCACATCGAAATTAACCTAAATGGCTCGATAATGGAATTACGCTCTTTTGTAATGGAGTCCTCCGGCTGATTCTATTATCTGTTCTACATTATTAATACAAAACTATTCGACCACGACATAACAGCTGAAACAACATTGCAGCCGGAGCAGGGATATCGCCGCCATTGACAAGCAAATGGCGACCCGCGATGAGAATCATCGGATTTAGTACCGATCCAGACCTCAGCAAAGGGTATAAGCAACGTTTGTATAAGGCAGATTTCCACTTTCCTCAACTAGCAACATTGAAGAACTAAAAGTAAACTGAATCGAATAATTGTATCAAGCTCAGTCATAATAATCCAACCGATTCTCAAGCTCTTTTTCGAGCAAGGCAATCCTTTGTGTAAGGCTTTTGATTGCCAAAACATGACGGCTCACCGCAACGCTAAGGGATAGAGAGATTGCAAGCAACAGCACAATTGCACCCAGGAAGAGGAAATTGGCCGGGTTAACAAACCCAATAGCCGTGGAGCAATAAAAAATAAGCTGAGGGAATAAATCACAAAGCAAGGCCGCCATGCACATTAAAATCCAAAGCAAAGAATACTTAAGAAGCATCTTTCCTTTGGATACGAGTCGAAGAACATAAACGAGGAACCCACCAAAAAAGATGGCTGCCCCAATCCTTAGAAAAAAATTCATTATTGGTCTCCCCTATGGATCCAACACACAAGGACAATAGCAAGCGTAACTTTAATCATGTAGTAGACGGAAGAGAGGACCCCAATGGATGAACGCCCGCCCTGGCGCTCATTCATCTTTACAGGTGCCTCCATAACGGGGAGACCAAGCTTCATAGCCAAAGCTATCGATTCCGGCTCCGGATAATCATCAGGATAGCTCTTGCAGAATAAGTCGATGGCGTCTTTATTGCAAGCTCTAAAGCCAGAAGTGGGATCGGTGACCGCCTTACCTGTAAGCAACTTAAGCAAAAAAGAGAGCACCTGATTCCAACACGACGCATAAAGGTTGATTGGAAACCGTCAGTCTCGACCAAGAATCGAGAGCCTATCGCCAGACTCGCCCCACCCTCAATCAGCTTAACAAGCTCAGGTATATAAGAAGGATCATGTTGGCCATCGCCGTCAACCTGAATGTCAATATCATAGCCAAATCTCTGAGCATACTTATGCCCCGCCTGGACCGCCCCACCGATACCAAGGTTCTGTGGGAGATCCAATATGTTGACATCATGCTCTCGACAAAGCCTAAGTGTCCCATCTGTGAGCCGTCGTTAATTACGACATAGTCATATCCAGCAGCCTTAATAGAAGCAACGGTATTGAGAATGCATTCCTGCTCGTTATAAGCGGGAATAATTACCAGAACACGCGGATATCCTTTTGAATCTTTTGTTAAAGCAAATGACAATCGAGTTTCATCCATTCCAAATAATAGTTGGCCCTTAGCGACGCTCGAAGAAAATGCGGCCCTTACAGTCCAACGCACTGTCTAGTAATGAATAAAGTTTACAGCATCCGGACTAACCATCGCGAAGTTACATCTCAAGCTTGGATATTTAGTTTGCACGGCTGGCATACAGCTGACGTTCACCTGGAGCCCCATCTGCCATCGCGAGATACAAATCCGCTGCGGCTCTCGCCCAATTGCGCGGTGCATAAGACTTCGACGCCATTCTAATCGGACAAAACTGCTCCAACTATCCCCCCATCCCAACGATAGCCTTAATCTTTGGCACTAGCTTAAAGAAACGCGGTCTGAGTTGATACAGGCGAGGCCAACATGCAGCAGCGACGCGACGCCGGACGCTAGCAATAAATAGGCGCCGAGACCCATGTCGGCCCCAAAGCCAGGCGCAATAACAGCGGCGTGCTTCTTGATATTCAGCGGTGCTCAAGCGAGCAAATATTCATGAAATAGGAGGAATCGACAATACCAAAATCGGCACTTATATCCAACTTCACGCAAAAGCCGAACAAAAGCCCTTGATTATCAACTTCATCCGAACAAAAGCCAGCCAAGTATCACTTAGCAAATACAAAACGCCTTCTCGACATCCATAGCAGTGGCATCCCAGTTATATCGACTTTCAACAAGCGCCCTAGAGTTTCGAGACTGAAGAGAAAGCAGCTCTCGATCATCAAAAAGCCTGCATAATGCCGAAACCACCTCATCAGATGCCATGGACCGAATTATTGTGCCGTAGCTATCATCTAAGATAAGCTCGCGTGCCCCGCCTACATCTGTTACCACTGCAGGCGTTCCGCAGGCTGAAGCTTCAAGAAGTACCGTTGAAAAGCCTTCGGAACGAGTTGGAAGACAAAGCACATCTGCTTGCTGAAGTAAGGAAGAAATATCCTCTGTGTTACATCTCCCAAGCCAAAACAAGTTAGACGAACAGGCTTCCTTGACCTCATTAGCCAGCGGACCATCCCCTGCAAGAACAAAACAAATATCACGCTTGGTAATATCTTTTGTGCGAGCCGCCTCAATAATTGAATTAATTCCCTTTTCAGGAATAAGCCGCCCGACAAAAGCTACAACCAAAGATGACTGAGGGATACCTAATTCAGATCGGAAATCTCTCCCCGAAGAAATACTCCTATAGAATGAGGCATTGATTGAGTTTGAAATGGCGCCCTTTGCAGTGATATTAAAGTGCTGAAGCCATTCAACACTTTTAGAAGAAATCCCATAGAAATCAGGGTCAAACGTCTTTACGCGATCCGTAATCCAATCCTCATATCGGCGCACAAAAAAATCAAGGAGTGGCTGATTGAAGGAAAGATACGCTGAGCCGTGGTCGAGAACGACAGCCTTAGCACTATGATCCGCAGCAAACTTCAGCCTTCGAGCGAGAGAGGGAAAAGTCTCGTGTTTATCAGAACACCATTCCACTCATAATCATCAAGGGTTTGCAGGAGTCGGTAATAATCACTGGTTTTTTTGGGAAGAGGAAGTCTTCCATCAAGTAACGGAATGCAAGGAAGACGAATTACCTCCAGGCCGTTTTCGACTGAATGACCGACTCCCACGCGCATCGAATCATTAGTAACGATAACCACCCTATCGCCGCGTGCAGTCAAGGCGTGAGCGAGACCATCGACAAAATTACCAATTCCACTAAGTTGCGGGTGATAATGGTGAGTGAAAATACAAATAGAGGAGCTCATCACATAACCTCATCTGATATAGATGTCATATCCTTAATTCTGTGCCGTCCAGACTTCCCCATCTCCAAAGTCGAGCAAGAGCGGAAGATGGGTATGTCGATTATCCGGTGACGGTATTTTTTTCCAATCGCCATACATCGTTGTAAGATATTTATCCGTCATACGAGGAACAGGGAATTACACTGCCTTCGAAAACCGACATGCTCAGAAGGGAAAATCTCTGAAATAGGCACTGGCGCCATATTCGGCCAGCTTAACGTCAGACAGTAATCAGAG
>ENA-OQIR01001023-OQIR01001023.1-human-gut-metagenome-genome-assembly--contig:-NODE-1023-length-10541-cov-1.454484_pt1 | contig 10541 bp, 12 predicted proteins | sample MGYA00242580_ERZ504745 | MGnify/ENA primary metagenome ERZ504745 (study PRJEB26092, sample SAMD00036214) | human gut metagenome | host: Homo sapiens | study: EMG produced TPA metagenomics assembly of... | reverse complement strand
TGCTGAACAACCTTGCTCGCAGCTGATAATGCTGCCTGATATACAAGCTGTGCTGATGTATATGTAACAACAATCTCTTCCAGATCAATGTCTTCATTCTGAGACTTAAGATCAGTGAAATTAGTCTTCTGTTCTGTAAGTCGTGTCTTCGTAAGATCCAGTCTTATCTGTCTGTTTCCTACATCAGCCTTCGCATTAGATACCTGCTCCTGATAGCCCTGCATCTGACCGATTCCCGCTTCAAAAACATCTTTCATCTTAGATTTGCAAAATCTCTCTGCTTTGTAAGGCCTTCCATAATATCACTTAACTTCTTCTGCGAAGCCTCATCGCTGTACTGTCCTTCCTTCTGCATAGACTCAATCTTTGATATCTGGTCATTAATATCAAGGACATTCTGTACTGCATTGACAAGGTCATCAACATTTCTTCCAAGATATATATTGAAAGCTTCATCAGCTTCTGTATTAACCTTAATCTTCTGTGAGAAATTAATGATATATTCAATATCCTCACTCTGCTTGTTGTACTCAATTCCTGTATTATTATCAACACAGTTAAATACATTGTCGGGTCAATGTCACCCTTTATAAAATTGCTCTTCTCGTATGTCACTGAAAATGCATTATCAGCATACACTGACTTGTATACATTCTCACCAAGAAGAAGCTCTCCGGTTGTTGAGTTAATTGCAATCTCATTCTCACCCGGAACATAATTAGGATCTGTCGTTGTAACCACATTTACAGCTGTATCAGCTGTATTACCGTCTGCATCAGTTACCGGAACAGTAAGTCCTCCATCTACAGTAACACTCCCATCATCAGCAATAGTTATATTGGCAGAATTATTATCTCCCATGCTCATTGAAAATGTTTTTCCGTTAATCTCGTCATATGCAAGCTGGATTCTGTGCACATCTGTTATATTAGGTGTGATTATATTTCCGTTAGCGTCTGTCTTTACATTAAGATTAATAATATCATCATTAGTATATGCATTAGTGTATGCCGTCTTATTAGATAAATTCTCCCTTGTAAAGTTCTGTGTAATTGTATAATCAACATCTTTAGCGGTTTCATCTGACTGGTATGTCAGAGGCTTATCTGTAGCATGTCCTGTAAATACATATCTTCCGGCATAATCTACATTTCCCTGCTCATAATAAGCTTCCACCAGCTTGTTAAGACTTTCAGCAAGAGTATTACGCTCAGCTTCTGAATATGAATCCGTAGAACCCTGCACACAGTAATTATACAGATCCTGTATAATCTTGTTGCTTTCATCTAATGCATCATGAGTTACACTTAACCATGATGATGCATCAGGAATATTCTTTCCAAGATACTGTGTTACCTCATCAAGACTTGAACGCAGTCTCAATGCCCTGATGGCTATAATAGGGTCATCAGAAGGCTTATTAATCTTTTTCTGTGTTGAGAGCTGTGTACTTAAATCATTAAGCTGGCTCTTATTTCCCTGAATATTGGATATTGAGCTGTTTACCATCATCTGGTTAGTAATACGCATATTGTGCCTCCTTATATCGCGAATCAAAAACCGCCCCTATGGTGAGGAGAAGAATTCTTTTACTGTTTTATACACCTGTATTATTAATAAGTCTGTCATATAACTGATTCATGACAGTCATCATCTTCGAACTTAAATTATATGCCTGCTGGAACTTTACAAGATCCATGGCTTCTTCATCTGTATCAACACCCATTACAGATAATCTCTGGTTCTGTATAGTTGTCTTAAGATTGTTGTAATTCTTTGTAAAATTAATTGCCTTACTTGCATCTATTGACATATCACTGACAATACTTTCGAGGAAATATGTTCCCGTACCTCCGTCATATATCTTAGCATCTTTAGAATTGATAAGGTCTACAATCAGGCTTGTATTGGCTTCTCCATCACTTTCCTTGTACTTGGTAGCAAGAAGGTCCGCGTTATCAATAAGATCCTGATTAACTGTTACACTTGACGCTGTAAGAGCCTTGCTTCCATCTGACATTACAAAAAGTGGAATTCCGCTTGCCGAGCCATCTGATGTAACACCCTTTGTAAGAATCTCATTGATTGATGATACAAATGTCTGTATAAACTGGTTAAGCTGTGCCTGATAATAAGGAACTCCCTTATAATTAGTATTGCTGTCCACCTTACTTACTGTATCAGTAAGGATATTACCCTCTGCATCTGTCTTATATGTTTCATTGCCATCATCGTCAGTTGTTGTGGCATATTTTTCAATCTCACCATTACATCCGTCTCTTATATCAATAAGTCCCTTTAACTCTCCGCCTAATGAAGTGCTGTATATGTTAAATGGCTGTCCGGTCTCCCACTGTATGTCATACAAACCTGCCGCATCTGATACATTTCTTGGTTCATCTCTTGAAACAGTCTGAAGAGTATGGTAATTATAGCCATTAACAAGCGAATTACCATTAATTGTAATCTGAAGGTCTGTAAGATTGTTGCCAATGTCTGTCTCACTTACTGATATATTAACCAGCTTGGAAAGATCATCAATTAAAGCATTTCTCTCATCCTTAAGGTCGTTGCATTGCCATAATTAGCCTGAATCTGGTTAATCTGCTTATTAAGAGAAGAAATGCTCTGTGCCAGAGAATTAATCTGGTTAACAGTATCTTTAATCTCGTTATTAGCATCTATCTGAACATTCCTTAAATTAGTAGCCAGAGTATTAAAGTAATCTGTCATGCTCTTTGCATTATTGATAAGCTGGTTCTTTGCTGATGTATCAGCCGGTGTAAGATCAAGCTGGTTAAGTGCTGCAAAGAAATTCTCATACTCTGTTGAATATCCCTTAAGTGTGAACTCATTGAGATAATTCTGTATCTGTGACATGTATGTATCCTTAACATTGTACTGTCCATAATTAGTATAATTATTTCTGTACTTCTCATCATAGTAAGAATCTCTCGTCTGATTAATTGCATCAACGATAACTCCTGCACCAAGTGTTCCATATTTAGCATATGAACGCAATGCCTCACCAGCCTTAATAGAAGCTGTCTCCTTCGTATATGCCTGGTTATTGATATTAGCAAGATTATGTGATGTAACATTAATAGATGTCTGCGCCGCCTGCAATCCTGTATATGCAATTGTTAATCCAAAAAATGTTGATGCCATATTATCCTCCTGTATTAATCAGCATTTATATACGTCCAAGTGAAGTAACGAGATGTTCCAGCATTTCGCTTACTACATTAACATATCTCGATGCTGCATTATATGCCTGCTGATACTTTATCATCTTCTCTAACTCTTCATCAGAGGATACACCCTCTGACTGTAGTCTCTGGTTATCATAACCATCAACCATCGTTGTCTGGTTACCTACATAATTATAAAGTGCCTTACCCATAGTGGCATATTCACCAATATAATTATTGTAGAATGACATGTAATCCGACTTCGCATACATGTCCGGGTTAAGGGAAGCGAATTTCTCATCCCATATATCCACGAGTTCCTTGGCTCTGTCAAAATCTTCCTTACCCTGTACAGTAGAAAGTGGAATCTTTCCTACATTCTGTGCTGCTTCAGGATTAATCTTCAGATTGCCAAGCTTATATAATGATTCATAATCTGTCTCGTTAAGATTGTTTCTAAGATAGATTGTCTCTCCATTATTACCTGTAGTCTTAATATATCTGTCTGTTCCAATTCTTGAAAACAGTTCTGTACCAACAGTCTTATCGTCATCCATACCGTATCCAGTCTTATCCATGTCAAGCATAAGATACTCATATGAATCAACCGGAACCGCTGCTCCGCCTGCACTCTCGTATAATTTCTCACCAGATGCATAGCTGTAAGTACCATCACCGTTATCAGTTCCGGTAACCTCTCTTCCGTATCTGTCATAAAGAACCGCCTTATCAACTGAATTATATATGTATGTATCTGCCTGAATCTCACTTCCATCTGCATTAAGATAAGGATTAGTCCTTGTCTCAGTTTTCTCCGGACACAAGATTCCGTTGATTCTTTCAACAATTCCATTAACAAGCTTATCGAATCCCGCCATAGCTGCTAAGAATTGCTGAAGGCTCTACATATGTATTGTAGTATTCCTGCTGCTTTGCATATTCATTATAGGCCTGCTGATATGCTGTACGGCCTTCCTCAGTACTCATGTCATAATCATGCTGTCAGGCGCAACCGGAACCACTGTATAATCTACAACCATATTGCCTCTTGCAATAATAAGTCCCTTAAGCTGTCCCTTATCTGTATCATCAGCATTAGACGCCAGCTTGCCATCTTCATAAACATCTCTTTCATACGATGGCCATGTGGGAATAACAAGTGTTGTTCCCTCGACAACTCTTGTACTCATAGCTGTAAGTTCACCTGATGTTACAAGAGGAACTCCGGCTGCATTAATAATAGTTTCCTTATTCTCTGATTCATAATAAGTAATATCTATATATTTGCTGAGTTCATCTATTGCCGCATCTCTCTGGTCTCTTAAATCATTAGCTTTCTCAATACCTGGTGCTTCCACCTTGGCAATACTCTTATTAAGCTTATATATCTGTCCTGCAAGATCATTAATCTTATTAACCATATTACTAACCTGTGTATTAAGAGTTGTCTGGTAATCCCTGAGTCCCTTATACACATTTTCTGATTTCTCTATAAATGCAGTCGCATTCTGGATAAGTGATGACCTTGCAACTGTACTTGTCGGATTCTTGGCAAGTTCGTTAATTGAATCATACAGATTGGTAAGATATGACTCATAAGTTACACCCTGCATCTCACCAAACTGATCTTCTATCTCCTGAACAGCATTATACTGGCTTTCATAGAATCCGAGTCTTGAATTTTCATTCCTGTATGCCAGGTCAATATACTGATCTCTTATTCTTCTTACCTCAGATATTGCAACACCAAGTCCATAGCTTGCATAACTTACTTTGTCCTTGCTGTTGACATTGACATATGTAGTATCAGAGAAAGTAACCTGCTGTCTTGTATATCCGGTTGTGTTAATATTAGACAGATTGTGTGCTGTCGTGTTGAGCGCTGTCTGAGCTGTTTTCAAACCGCTTGCTCCAACAAACAATCCTGCCATTCCATTAGCCATAAGGTCACCTCTTTCTTACTTAATTCATAATCTTATATGTATATCGTCATTTTTTTTTAAAACAAAACACCCCAGAGACTAAAAAGCCACATTTCCTTAGTAAAAATGTGGCTTTCAATCCAACACGGACAACCCCATCTCACAATAAATCATCCGTGATATTATTCATATTGTCTTATATCCGTGGCATCCTGATATGCCATCAGAATATTACTGTCTGGCATCAAAGCTTGTGCTTCCCATGCACCTGTCTCCTCATACGCTCCCTTTCCATAGTTAGCCGTCTGTGGAGCCATACTTGCATTCTTCGCAAGATTAATCTCAAAATCAATCATATCCATTGATTCCTTAAGCAGCAGTCTGTTATTATCGTTAACCTGCGTAAGCTGGTTTACAGTTTTCTTAAGACTCAGATACGACTGTTCTAAAGCATCATGCTCTGCCTGCTTCTTTTCTAACAATCTTACTATCTGACTCACCTTAACCTCTGCTGCTGACAGATGCAGAATCTTACATATATCTGCAACACATGACTGTCTCTCCATCTCCAGTCTGTTAAGAATATCAATAAGCTTCTGCTCCTTACCAAATATCTCCTGAAGCTGTCCGACATCTCCCTTAACAATAGCGGTAGTCTTATTATTAGACAAGTCCAAAAGCTCAGTATACTGTCTGTTCTCATCATTCATTATATTAATCAAAGAATCTATCAAACTTGCCATCTAATAAAACCCCACTAAAATGTTAATGTTGAAATGTTGTTCAGAATCTTATCTGCAACAGCTTCTGAACTGATGTTGTAAGTTCCTGCTGCCATACGTGCCTTAATATCAGCAATCTTGTCTTCTCGAACATCAGAAGCCTTACTTACTGCTGTCCTGGCTGTCTGATATGTTCTGGCTGTGTCAGAAATCTCAAATTTGTCACTAACCGATGATGTCTTAGCTGCTGTCTTAGCTTTAGAAATCTGGCTGGTCTGATATATCTGATTAACAGCATTATTAAGCATCTATGCGCATATTTAAACCGACCTCACTTTCCATTAATTAAAGCAGATACTCTCTTGCTTCATGTGTAAGATATCGGACAGTTTCCGCAAATACTTTATACCCGTTTTGAAAAAAGCTTATTATTTATCAAGAAATCTCATCCTTGCCTTTTCTCTTCTCTCTCTTATCTTATCAGCATCAACTGTTGAAGATCTGCTTCCATACATGCTTCCCAGTCTGTTAGCTAAATCGTTCTTACATCTCTCACAATATCTTCCGGTTCTTATGGTAGCTCCGCATACTTCGCATGCAATACCAATAGGTGAATCATCACTGAACGATAATCTTTCTTCTCTTATCCACTGTTCAATCTGTCTTGTACTGACATCGCAATTCTCAGATATTTCTCTCATATCAGCCCTTGGATTATCCTCTATATAATCTTTAACCTCCTGAAACTTTTCTTCAAGCTTTCTCATGCATTCAGGACAAAGTCTGTACACACCACCTATATAATTATATAATCTTCCACAGTTCTTACAATTCTTAACTTCCATAGCTTCTCCTTGTTAATCTTCTTTATCAATCTCGTTAACAGGTCCAGTTACTAAAGCAGCTCATACTTTAAAATCCGTCTCCCACACACAGACTTATACCATATACCTGTGACACTCCTGCGTCTTTAAGTACTGCTGCACATGCATCAAATGTTGCTCCTGTTGTATATATGTCGTCCACGATTAATACTTTTCTATATCTTACAACTTTTCCTCTTACTTGAAAAGCATTTTGCAGATTTTTAATTCTTTCCCGATTACTTAGCTCCTTCATGGCTGAGTCTTAACAATCCTTACGAGATATTCCTCATCTACCGGAATCTGCATGGCTCTTCCAAGTGCCTGCGCAATAAGCCCAGCCTGGTTAAACCCACGCTCCTTATATTTCGAAATATGAATCGGAACAGGAATTATCACATCCGGCGACCACATGCGTATCATCCTGCCACATCTGTCCGCCATCTGCTTCGCATATATTCCTGCATATTCCTGCTTGTTATAATATTTAAATCTGTATATTGATTCCTTGACATTCTTAGAATATTCATACAACGCACATGCCTGGTCATATACATGCTTCTGCCTGCTGCAGTCACTGCAATATTCTGTTTCTTCATCTTTCACCGGCTTACCACATTTTAAACAGGCAGGCTCGCTTACATAATTTATATTATGCATGCAGCTTCCACATATATCTGCCCTTATCCCTCCAACAAAAGGTGCCGGCTTTCCACACATAGGACACGCTGGTGGAAGTACCGCATTAACTGCCTCCATTAATACCTTCTTATAATCCATAATCTCCCATTATTGTCATCATTATCACATATAAACATATCAATTATCATTGTCCGAAATCTTCAATATGTCTGATTTCTTCAATCCTGTCTGTGAGTGAAGAATATCGTTTTGACTCTGATACATTGTCAGCCATAAGCCTGAATATCTCCTCTTCCCCAACGAGGCACACACATTTTCTTGCTCTTGTAACTGCCGTATACAGAATATTCCTGTTCATCAGCATTCTTGGTCCCTGCGACATCGGAATAATAACCGCCGGTACTCACTTCCCTGTGATTTGTGAACTGTAATCGCATACGCAAGTTCAAGCTCGTCAAGCTGTGTAAACTCATATCAACATATCTCCATCTTCAAATTTGACAAGTAACACTCTGATTATAATTAGTTGATTATCATCAATAATTCCAGTATCACCATTAAACACTCCACTGCCTTGCTCTACCGCAATGCCATAGCGGTTCTTTTCTCCCATTCGAGCTGATAGTCATTCTTAATCTGCATAACCTTATCACCTTCACGGAAAGTAACATCACCGACCTGTCTTTCCTGCTTGATAGCATCAGCGGATTAAGAAAATCCTGCATAATCTTATTAAGACGTTCCACCCCGACATTGGATTTTCGCGATGGAGTAAGAATCTGAAGGTCATACACATCGGCACCTACATAATCCGGAAGTTTGTCCTTAATAAGCGTTTTCATCGCATTTATTATATTGTCTGCACCGTTTCTGTGAACAAAGAGAAAATCCTTGCTGTACTTGTTAAGTACTACCTCCTCACCCCTGTTTATCTTATGGGCATTAATAATAATCTCACTCTGTGCCGCCTGTCTGAATATCCTCTCCAGCTTAACAACCGGAAAACATCCGGATTCTATAATGTCTTTAAGTACATTTCCCGGACCTACACTTGGAAGCTGATCCACATCACCTACAAGAATCAGTTTCGTTCCAATCGAAACAGCTTTAAGAAGTGAATTCATAATGCTTATGTCCACCATCGACATCTCATCAACAATAATAACATCAGCCTCAAGCGGATTATCTTCATTTCTCTCAAAGAACATAGACAGACCTGCTGCCGACTTTCTGTCACCATCCGGCACGCCGCCGCTTATCTCTAACATTCTGTGGATAGTCTGTGCTTCATAACCGCACGCCTCAGTCATTCTCTTGGCTGCACGTCCCGTAGGCGCTGCCAGCCTGATTTCCAGACCTTCCAGCTCAAAATATTTGATTATTGTATTAATAGTTGTAGTCTTACCGGTTCCCGGACCGCCAGTAACAATAACAAGCCCGTTTCTTACTGCTTTCGCAACAGCCTCTTTCTGGATATCATCAAGAGTTATTCCTTCTTTATCCTCAATCCTTGCAATCCTGTCATCTTATGAATTTCTGGTCTTCCTCAATCTGGACATCAAGATTATTAAGCATAGCTGCAACATTTGCTTCCATGTTGTAATACATACGGGCATAGACACATTTTACATTGTCCTTAACCTTGACAACTATCTTCTTATCCATTGTCAGGTCCATAAGATATTTGTCATAGTCCTGGACATCAATCAAAAGCAGTTCGTTGACCTGACGCACAAGCTTATCATACGGAAGATATGTGTGTCCCTGCATTGTCGCCTGGTTAAGCACATAAAATATTCCGCTCTTAATCCTGAATTCAGAATCAATCTTGATTCCGGCACGCGAAGCAATCTCATCAGCCGTCCTAAAACCGACACCCTCTATGTCATCAGCAAGCCTATACGGATTCTGTTCAAGAATGTTATAAATGTCGTTTCCATAACGCTTAAATATTTTGTTGGCAAGATTCATCTGGATTCCATAACGCTGAAGAAACATCATTGCTTTTCTGATGTCTTTCTTGTCAATAAGCTGGTTTGCTATATCCATAGCTTTAGACATGCTTATTCCTTTAATCTCAGCCAGACGCTCCGGTTCTTCTTCCATAATTCTGAATGTATCATCGCCAAATGTCTTAACTATTCGTTCAGCCATCTTCTCGCCGATACCCTTGATTGCCCCGGAGCTTAGATAACGTCTTACGGATGCAACATCATCCGGCGCCCTGAACTCATAAGATGTGACTTTAAATTGCATGTAGTAAACTGCATGCTTAACAAATTCGCCTTGTGCAGTAATAAATTCACCTGTGTTGATATAGCTTAACACTCCAACACAGGTGATTTCTTCATCATCATATACAATATTAAAAAACCGTATATCCATTGTCTTCATTCCTGAAGATAATATTCTCCACAAAGCCCTCTACATATTTCACAGACTCGTAATCCAATCTGTTATCTCCTTTATGTTAAATATTATTCCTGCTCATCTGCCTTAGGAATAGACTCCGTAGAATAATTTCTCTTCATCTGTTCATAAAGCGTCTGTGCTATTCCAAGTCCTTTGCCATGATTAGAATCAGTCATAAGCTTAGCATAAGATGATACCATCTCATCTCCAAAGTAACTTCCTAATGTATTAAGTGAAGTATCCTCTGTTCCGCCAATTCCAGCCATAGAGGTAAACAGATTGCTATCCTCGTCTTCTGAATCAATCTTAGCCATCTTCTCCATTGACTTAAGAACCTGTTCAACAAAATAACTTTCAAAATCCTTGCATACAGACATAAGTTCATCGTCTGATGCCTTAGAATAATCAGTATCTGTAAGTTTATTAGTTAAAGAACCCGCTTTAGAATCATACACATCTGAATAATTCTTACTGCTAAGTCCCGTAATAGAATCACTCATACACTACACCCCGCTTATCTCTTAAGGTTATTAGCCTGCTCCATCATTGTATCAGATGTTGTAATAGCCTTTGAACAAAGCTCATAAGCCCTCTGTGCTGTTATAAGATTAACCATCTCTGTAGCAACATTAACATTAGAGCTTTCTAGATAGCCCTGCTTTAATTTACTCTTGCTTACAACCCCATCCTCTTCATTGATTGCTGTGCCTGATGCATCACTTTCTGCAAGATATGAATTACCAACCTTTGTAAGTCCTGAAGGATTAGGGAACTGATATAATCCAATCT
>ENA-OQIR01001022-OQIR01001022.1-human-gut-metagenome-genome-assembly--contig:-NODE-1022-length-10546-cov-3.068913_pt1 | contig 10546 bp, 13 predicted proteins | sample MGYA00242580_ERZ504745 | MGnify/ENA primary metagenome ERZ504745 (study PRJEB26092, sample SAMD00036214) | human gut metagenome | host: Homo sapiens | study: EMG produced TPA metagenomics assembly of... | reverse complement strand
AGAAATTTTAAACAATGTTTTGTCCAATACCATCTACGACGGCGACTAATAATGAAGAATTCTGGGAGTAAGTCCGAGTGCATCCCCGTTTTTTATCATCACGATATTCGTCCAACATTGAGAACCAGCGGCTTGGTAAGCAACAATAAATGTCAGGCTTTTCATAATGACACATGAGAAGTATAATTTGATCGTCATCAAGTAATCCGCAACGTAAAAGATGCTCATATTGGTTTCGTACATCAACATAGAATTGTTGTGCATAATCAGTATCCAATTCGATGCAGTTTCCTTGAATATATGTTTCAGTGCGTCGTATGCAATCAAAAATTGGATCGGATGGCAATTCGCGAATTTGGAAAAGCGCAACTTTGCCATTTGGGCGAGTATAGTTCCAAGTGTGGTCGAACCACTGATTGTCCTTATAGTATTCGCCACCATGGTCAAAGCCAAAATCAATCCAAGCAATTTTATTGGTTGCAGCGACAGTTGAGGCTTGTGCTAGGCACCAGAATTTCGTATACATGACAAAATCGTAAATTGGATTACTTACTTCTGGCTTATCTGGGAATAAGCTATATTTGGGATAGTGTTTTCCGACGTCATGCATCAACGTATACATTGATTTGTCGATATCTTCTAAATCGTTAACGATATAGACTTGTGTATTTGTTCTTCCGAAGGAGAGACGTATTTGTCTAATGCGTTCCGCGTTTTCGGGGGTCGTGTATACGACTAAATCATTGTGTATCCTCGCCCAATGCTGAAAGTATTTGAAGTATTTGTCATCTGACCGTTGGGCTTTCCCTGTCCATTCCCCCCTACCGATTGGAAGAATGCTGTGACTAAAGTTATTCCATCATGCATAATATGGTACATTCTATCCGGTGCACCCGATTGAATAATGGTTTTGCCGAGCATATTGATCATTCCGTTTCAGCACTTCTGCCTGTTGGACATGTCCGGGCGGATCGCCCTCTCCTTCCACGCGCGGGAGAAGCGCGGCGAGCATGAGCGTTCCCATCGAAGGGTCTTATGGCGTGCGAGGCATCGTCGTAACATCTCGGGTATTCGGCAAGGATATCGCTGCATCGGGATTGGTGAGCGTGAATGTGTTCTAGTGCAAGGCGGCCAGCACGTGCCGACGAACCCGCGTTCCGAGGGCCATTCCGGGCTTAGATCGCGCATATCCGCGTACTTCGTGACCGTCCCCGATCGACATGCACAACCGTGCTATCTGCACGCGGGACATCCCCTGCCGGTCGAGTCTCCTGATATCTTGCTGAATGGGCATCGGTATCGCCATGATCCTTTCCTTCCCGAGCGCGGTTGGCTGCAACCGGCAGAATCCGATTCGAATTGCAACTCGGGAATATACAAGCGGCGGCATCGAGGCCTCTCACATCACCGGGAAACGATGACGTTACCCGGGAAAACCATCAGCCCACACTGCGGAAAAACACTGCCTGTCAACAAACATCGAAGCAAAACACTGGAACCGGGTTTGCGCCGGCGTTCCAGGCGGCCCTTGCCGGCCGGCCGCGCCGATTCCCCTGACAGCCTTCTGGCGGTGGACCTGCCCATGCCGACCTCGACCAGACGGTCGAGGATGAGCTTCTTCTCCTTCTTCGAGGCCTTCGCGTATTCGTCCTTGAAACGGTTCGTGAGCCTTCGCCTGGTGGCCATGTCAAGTCTGTCTTCCATAGGCAAGCATCCCCGCCGGGCCAAGCCGACGGGCCGGGATCTCGTGCTCGTTTCTTCAATGACGAGCAAACCCAAATTACACGCTCAAAAAATACGATAAACGTCGATTCGCTTTGAAGTGATGGAGCGCGAGATAATGGTTTTATATATCGAGGTTCATGATTGCATATTTTTCAGTCGGCTGTGTGCCAGAGAAGAATTGGTTGCATAATGCCTTCCCCTCATAAAGATACATGGTAAGAGTAGAGTTTTGTGTATTGAGATAAAATTGAGTCGTCTCGCTCTAGTGTCCAGCATGGGAGATGAATATGCCGTTAAAACGGATTTGTTTGATTGCGCCTGGGCTCCTTCCCGTTCCGGCGACGCAGGGTGGCGCTATTGAGACGTTGATGACATCGATTGTCAATCAAATGAGTTATATAAAGAGCTTGATCTCACAGTAGTCACCACATTCGATGATGAATCAAAACGACTTGCAAAGTCATTGCATTACACGAAATTTGTTTTAATACCATCTACAACAGTATTCGAACGTTTGAAACATCGCGTTAAAAATGTATTCATTCGAAGATTCTTCCCCTCTCAAAGGCTTTCACCATCTGCGTTTTATGATGTTGCCCTACGTAATATCCGTCATGAATCTTTTGACGGTGTAGTGTTTGAAGGCGGACCTTCTAGCGGTATAACGGCATTTGATGATTCGTTTCCCGGTAAAATGTGGTATCACCTACACTACACGCCAACGTTCGATAAACCATTTTCCAGCAGTGCCTCACGCGTCTTTGCAGTTAGTGATTTTGTTGGCAAAGCATGGTGTATGAATTGCACCTCACAGCAAAAAGTGATTACCGTCCACAATGGAATAGATATGAGCCGTTTTAGCCGTCATGTTGATGCTGCGGAGCGCAGAAGAATCAGAAGTTCATTGGGCTTTACTGATGATGATTTTATCGTTATTTTTTGTGGCCGCATTATGCGTGAAAAAGGTGTGTTGGAACTATTGCAGGCCATATCAGAAATCGACGATCAACATGTCAAATTGATGATTGTAGCAGTGCTGACTTCGGTCCATCCAATAGGACTCCCTATGTAAATGCCGTTGTTGAGAGAGTGTCCCATCTTGGCAATCGTGTTGCATATATCGGCTATGTCCCCAACGATCAATTGTATCGATATCTTAAATCCGCCGATATACAAGTCGTTCCGTCTATGTGGGAAGATGCAGCTCCTCTCGTTCCCGTTGAGGCCATGGCCGCAGGGTTACCTCTTATAGTTACGCGTTCCGGCGGAATCGAAGAATATACATCTCCGGAGTGTGCAGTTATCGTTGAACGCGATGGTCAAATAGTGGAATCTCTTTCGCGAGCTATCGTCTCTTTGCAACGCAATCCTGATCGATGCAACAAAATGTCTCAAGCTGGTCTAGCACGTGCTCAACTGTATGGCATGCGGTCCATGTATCAACAATTTGTTGCTGCATGTAAATAATAGAACAGCTAGCAGCGTGTGGATATTCCATACCATGCTGACGTTCATAGTTATAGGCTTATTGGCGATGGATACACATTCCGATGTCTGATAAGCGGCATCTGTTTGATGAATGGGGTAGACTAAGCCAAAATAGGTCACTAGTGAACTGTATTTTCATTCACAGGTTTCCGCAGTAGGGTGATTGGAGAAGAATGGGCGATAAGAAATTACGATCAGATATCGTCAATCTAAGGGTCGTAGCTATTCTTGCCGTCATATTTGGTCATAGTACAACCATATATTGGTACAATTGGACAGATTATAGGACAACGCAAGAGGCACCTGTTTTCGCACATGTCGGGAATCTTGCTATGTTAGTATTGGGTCTCTGGATGCTGATTAGCGGATTTTGCGTTGGTTTTACGCTTCGTGGAAAAAAGCGATTCAAGGATTTCTTTATTAAAAGATTTAGTCGTCTGGTGATTCCGTATTGGTTGGTTGCGTTAATTTGGATGATTCCTATTCGCTTACTTATTGAATATCCTGGTTATGAAGGGCAATCTTTTCTTTATATTTTATGGAAAAATATCTTCTTGGGATATGATAACGGACAACTTTGGTATCTTCCTACACTGTTCTTTTATTCCTTGATTGCGTGGTTTATTAATTTTTGTCTTAAAAAATTTAAGTGGGCTGATATATTTGCATTTGCTATAAGCGTAATGATGCTTATTTTCTATACAAAATACACATGGCATGGAGCATCATTGATGCGGAGTCCAACTCTCTCCCCGTTCTTCCTGTATTTCTCGTTCTTCATGCTCGGATTCATCCTGTTTAATCATGAAGCGACAATACGTAAATATATAACGAAGCCTTTGCTGGTGGTTGGTTTTGTCCTAATGCTCATAGCCATTGGCTTCATGTACATGGGAAGGGGCGGAACGTTCGTACAGTTGATAGCTGTTTGGCTGTGCCTTGTGGTTATCTTCTTCCTCATGCCCAATAAATCAAACAAATTTACCAGGACTCTCGCTGAAGTTAGCTTAGGTGTATACCTGTTCCATGAGCCATTGGCCTTTATCTCTTATACATATTGGCCGGACATAAATCCATTATTGATGGTTTCGATTAATTTCTTCATTTGGGGAACAGTTGCATCAATTATTTCTTACTTTGTTTTCGTCTTCCCGAAGAAGATTATGAGGAAGAAAGCCTGATATGAGAGATAAATTTAAACACATATTTTTTATATTATGTTCGATAGTGTTATCGGTGGCCTCACTCTTTTGTTACTCTGCCGTTGCAAACGCTGAATCGGTTGCTGCTGAGCGCAACATAGATGTATTCATTGGTGATTCTACTACAGATGGAACCGGTCTGTCCGGTTATAAATATGGCGATTATTCCATCGTTCAGAAATTAGATACTTGGGCAAATCTTTTTTGCGGAAAAGATAATGCTCAATGTGCTAATTATGCTCATGGTGGAGCTGGGTTCCTAACTAACTTTAGCTATGACAAACAATATGACAGGGTAGTTAACGAAGTTGATAAAAATAAGATTAGGCGTATTTTCGTGGTTGGTGTCTTCAATGATGTTAACTCAGGAAAATCGGTAACCGATATTATTTCTGCGGCGAGGGACCTATTCGGAAAGATCGTGAAAGAGAATCCGGATGCGCAAGTAACTTCGTTCCGGAGATAATGCCGAGAAGTCCCGATAATGTTCAAGTTCTTGATCAATGGGGTTCTGGAGCGAAAGCGCTGGTCACTGCGATTACGGCTTTTTCTTCGGTAAATGTTCCAGATGATTGGGAACATTGGATAGAGGGGGATGACACTTGGCAGTCCGACAATCGGCATCCCAACGCGAAAGGACATGAGCTTGCGGCAAATTCTGCCGAACAGTGGGTACAAACTACCAATTTGCCGTTAGATCCATCAAAGGATGAAACTGATCAATCCATAAAGGTGAACACTGGAACCAGTGTTCGTAATCATTGGTTGCCTGTAATTGTGGTGCCGGTGGTCATAATTCTATTGATTATTGTCTTCACTGTAATTTTCATTAGAAGGCGTCCTGCGAAACGGTGTCGTCATCGTCGGATGTGATAATAATCGGATAGCTGTTTGATGGCTTCCGGCGTCGTGGTCTATTAACTTTTTATCTCGTGGGATTATAAGAGAATTTGGTTACGATATAAATGTCATAGACCTTAATTGATATAATGATGATGCAAAGAATAATCAGGTTAGTTGATCATCTTAGATTATTTGGGGTCGGATTGGTCTCTGACCCTACGGACATAGTTTTTTGCCTGGCGCTAGCTCTGCTGCCCGCAGGCGGCACGGTATTCGGATTCTCTATGATGTATTGGAGTCCGATATCTCCTGTGTTATTTGTCCTCCACGTGCTGCTTAACGTGCGATTTGTGCCCCGCGTGTTCTCCCGTTATGGAGCCATAATGCTGTATCCAGCAGCATTGATAGTGGTTTCCGTATATGGATGGGCGAGCATCGGGTTCCATGTGCACACGGCGTTCCAAACACTTGTGGCGCTTCTTTCGGGCATATCGTGCCTTATTTCTCTGGACATTGCGTTTCGGTTGAAACAACTGGATTGGGCTTATGCGATCAGACTTGTCGTCATCGCATATTGGGTGTCTTTCGGAATAGGTGTTCTGGAATTCCTTGCCGTACACGGACATGCCCCCGCAATTACATGGATTGCACGGCGTATCCTGAAACGTAACTACGTGCCCAACCATGTGCAGTTCCTCTTTGCCGAACCTTCATACGTCGGCATGCATGTATTCGGCGTACTTATGCCACTGTATTGGTTCACCAAGCGTAGGCAAGTCGCCATTCTTACGCTCTCGTATGCCTTCGGTGCGGCGGCTATGGGCGTCGGCGTGCGCATCCTTATTGACACGGTTGTCGCACTGCTGTTGTGGTTGATCGTTGCCGAGAATTTTCATCGTCTGCGCGATATCATCATCACCATTGCCGGTCTTGGCGTAATCGGAATCGGCGGGTCAGTGGTGATGCTGCGTAATCCGCGCGTCGAATCGTTGCTCGCCAACGGTCCGGTAAACGGAGATTTCTCCGCCTTGGCACGGCTGTTCCGTACGCTGGCCCCAGCTGAAGCGTGGAAAGCCGACTGGGCGCATTTCCTTTTTGGATTCGGTATAGGCAACCTCAAAGATGCCATTGCTCGTGGATATGGGGCCGCAGTGCAGGCACTTACGGCCATGGGAGGCAAACCACAGTCAAATGAGGAAATCCGTTTGCTGGGCAATCCTCCCGGAGACCATTACATTTTCACGATGAGCGCTTATGTAGATGCGATTACCGAATTTGGCATACTAATGTGTTTGGCCGGCGTAGTGTTGTTGTTCATGCACATCACCCGTAACGGGGCATGGAACAAGATGACGGTGTGTTGGATGGTCTTGTTGGCATATCTGTATATCCAGTTCGAGGGCTATGCCTTCTATGCGCTGTGGATGTTCATATGGGTTGTTGGTACGCGGATATATGGGCAAAAGAGAGATTCTGGTGAACAATTGAGCGCATCGTAAGCTAATGGTTGAGCGGTTTTGGTAAAACATGTATGTTACGAACAGAGTGAAAGGTGCCGCGTACAGGGGCGCTGTACAAGTGCTGAGAGGTAAGAGAGAGGCATCGCGCATGGCGAGCAGAAAATACAATTGGCCGATTGACGATCTCAACGGCGGAAACGTCGGCCGGCATTCGGGCATGGGGGACCGAGTGTATCTTTTCCCCTCCACGGTGCCCGAGCAAGGTTCCATCCCTGCCCTTGACCCTTCTTCGCTTGCTCCCCGCACTTCTGCGGTGGCGAAGGTATGGAACGCGAAAAAATCGGCCATTATCATTGCCGTGGTATTGGTCATAGCCTTGGCTGCGGCCGGTAGCGGGTTCACCGTATTGCAACGTCGTGACTCCAGCCAGATGGCCTTCGACGCCTGCCAGCAAGCCATAACCATCAATCAAAAGAGCGTCACACGACTCAAGAAGACCGTGGAGTCAACCACCTCGGCCACTCAGACTGCGGCCGATGCCGTTGCAGACCCACAGACCATCGATAATCTGAAGGCGGCGATTGATAAGGTCGGTGATGTCAAGCAGGCGGAGAATAGTTGCAGTCCTGATGCTGAAGCCGATCAGAATCTAGCGGCCGATGCAGCCATCACCGAGCAGACTCGTGCACTTGGTTCGAAGAACGAGGCAATTCTTGATGCGAATGATGCGGTTGCTTCATCCAAGGCGCGCAAGGATGCTCTGAATGCGAAACAGGCGCTCGGCGATCAGCTGGAGCAGCTGCAGAGCGTTTCCACTAGTTCGGCGGTATCTAGTGCCGATTTGCAAACGCGTAAGCAATATTCCGACGCTTTGAACATGACACAGCAGCTGTTGCTGTCGGACCAGATTATGAGCGCAGCTATATATCAGAGTGCTTCGCAGCAATTGCAGGCAGCGGTTGATAAGGTCAACCAGTCGGCTTTGCAGCAACAGCAGTAATCAACACTGCACGGCGGTTCGAGGGTCATCAAGGAAGGAACACGGTCCATGCATATCATGTTTGTCTGCACGGGCAACGTCTGCCGGTCGCCCATGGGCGAGTTGTTGATGCGGCGATACCTCTCTGGTACCTCCATTACTGTTTCGAGTGCTGGCACGCATGCTTTGGTCGGTCATCCCATCGATCCTTCGAGTGGCCGTCTGATGGACAGCGTGGGCATTGATTCGGGTGAATTCCGGTCCCGTCAGCTCACGCGAGAGTTGGCGGAAAACGCTGATTTGATTCTCTGTTTCGAAGAAGAGCAGCGCAATAATATCGTAGATATGGCTCCTGCGGTCGTTCGGCGCACGTTCCTCGTCACTGATTTTGCAACATGTGTCTGTATTGCGCACAGCATGACTTGGTCAAGGGCTTGACTGTGCAGGAGCGATTGAATTCGGTCATCGAAGCGTCCTCGTTCATTCGCCCCATGATTCCGGCCCCTCGCGATGTGGAGGACCCCTTCACCAAAGATTTCCCTGTATTCCGTAAAGCCGCGAATCAGACCAATAAGGCAATATGGATCATACTCAACAGCATGCGCAAGCATTACCGAGTGAATGGTGCGCCGGCTCGAACCATGATCGAGCATGCGAAGGAAACACAGCCGGTTGCTGCGGAACCCGCTTCTGCGGAACCTGTGGAGATTTCGTTGCCGGTGTTTGCGCCTTACCAGTCCAATGCTGCGGAGACCGAAGTGATGAAGCCGGTACATGTGGCACCGGTAAAGACGGTTCCAGCGCAAATGGCACCGGCGCAGGCCCAGCCCGTGACGCGGTCCGTGGCACAGGCCGTATCGCAGCCGTCGCCAGTATCGGTTATGTCGGAGCAACCCGTAACAGCCCAGCCATCACCGGCTCCTCTCTCTCCGCCTACGCCGCCTAAACCTGCACCACCTCTCACCGTGGTTATGCCGGATGTGCCTAATTTCAATGTGAATGTTACAGGTGGGATCACTCCCACGAGCGGTGAGTGACGACTGCCTCCATAAGAATGTGTACCGGAGCAGCTGTTGCAGCTTGTGAGGAAGTCATTTGCATGGGAATGGAAGAAGGAGACGTTCAGTAATGAGCGACGAAAAGCGTGACACGCCCACGTCATCTTTAACGCAGGCGGGCGATATCGTCGACACGTTCTGGGATATCAAGCCAATCGAATTCCCCCGTCTGGATGGCGACGAGGAAACTTCGACCCTGCCGCCGCAGGATGGCAGTGATACAACCACTCCGTTCGGTGAATTACCGGTGTTTTCTGGCCCTGATCAAACCGACGAATCCACTACTGAGTCGGCTTCTGACAATGCAGGCGCTGATGACTTCGCGGCCGACATGGTGCACAACCAGTCATCCCGGAACGCAAGATAAACCCGTGGCTTATTGTGACCATCGTGGCTACTGTGGTCATTATTATCAGTCTTGTCATCGGCGGATTGGTGTATTGGAATTCGCTGAAGAAAGATGATGCGCACTCCACCGCGATGTCGCAGTGTCTCTCCTCCAGCGATAATTACACCAAGGCGTCGGAGAAACTCTCGAAAGCGCTGGAAAACAGCAAAAGCGTGCAGGCCATTACCGACGGTCAGGTGGCTGATGCTGCTACGGTAAGCACACTGAAAAGCGCAGTGACAGAGGCGAATTCGATTGGCAAAGCCGCAAGCTGCAACTATATCGCGCCCACGGCTTCCCTGAGCAAATCCGCCAAAAGCAATCGCGCATTGACGGCTAAGCTCGAGAGCAGTGCCAAAGCTGTGACAACTGCCGCCAAAGCCGTAACGAAGAGCCAGGAACAGAAGAAGATCGATACCGCCAAGCAAAAGCTGCAATCTGCTGTTTCTGATGCCCAGCAGACGTTGGCTGACAGTGATGGTGCCGTTTCAGACGAAAGCACGCGCGACTCCCTGCAAAAGGCGCTTGACGATGCGAATGCATTGCTCAAACAGTCCAACCCGAAGGCAGCTGATCTCGAAAAATCGCTTACAAACTTGCAGGATGCTACCAAGGCAGTGAAATCGTCCATGGACGACTACACTGCGGCGCAGCAGCGTAAATCGAGCAGCTCTCAGAACTCCGGCGGCAACAATGGTTATTCCTCCAATAGCGGTACCAGCAACGGGGGGTAACCACCGATGGGGAGCAGGTCGATCAGGGAACCAGCACTACGCCTACGACTCCGGATACTCCCACGACGCCCACGACTCCGGATACTCCCACTACACCCACGACTCCGACCAAGCCGGATCAGCCGACGAATCCTACGAATCCCACGGATCCTGATCAGCCAACGACACCTACTAATCCGGACCAATCCGGCGGGACTAGCGACGGTGGCTCCACTTCCGCGCAGTGATTGTTAACCTGCGGGTCACAGAGCGGTTGGATTCATGTTGCGTGCATGAACCCAACCGCTTTTTTATTGGGTGTAGACTCTGCTGGCGATATGAGGAATCGTATAACGGGGGGTAAGAATGCGTCATAAGGCTGGTAAAGAGAACGAGACCCAGACCAAGCACACCGGCCGGAACATCGTTATAGCGGTGGTGGTGGTATTGGCGGCATTCTGCGCTTATGCCGCGGCGCTGGTGCATTCGGCTATGGTGATTAAAGACGAAGTCACTCAATCAGTGGGTGTGGTGCGTGATTCTGGCATTGGTGCTGCTTTGGCCGGTTCCGGCCAAGACTCGAGCATGGCAGGTATGACCGCGATCGAAGCGGTAGCTCCTCAATTGCAGCAGCATACGACGGTCGCCCGGGGACAGGCTGATGGATGGGTGTGGCGTAGTGCTTCGATG